>Ga0007882_10001058_pt1 | contig 16224 bp, 16 predicted proteins | sample CryBogCBH12Aug01_FD_71195 | JGI IMG/M metagenome (GOLD analysis project Ga0007882, IMG submission 71195) | Freshwater microbial communities from Crystal Bog, Wisconsin, USA - CBH12Aug09.1 | ecosystem: Environmental > Aquatic > Freshwater > Lake | place: Crystal Bog, Wisconsin, USA | collected... | reverse complement strand
GAATTCTTTATTTTTGCTGCTGCTTTGGCTTGTTGTTTAGCAGTTTTTGCTGCATCGCCTACAGTTGTATTTGCGGAATCAACTTTAATACTTTGTGCCGCCACAGCCTGGGACTGTTTAGTGACTGTATCTTGTGCAGTTTGTAAAGTATCTGAATGTTTACCAATTGCTGCTGCCGCTGCAGGAAGTGCTTGACCCATCTGTGTAAATGTCCCTGCATTTTTTGTTAAAGTGTTTGCTGCTTGTTGAGCATTGTTGGATGCCTGACCAATAACTGAAGATGTTGAATTTAATGTTTCTTTTGCAGACTGTAATTTAGTAATTTGTTCAGCAATAACTGGATTATTTTGTGTTGCATTAATATTTGTTAAATTTGATATTGCATTATCAATACCTGTAGAGTGTGTATCTAAATTTGCTTTTGTTGCTGATAATGTTGTTGCATGGTCTGCCATTTGATTGCCCGCATCTAATATTGTTGATGCATTACTGACCATTCCGTTTCCTGCATTTGTGACATTTGTTTGAAATCCTGAGAATACAGAAGACGCATTACCAAGTCCTTGTCCAGAACTACTTAAAATTGATGATGCTTGTGTTAAATTCCCTGCAGGAATAGAAATATTTCCGGACATTCCAGTTAATGTATTTGACATGTTATCCATAGATGTTGACAGGGAACCTGTATATGTTGATAAACTAGAAGTATCCATAGATGTTTTTGCTAAATTCATTACCCCTGGTGATAAATTTGTCTGATCAATATTTAAATTTTGAATAGGATTATTATTTAATGATGTGGTCAAATTAGTAATAGCGTTTGGTCCGGTCAAGTCGCCAATACCTGAGAAATTGCTGGATATATTTGACATTCCGTTAAGATTTAATGATTGGGTATTCAATAATGAACTAGCATTACCTAATATATTACTTTGGTTGCCTAAAGTTGATGTTATGCCTGATAATCCATCTATATTGAGATTTGATGTAGCATTTGTTAATGTTGATGACAATCCCTGCAAATTCCCCAATCCGCTAGTTATATTTGTTGTCACACCTCCAAGCATTCCCTGAACACCTGATAAGTCGCCCATAGAACCTGTTAAACCCTGAGCAATTCCACCTAAATTTCCTATTTCGCCCGATAATCCTGGAATACTTCCGAGTCCTGGTATTCCGCTAAGATTTCCTGCAACATCGTTTAATGTACTACTTACCAACGGAATTTGAACTCCTGCTGCCTCAAGCCCCTGATTGACTAATTCTGCTACTGGTAGTGCTGCAGCGATTTCGGGGCAGGCCGCTTCTACTGCCTGTAATCCCATTGATTCTACTGCAGGTAATGCAGCTTGTGCTTCGGCAACTACCGCCCCAACTGTATTTTGAACTTCAGATACCGCAGCTTGTGCTTCAGCCATTGCTCCAGAAACTTCGCTCATTGCCCCACCAGCATCAGCAAGTGGTCCTGCCATACTTGCCATATCTGGAACTAGACCACCTGCGACAGAAGTTGCGCTAGAATTTACCAGAACCAAAGCTCCGGAAACTGACATTGTTGCTGATGCAGATAATGTTCCTGTTGATCCTGCAGTTAATTTTAATGCTTTGCCTGAAGAGAATGTACCATTCATTGTGGCATTCAAGGAAATATTTTTATCTGATATTCCTGATATATCGCCTCCTTCAGCGTGTATTCTTATTGGTCCTTTTACAGTATGAAGATTCATTGAATTTCCTGCTTCAATATTAACATCTTTGTCGCCTCTGATATTGATATCGCCTTGACCTCTTATGCTTACGCTTTTTGATGAGTAAACATCTATCCCCGCATCAGAAATTTCAATCCATGAGTTTCCTTTTTTTGAATTTATATATACTAAACCATGTGTATCGTTTATTAATATTTGTGTTCCGCCTTTTGTTCTGAAGCGAATATACTCATTATTGTTATCATCAGAAATATAGTTTTGATGACCGTGAGGACTTAAAAACCCGTAAACTTTATATGGCGTTCCATCATCTGGTCCATGTCTTGCAGATGCATCACTTGGTCCTCTGATGGTATCGCTATATAGTCCTTCTATTGATAGTCCATTATGAAGATCATCGAATCTTGGGCGAATTGGATCTGGCGTTGTTGATGGATCTGCATCTGCTGTTAATTTATTTGCTGATCCGGTTGGTCCCCATTTATTATACTCTAATACTGGTGGATTTTGTGGTATATCAGGATCTGACTGGAATGATGGGTCAGATGCTATACCAGGTATCATGTGGTTCATGTATTCCTGGTAAAAACAGCCCATTAAAACCCCCCTACCCGGGTCGCCATTTATAAACATTACCATAACTTCGTTATTGATATCTGGAACAATCCCCCACCAACCATATGATTGCTGTGTAAAATCTGAAGTTGTTTTCCCTTTGAATGATGCCCCACCGTCATTAATTGGCGTTGCCCCGGCAAATGGTGACATATATCTCACTGTAAACCATTTTGATGAATCAGTTGGATCGCCAGACAGTTCTGGAATCCAAACCTGAATGTTTCCTAATTTTCTAGTATCTTTATTATTTTTTACGAATGCTAGATATGCTTTTTCAAAAGAAGCATTGGTTGGTGATGATTTTCCTGAGTATCCTGCAGGAACTTTATATGAACGTCCAGTAATATTACTCATTATATAACCTTTGCATCGATAAGGGCTGGTGATCTATTTCCTTTTAAATGTTGTGTGAATTTTCCGCCTGAAAATGTATTAACGCATTCTGTAATGCCATATATACCATTAAATAAATTTGTTGCTTTATCATCAAATAGAGGATTATTATTTTCATCTAATCCTGATGGTAATCTGAAGACGACAACTATACAATGATCACCGTTATAATAAACGCAGTGATTTACTGAAGTTGGATCCGCTTGTGATACAATAACATCCATATCAGTATTTCCTAGCCAGTATGGATCGCCTTTTATTTCTAGTTCTATAAATTGCATTTCTTTTGTTTTTGCACCGAATGTTTGATCGAGTACTGAAGAAAGTGCGCTTTTTCCGATATCGGCCCCACCCGAATTTCCTGGAGCGATTTGTGCTGTTAATTCTTGCGGATTGTATAAAATTGATATGGGAATACTTTCTGAGGTATTTTGTTTTAAATTTTTAATGTCTTCAGCATATTTTGTATATCTACCACCAGCAACAACAGATAATTGTGATTTGGTGGCGGTGTTAGCCGCTTCGACTAGGGTTTTGTTTGCATTTTGTAATTCGGTCAATGCCCATGCATTTTCGCCTGTTAATGCTATTTGCGAATCTTTGTATTTAACTGACAATTCCTGAGCTTTTGCTATAGCATTTTGTAATGATGGATCATTTAGTGCGGTTGTATTGACTTTGGCCTGTAAAAATTGTAGAGTATTATCTATTGCTGTTAGCTGATAATTTGCTGTTGTAGTTACATCGATTTTGTCATCTTTAACAACTTGACCTGTCTGAATTTGTGTAGTCCTCGTGACTAATGACTGTGTTCCGAAGGTTTGAACCAATGACACAAAATTTAAATTGAATTTGATGTCATAATTTAAAATATTATTATTTAATCCGGTATAGATATAATCATATTTCTTTCTAAGAAGACCATATTGAACGATTTGATCTAATGTTGTTTCTTTATTTTTTATTTTGTATTGTAAATCAGCGTCAGATGTAATTGTATTAACACTTTTGTATGGCATTATTTTATAAGTAACCGTGCATAGATAATCACCGAGAGTGAAATCATACTCGCCATATTTGTATTCTGGAATAATTTGCCATATCATAGTAAGTGCTGTTTTTTGTTCATCTGGCGTTTTTAAACCATCGCCATTAAGTTGTCCTATATATTCATTTGAAAATGATGAGTTTACAATTGCAGCATTTATAAATTCTGTAATTGTTATACCTTTACCTGTCTGAAGTTTATCGTCTTTGAATTGATTTTTGTCTGAAGCTGCCTGAAAAATTGATTCAGATATTTTTGGAAACTGGCAGTCTATTGCATATTTGAATTTTTGTCTTCCTACATATTGTCTCAGTATAGAATCATTTAATGCGTTAGTAAATTCTGCAAAAACTCCATCAGGGCCTCCTAATTTGCCAATTGCTGACTGGATTGTTGGCATAGGAATTCTATAACATATTGTTTCAAATGATTTTTCATTCAAAGGAATTGCTTCTATTACATAATTGGATCCTGATTCGCTTAATTTAACATCTACTGTGTTTAATGTTATTCTATACAATAAAAATTTATATTTTGATCTTGGGGAATCGTCTATGTTACCGAATCCTATGTTTGTTTGTGGTACACCATTTGAATCATATCCATTGAAATGTAATTCCAAATAGTAGCAGCTTTTTGAATAATTTGCCACTTGTAAAACCTGGCAAGAGTTTTTAAATGCTTCCAACAGACTAGAACCAAATGGTTCTGTAATATGTATCTGTATTTGTGTACCAAATGAATTAAGTCTTCTAAAATCTTGGCCTACTTTATTGGTTATGTGAACTTCGGTGATATTATAGAGTGTGCTTCCTGTTTCTGCAATGACGACATTTTTTGCTGTTTTATATGTATCGTAATTCTGTGGAAATGGTTCTGCGCAAGCAACTAATCTAAAATAATACGCTGGTGATTGATAATTGTCTAAATCGTTTGGTAAATAATTAATTTTTGATAAATCTACATGTTGTTTATCGTTACCATCATTTTTAATTATTGATTTATCCGGATTTGTTGTTGTTACGATGGTCGGTTTATCTGTTCCGTTGGCCAGTGCGCCACTGTTATCAACTTCGTTTTTTGCTCTATATGTATTTGGACTTACTTGATAATTTTTTAATACTTCTTCTGGATGAGCTTTGGCGTAGTCTTGTGCTGCTTTTGTTTCTGCTGATACTTTTGTGTTTGTTGCCGCAATTGCTGCTTTTTGTTGTTCAATGTTTGCGAACATTTTTGTGCGAGCGGCCTGTTGTTCAGGTGTATAATAGGTAGTAGAACCTGAATTTACACTACTGTCGCTTGGTAATCCATTAATATTAACTGATGTCGCATCTACCATTTTATGCCTTTTATAATGATTGTAAACGTGTTAAAGTTGGAACCCATATCCATAATCCTGTAACATGATCAAAAATTTTATCTCTTATTACATCAATATTTCTTGCCATAAATACCCAATCGTATTCGGTAGTATTGTAAAAATCGTAACTCATTAAATCAGGACGATTGTTATATTTTTGATTAATTTGAATATAAGAATCTGTACTATCTGGAAGAACGCTTATTCTTACAAAATTTCCTAGATACCAGCTTGTTTGTGGTGTTTGACTATATGGGGAATTTGAATTATATATAACTTTACTCATTACATAAATCCTCCTTTTCTTCCTGATTTGTTATTAATGCTCGATCCTGTTAATAAACTACCACTCATATATTGGTCCCAGTTAAAATCTTTCATTCTTTGTGGTGTATTTTGTATTCTGACCGTTACTTTAATATTTTGTATTATTGGAACCCATGCTATTATATTTTTTGATGTTATATTTCTGCCAGTGACTTTCCCTGCAGCACCATTTGTGTTTGATCCATTTAAACCATCAGTTGCTCCATTTGGGGATGCTGCACCACTGTTCATATCCCAGTATACAGGAACATAATCTATATTTTTATTATATTCAAAATCAACACTTTCGAGTATTATAGGTAAATCGTTAAACATCATCGGACCATATCCGCTTAATAATAAAGGCGGTGGTGGAAATCCCTGATATGGATCATTTGCTGATGATCCAAAATGCATTTTTGTACATGATCTTAAAAAATGCATACATGCGAACATATATAGAGATTCTCGATAGTTACTTGCTGTAAATTGACCAGAAATAGATAATTGAATTGATGGTGTATTTTTATAGACATAAAAATCTTGATTTGTGTGAACTGTTGAAATATTTTCATAATTTGCGGAATGTGTTAAACCGCTTATGTCTGGCGTATATGGAAATATTACTCCGTTTGTTTCACTGATAATTTTCATCAAATTGTTTGATGAAATAGTATTTGCGTTTGATGTTGGTTTTTTTGCACCATTCATGGCATCAATCGTTGCATTGATACCTGCCATATCGTGTGTAGGTGGTGCAGGAATAGGAGCTTTAGTTCCGCCATAAATTTGTGGTGCCACAGATGGAAACGGTCTTATTCTTATTCTCTGATCTACTGTATCACCCATACTTCCTGGCGTTGAATAAATTGCTGACCCTCTACCGGAATTTTGTATGTTATTCGTGTTCGATGCGCCGTTCGATCTTTTATTTTGTTGATTTTGTAAATTACTGCCATTCATAAGTTTAGCGTATTGCGACTGCTGTCTTAGATATGGTGATGCTGGATTATTGGATGCTGGTGTTATTCCTGTTGCTGCCTGTAGTTGATTTAGACTCCATGTACTTATTGGTCCTGGAATACCGTGGGCGGCAGCAGCAGCGACCATTGCATTGGTTGCAGCATCTGTAGCTGATTGATAAGCATTTGCTGTGTTTAATATATTTTGATCACCTGGTATGGATTCGTTTCCACTACCCCCGAAAACACTATCAAATAGTCCCATTTATCTCCTTAACTATATCAAATATTTCTTTAGCTAGTTCTTTGCAAGGAAATACTTTATAAAATTCATCAAAATCATCATTCAAAATTAATTTTCTTATTTTTGTTCCACTAATACTTTCTACACCATCATTTAAGTCTTCATTTCTATATATAGAAATTATATTTGCCCCAACAAAAAAATTTTTATATCTATCTGTTCTATCGCTACCGGTAATAACAGTATCTAGTTTATAATCCAAAATATATAATATATCTTCAATTTCATTAATATTGTTTATTAATTCAAAACGAATATTTTTATACATATGTCTCATAATCTTCAATCGTAATTCGCCAGTTAAAGGATTTTTACTTTTATCTTTACTGCTTAATAATCCTTCAACAATAAAAACTATAGGAACTCCTTTTATATTATTGGATATTTCTTCTACTTTTTTTATAATTTTATCATGTCCTAATGTTAATGGTTGAAATCTTCCAATTGTTATTACTGCGTTATTCATTTTATCCTCAACTATTTATATTATTTATTAAGACCATATATAATAATAAGTGTGTTAATTTGACAATATACAATTTTTGATTGTATAATGTCTAATTGCTTGATTCATATGGACGAATCCATAATACAACAAAGTGAATCAAAAAACAATAAATAGCAATTTTGAGGAGTAGTCAATGACAGCACATGGAAAAGTATTTTATCTTAATAATAAATCGCTTATTGAGGAAATACATAGAAGCAAAATATCATATTCGTCTTATTTAAGTCCTGAATATGCAGCGTTTGATGCAGTAGTAAAAAATAAAAAATTTATAACGGAACAATTCATAACAAAAACAAGAGAAAAAAAAGCAAAAGAAATATACCAAGGAAAAATGGCTGAATTAAAGGCAACAGGATTAAAGACTCAACAAATAAAAATAGACCAAATTGACCCATTATCAATACCAGTAGAAACATTAGTATTTAGAGTAATGGAATTTGATCACATACCTCTATTGGCTCCCGAAGAATTAAAAAATATTAAATCAGAAAAAGATAAACACATTAAAGTAAACTTCCCACCATATGCTCATTATATAATCAAAGATAATCAATTCATTCAAGTAGGCAGATCACATTGGAAAGGTGATTTTAACGCAGGTGAATTTAATCAAGATCATGGAAAAACAACTCACAAATTGGCATTAATGTATCTAAGTCTAGTTGATCGTTATGGTCAAAAAGGGAACTGGAGAGGGTACAGTTATATTGAAGAAATGAAATGTCAGGCACTATTACAATTATCACAGAGAGGATTATCGTTTGATGAATCTGTTAGCGAAATACCAAATCCATTTGCATATTATACTCAATTAGTAAAAAACGCATTTACTAGAGTTCTCAATTTAGAAAAAAAAGCTCAATCTATGCGTGATGACATGCTGCTTTTTATGGGTGCAACTCCATCATATACTAAGCAAGTTGAAGCGGAATTTGCACATCATGAATCAAATTCCCCACATAAAACAAGGCAATCTGATTTAGACTTGGAAGAATAAATAAATTAAAGGAAGGTTTTAAACCTTCCTTTTTTCATTTACCAAATTACTGTGAATAAATCTGCGTCCTTTTTCAATTTAAAATAGAATTCTTTTGAAACTGCATTAAATGACCAGCGGTTATTTTGTTCTCCTAAAATTTCTTTACACCAAATATATGCTAAAGAAATATCTTCTTCATTTTTAACTGTATATGCCTCATCAATACTTTTTAAATTCGTTTGATTCATAATTTATCTCCTTAATATTGCACTGCAATATAATATAATACTATATTTAAATTTTGTCAAATCGTTTTTAAAAAATGAATATATGAAATATTGATAAAGTATTCATCACCTGTTATTATAATATCTATCAAGTAATAACATATGTATTGTAATAATACATTGAAGGAATAAGATGACAGTATTCAAAAAAGCGATTATTTTTACGGATATACATTATGGATATCGATCAAATTGTGAAAAACATTTAGATGATTGTTCGGATTTTATTGATTGGATAATAAGAGAAGCGAAAAAGCATAATGCGGAAACATGTATGTTTTTGGGTGATTGGCATGATATACGAAACGCAATCAATATAAAAACATTAAATCGTTCACTAGATGATTTAAGAAAATTAAACAAGGCATTCGAAAAAGTATATTTTATAATAGGTAATCACGATTTATTTTATCGTAATAGTAGGGAACTTCATAGTTCTCCATTCTTAGAAGATCTGGAGAATTTTGTGGTGATAGATGATATTCTTCAGGTTGAAGACTGTGTTTTTCTTCCTTGGCTGATAGAAGATGAACATAAATTAATGAAGAATATGAAATGTAAATATGTATTTTCACATTTGGAATTACCAGGATTTATGATGAATGCTATGGTCGAAATGCCAGATCATGGGAATATTCATGCTGAAGATTTTGTTTCGCCTGATTATGTATTTACTGGTCATTTCCATAAACGTCATTCGAAAGGTAAAGTTACATACATAGGTAATGCCTTCCCTCATAATTACGCTGATGCTTGGGATGATGAACGTGGATATATGTTGTTGGAATATGGTAAAGATCCAGAATTTTATAATTGGGGCGCTGCACCAAAATATAGAACATTAAAACTAAGTGAATTACTAGATAAGCCTGAAAATTATATTGATGATAAGACATATGCTAGGGTATCGATTGATATTGATATAAATTTTGAGGAAGCTCAATTTATAAAAGAGACATTCCAGACACAATTCAATCCAAGACGTATTGATTTTTTGCATCAGCACAAATCGCAAGAAGATGATTTTGAATTTGCCGAGGGAACGGGCGAATTTAAAAGCGTTGACCAAATTGTGTCAGAGGGAATAAACAATGTTGATTCGCAAAATATAGACAAATCGTTATTGATGAATATTTACAAAGGATTACATTAATGCTGGAAAGAAATATAATAAAAAATGCTGTATTATTTGAAGTTGAAAATTACCTGAAAGAGTTGGACGTACAACAGAAATCTGAAAAACCACATAATAGACACGTATCCACGACGTATCTTTTGGATGATATTGTGTCTTTTTATGCTGCGAAGGCTTATTTTAAATATGAAGTAAAATATGTAGAAAATTTTGTTAACAATGCAATTGAAGATTGGTTGAAAGAAAATAGTAAATTGTACTATATAAATTATAATGGACGTACTGTTTTATTTGTTAATAATGATGATGCGGTTCAATTTAAACTGATTCATGGAGGTAATTAATGTCATCATTGAAATTAAAAACATTATCGATGAAGAATTTTTTAAGTGTAGGTGCTCAACCACAAATAATTAATTTTGAAGGGAAAAAAGGATTAACATTAGTTCTTGGTGAAAATATTGATGTTGGTACTGCAGGGTCGAGAAATGGTGTAGGAAAGAGTAGTATACTTCAGGCATTGACGTTTGCGTTATTTGGGAATTCATTGAACTCTATTAAAAAAGATAATTTGGTGAACAAAGTTAACAATAAAAATATGAGTGTTGTTATTGATTTTGAAAAGGATGGTAAATTTTATCGTATTGAAAGAACAAGAAAACCAAACACAATAAAGTATTATGTGAATGATAGTAAGGTGGATTCTCCTGATAATGATGAATCACAGGGGGAATCTAAATGGACACAAGTAGAAATAGAAAAAGTGTTGGGTTTTAGTCAAGAACTATTTAAACATATTGTTATTTTATCTGGGGAAGTTCATCCATTTTTAAGTTTGCCAGCTAAGGGTCAGCGTGATCTTATTGAAGAATTGCTGGGTATAACCCAATTATCAAATAAAGCAGAGCAATTAAAAGAATTGGTTAAGGTAACAAAAGATAATATTCGTGAAGAGGAAATACGAATAAGAATTTTAATCGAGAATAATGAAAAAAATCAAAAGATAATAAATGATTTACAATTCAAATCGTCTATGTGGGATAAAGAACGCACATTAAAAATAGGAAAGATTGAGAAGGCGTTGTCAGAATTGGAACATGTTAACATAGATGAAGAAATAAAAATGCATGAAAATATTTCTTTATGGGTTGATTTAAAAAAACAAATAGAAACGTATAATAGAGAATTATCGCATATTGAAAGACAAATTGTTGATAGTAATACATCACTAGAAAGAACACTGAAGGATTTATCTAAGGTTGAAGAACACAATTGTCCGACATGTGGTCAAAATGTTCATGATGAAAAATTTGATAAAATTGAAACTGATTTGAGGGTAAAAGAAAATTCACTAAATGATAAAATAAATGAACTAGCCAAATCGTATGAAGAAATTGCTGACATTTTAGAACCACTTCAGAAAGAATTCAATAAATTAGGTAATAAACCAGAACCGTATTATGAAACATTAAATGAGGCATATAATCATAGAACAACAGTTGATACCTTATTATCTAATCTTACAAGAGAAAGAGATATGAAAAATCCCTATGATGAACAGATTGTTAGTTTATCAGAAACAGGAATTCAGGAAATAAAATATGATACAATGAATGAGTTGTCAAAATTGAAAGACCACCAGGATTTTTTAATTAAACTATTGACTAGTAAAGATTCTTTTGTTCGTAAAAGAATTATTGATCAGAATTTATTATATTTAAATCATAGACTGTCGCATTATCTTGAAAAACTTAATTTGCCTCATGATGTTAGATTTTTGAATGATTTATCGACTGAGATAACGCTATTGGGTAAAGATTATGATTATGATAATTTATCGACAGGTGAAAAATTGCGTGTGAATTTATCATTGTCGTTCTCGTTTAGAGACGTTTGGGAAAATATGAATCATCATCTCAACCTGATGATATTGGATGAATTGTTGGATAAAGGTCTGGATCAATCTGGTATAGTCGATTCATACTCGCTATTAAATTCTTTTTCTAGGGATAGAGGAAAGGATGTTTTTCTTATTACGCACAGAGAAGAATTAATTTCAAAGGCAACCAATATATTTAAAGTTATTAAAGAAAATGGATTTACCAGATTTGAGATGGACGAAAATTAATCAAAATAATGGATTTTATCAGTTTTAATTTCTGTTAATTTATCGAGGCCATATTTACTATTACTAGAATATAATTTATTTGTTTTTGTATCATAAAGATAAAACAAATTTCCTATTCTAGTAATAGTATTATTTTTTGGTATATTAAGACGATCTGCCATTTGTTTTGCTTGAAATCCAGATATTGTTTGATATTCGTTATCTTCACCAAAACCCATATACACATCATCACCTATTGTTGTGGAATCTGTCCATCCATATTCGTTTAATTTATTTTCAATAACAGTTAGGCGTTTAGATATTTTGTTAATCGTTTCTAATATTTTTTCATTCATGATATATCTCTAAATCCTTTACTTGGGACAGGTGAAACTGTATTAGTCCCTTCTGGCTCTGAATCTTTATCTGATAATTGTTCGATTTTTATCCCATATTTTTTAAATAGTTTCATATAACGATCACGTTCAACATCGCTATAAAAACTTATAATTGGTGATTGACCTACTATATTATAATCGTTGTGATTATTTTCTGCTCCGAGAATCTTATAAACTATTTCTGGATATTGATACCAAATGTCAGTGAATATTTTATATGTATAGCTATCGTGTGGAAGAAATTGTTTAGAAATATCAGGAATATCCTTTTGTCCTGGTGTTCGTTCATCTGCAATATGTTCTTTTCCGCTTTTTGAAATTTTACCTTCAATTAACGTTAAAAGATTGTTAACTTCTTCAATTTTTTCTAATATTTCTTTTTTCATCATAATCCAATAAATCGTTTAATGTATTTATGACATTTCCCATTATTTCAGTTTTCTTGTAGGCCATTGATTAAACAACTTGCCTAGTGATGAAATATTAGTGATTTGTTGTGTCTTCCATTTTTCCACACCATTTGGCGTGTCTACAGTTAGAATTGAATAACCCCAAACGTGTGATCCTTCGATTGACGCAGAATTAACTGCTCCGATTTTAGCAATGAGTTTAGCGACGAAAGCATCATATTGTGAAGCGGCGTCACGTTTTGAGTTTTCGATAAAACGATCAATAGCATCTTGATCTGCGATAACATAATGATTGTTTTTTTGTGTATGAAAATTGTTTCTTTGTTGATCATATGTAACAAAGAAATTATAAAGACTGCGTCTAGAATTTTTCTTTTTTACAGTTTCATAATCTTCGATTCTACTATTTCCTGAAGGAGCGACTGCGTTTATGTCCCATTCATTTTTTGCAAGTTTAGCAAGACATTTTTCTGCTAATTCTAAAGCATCTTTACCAGCTTTTTCGATTGCTTGTTCACGCATCGGTGCTACTGCAATTCTGATAGGATTTGACGAAAAGTCGTTTTGATCAACATACGTTGATACTGTTTGTCCTGCACTATTTGTTGTTGTAATTTTTCTACCTTTTTCTTCTTTTGGTGCAACTGGAATTTCGTTAACAACACCACGATGGCGAGCAAGAGCTTCAATATCATTGACTTCTTCTGGAAAATGATTTTTATACTGGTCGCTTCGTTTTATTGACCACTGATGAACGCCATATGGAAGATCATAATAAAGATCATTCCAATTGGAATATGAACGATCGGCTAATAATTTATTGCTAATACGTTCTCTTACTTTTTCATATTGTTTTGAAATATTAGCCAATGCGGTCTTTTTTGCGACCATTGTAGGAAATGAAGTTATTTCGTTTTCCATAATCGACATCTCCATCAATGAATTGTTATTCATGATAGTAACACGTTTTGAAGGTATGTCAATGATATCTTTATATTTCATTATGGTTTCCTAAATGATATTGGAATGGTTGGATCAGCTAATTCTATAATGTGTTCATACGGAACTCTTAAAGTCTGCCATTTGCGATTAAACGATAAGTCTATTAAAAATGCATCGCTCTCCATTTTTATATTTCTGTATTGATGTTCTAGTATTATTGTTATGTTTTCTGGATATTGTTCTTTCAAGTCGTCGGATATTATTACGCCTTCTTTGTTTGTGTAGAATGTTATAAACACTTTATTACCATCTGGAATGCCATGCTGTAGAATCATTTCGATGGATTCTTGATATATTAGATTGAATGCGTGTTTCATAATGTTTTTAAATCCGTATGATATATTTTCTGGCTCCTTATCAACTTTCTTTTTAAAATCGACTTTAATCACATTATCGCCCATTACATTTTACTCCTTATAAATGTCTATATGTTATTTATGCTATTTTGTCTTGACTATGATTTTTTTTTAAGATATGATGATGTCTAAATTAATTAATAACGAGGGAAATATATGTCCAGTGATGATTATGAAAACGGCGAAATAAATGCATCTGATTTTTATTTTGCGATCAGTCCATATGGGATGGAAGGTTACGATTCGACAGGAAATAACTGGATGATAGTTATTACTCCTAAACAAATATGGGATGAAGAACATTGTTTATCCGATGAACATTTTCCGGAAATTGAGGATTTGCTTGAGGAATACGAAATATTTTGTGAAGCAGAAAGTGCATATTCTTCTGATGGATTGCTAACTGAAATAAGAGAAATTTTGTTATCACTGGGATTTGTAGAAAATTATGTATTATCAGTTTTTGGTGATGAACAGCAAGTTTTTTATGATGGGATGGGTAATTTTATATTTTCAAATGATGTTACGACTATTGAATCGAATTCTTCTGAAATTCTTGATAGTTTAAGAAATGCTGGTCAAGGATCATTGGCTGATGCTATTGCTGCCTCTGGTGCGAATGTTATTGGTGTTGGTCCGGGAGGATCGATTGCTGGTGGTATGAGTAATTCCAATCCATTTTCTGATGGTGTGACACCTGATATGACTACGCAGGATATTCTGGCATTAGCAAGGCAGAAACTTTCGCAGCAACGTGCTGAATATGAAGAAAGTAAAAAAACAAAGCCGCAAACAAATGTCGAAGTTCAAATGGTTTCTAAGTATGAAAGCGATTGGGATAAAACTGTAATTTTTAAAGGGTTTAAATTTCGTGTAGTTCTTCAGGATGAAGAAAGTGTTATTCGTAGAATGGCACTTGTTGGTGAGATTGACAGTAAATTGGACGATTTAAATATTGAACATATTGCGCAAGTCAATTATGATACTGATGAAATAGAAATTTACTTAAAAGGTCATGGTGATTTATTAAGATGGAAAATGACTGAACATGATTTTTTTATGACTTCAGTAGAAAAAGTAGAACAACACGAGGGTTAAAATGACAGTAATTAAAAGTTCGAATAAGAAAGATTTTTTAAACAAATATAACTGGAAATTTGTTATGCGGTTTCGCCTTAATAAACAGGGTGTTGTTGATGACCATTATCAGGAGTTGCTTGAGGAATGTCAGTTTTGGTGTGAATACCGAGCAAAAGGCGAATGGGAACGTCAAAATAATGTTTATTATTTTAAAGACATGAATGATATGTTGATGTTTAATATTTTATTTTCTGAACAAATAAGAACAATATATGAAGACGATGATTGGTCAAAAAAACTATTGACTAGTACTCCGTTTTCTAAAAATGAGATTATTCCTGCTCCATCGAATGTTATTGAAGTTAACACAGTTAAAGATATTGAAGAATTAAACGCTTAATTCGTATATTTTGAATAACATTTTGGTGAAACACATTTTAATAAGAATCAAATCACTTAAATCTGACAGATATAATTTATCTATAAATCCCTTTGCGTTTGATCCAAATTTAAAAGAACCTTTCTTATTTGAATAAAGAAAGGTTCTTAATTCTTTCGTTTCTGATTTATTTGTAGATAAAAAGCTAGAATAGGTGTTGCCTATATATTTTGTATTTATTCTCACCAAATATTTGAATTTTGTTGGTTTTGTATTCTTTAATTTTCTCAGGTGTAATTTATTTGACATGATTATCCTTTTATATTTTTAATAGCGTAGCGTGGTTGCCCAAAACCCCTTCCTTTAGGTTGGGGTCAGGGGCAACTTCCATACAAATATATCAAAATATACCTATAAATGCAACTTATTTTACATCTGTGATAAATATATTATATAAAGGAAATATAATATGTTTAAATCATTTAAGTATAAATTAAAACCAACACAAGCACAAATACTACAACTACAACAAATTGGTGGTGGCACTCGTTGGTTATGGAACTATATGTTAAATCAATCAATACAACAATATTCTATTGATAAAAAATTTATATTTAAAAATCAAATGATTACACAATTACCACAAATAAAACAAATATACCCTTGGTTACAACAAATACCTTCACAATCCCTACAACAAAAATGTATGGATTTGGATAAAGCACTTAAACAAATACATAAATCTAAAGGTTTCCCTAAATACAAATCAAAAAAGACATCAAATGATTCCTTTAGAATAATCCAAACAAATAATCACATAAAACCTACAAAATCACAAATCCAAATACCAAAATTAGGTTGGATTAAATGGAAAAGACAT
>Ga0007882_10001057_pt1 | contig 16226 bp, 14 predicted proteins | sample CryBogCBH12Aug01_FD_71195 | JGI IMG/M metagenome (GOLD analysis project Ga0007882, IMG submission 71195) | Freshwater microbial communities from Crystal Bog, Wisconsin, USA - CBH12Aug09.1 | ecosystem: Environmental > Aquatic > Freshwater > Lake | place: Crystal Bog, Wisconsin, USA | collected... | reverse complement strand
GTTTTCTATCCCCTCGTTATAATGGCCAGAAAAACCCTCATGGGGTCGTATCTCCAACTCAAAACTAAAAACTCAAACCTCAAAACTTTATGAAACGCACCGGTAAAATCGCCCGTCTCCCTCACGCCCTCCGCGAACAACTCAACCAGCGCCTCAACGACGGTCAACCCGGCGTGGCCCTCTTGGAGTGGCTCAACGCCCTCCCCGAAGTCCAAGCCGTCCTCGACCAATATTTCGAAGGCGTCCCCATCAGCCCCCAAAACCTCTCCGAATGGAATAACGGCGGCTTCCTCGACTGGCTCGCCTGCCAGGAAGTCTTTGAGCAAGTCCGCGAACTCGCCAAACATGCCGAAGACCTCGCCCACCTCGGCCCACTGACCGACCAACTCACCACCGCCATCAACGCCCGGTTTGCCGCGTTGCTCATGCGGATGCCCCTGAACGAGGAAACCCCCGTCACCATCCGCCAACAGTTCAACATTCTGTTTCGCCTAAGCCGCACCCTCCAGCAACACCGCCGCCACGAACTCCAAACCCGGAAAGAAGAACTAACCCGTCCCCCGGCCAAATCGCCCGTCCGACCCAACCCCCAGCCTCAGCCTCAGCCCCCAGCCGCTCCGGCCCCGCTCACCCCGCGCCAATCCGCCCAAATGGACGAATGGCTAAACCAGATCGAACTCCGCCCGGCACTCTTGCCGCCGCTCACCACCGGCCTCAAGCCCAAGCGCTACCCGGTCTTGGCTGGCTTTTACGAAAAGCCCTGAAAATCCGGCTAAATCAAACCAAATCAAACCACTTTATCAAGGCTACGCATGTAACCCGGAAACACCTGTATAATCATCGCTGCGTATGATAGCACGCTACGCCAGAGTGGACTGGCCGGGCAGAGATGCTCTGATTATTCAATCCGTCTTGTAGAAACCTTGTCTGGCAGCCGGTGTGGCCGCTGATTAACCTGCCGCCGAAGGGGGTAGGGCGAATTTGGACTGCGGCGGCAAGCGTAGCGCGACGCCGCTTTTTTACGCGCGAACCCAATGGTGTCTCTGGCCAAAAACGCTTGGCGGACGTTGCTTGGCAAACTGGAAGTCTAGGGACTGGCGAGTGGGAAAGCGGCGTCGCCGCTCCGCTTTGCCGCCGCAGTCCAAATAGCCGTCCGCCCAGCCACGCGCAAGGTTTCTACAGAGCATATTCAATCTTGGGGTTGTCAGGCTGCGCCCCGGCCCAAAGGATTTGATGGTTCTAGCTTTACACCCGGAGGGGGGGAGGGCAAGCTGGCCGTCCAAAATTTATATGTGTGGCATCATCGGATTCGTTGGAAAAAAGGCGGCCGCTCCCATTCTGTTGGAAGGCTTGCGTCGGCTCGAATATCGCGGCTATGACAGCGCGGGGCTGGCGGTGCTGAATGGCCAGGGGCTGGCGGTGCGGAAAAAACTGGGCAAAATTGACGAAGGCCTGGCGCCGCTGGTGAAAACCTCCCCGGTAACCGGCACCACCGGCATCGGCCACACGCGCTGGGCCACCCACGGGGTGCCGTCGGACGTCAATTCCCATCCCCACCTGGACGGCAGCGGCAAAATTGCCATTGTGCACAACGGGGTGATTGAGAATTACGACCTGATTAAACAGCGGCTGACCAAGGCGGGACACAAATTTCTTTCCAGCACGGACACCGAGGTGCTCGCGCACCTGATTGGCGAACATTATGCGAAGCGCCCTGCGGTCGGCACGGAGGAGGCGCTGGTGCAGGCGGTGGCGGACGCCTTGCGTGAGGTGGTGGGCACCTACGGGCTGGCGGTGATTTGCACGGACTGCCCGGGGGTGATGGTGGGCGCACGGCGGGGTTCGCCGATGATCATCGGGATTGGCGCGAACGAGCATTTTGTGGCGAGCGACGCCAACGCCATTGTGGCCCACACCAAACAGGTCGTTTACCTGAATGACTATGACGTGGCAACGATTCGGGCGGAGGGTTTTGAGGTCATCAACTTGGGGGCCGAGACGGCGACCGTGCAAATCAGCAAGCTGGAGTTCAGCCAGGAGGACGCGGTGCGGGGCAAGCACGCGCATTTCATGCTCAAGGAAATTTACGAGCAGCCGCAGACCATTCGGAACGCGCTGCGCGGGCGGCTGGATTTCGAGGGGGCCACGGCGAAGTTTGGCGGGCTGAACATGACGGTTGCGGAGCTGCGGGGGATTGACCGCATTGTGATTGCGGCCAGCGGCACGAGCTGGCATGCGGCGCTGATTGGGGAGTATTTGATTGAAGAGCTGGCGCAACTGCCGGTGGAGGTGGAGTTCGCCCATGAATTTTGCTATCGCAACGCGCCGCTGGAAAAGAACACCGTGCTGCTGGTGCTTTCGCAGTCCGGCGAGACGGCGGACACGCTGGCGGCCCTGCGCGAGGCGAAGCGCCGCGGGCACCGGGCGCTGGCGATTGTGAACGTGGTGGGCAGCACGATTGCACGGGAATCGGACGGCGGTATTTACATGCACGCCGGCCCGGAAATCGGGGTGGCCTCGACCAAGGCGTTCATCTCCACGCTCACGGTGCTGACCCTGTTGGGCGTCCATTTGGGCCGCATGCGGATGTTGTCCGCGAACCGCGCCCGGGAGATTATGCGGGCGCTGGAGGCCCTGCCGCAGCAGGTGGAGAAAATCCTGGCGCAGAACGATGCCATCAAGAAGCTCGCCAAAAAATATCACAAGGCCAACGACTTCTTTTTCCTCGGCCGCGGCTACACCTTCCCCGTGGCTTTGGAGGGCGCGCTGAAGCTGAAGGAAATCTCCTACGTCCATGCGGAGGGCTATTCGGCGGCGGAAATGAAGCACGGACCGATTGCGTTGATTGACGCGAAGACGCCCACGGTGTTTGTGGTGCCGCAGGATTCCATGTATGAGAAGACGATGGCCAACCTCGCGATGATTCGGGCGCGCAAGGGACCGGTGATTGCGGTGGCCACGGCGGGAGACAAGGCGATTGCCAAGGTGGCGGACGATGTGATTTACCTGCCGCCCGTGCTGGAGGCCGTGTCGCCAATTTTGGCGAGCGTGCCGCTGCAACTGTTCGCCTATCATCTGGCCGTGGCGCGCGGATGCGATGTGGACAAGCCGCGCAATCTGGCGAAAAGCGTGACGGTGGAGTGAGGCACCCGTCGGCGGACGCCCGGTGGGCGGCCACCGGGAATTGGCCGGACTTACAAACTGACACAGCGCGCATTTGACCGTGCGCCGGTTTTTTCGCATTATCGTCACATGGCCAGCACGTTTGGACAGCTTTTTCGCATCACCACCTGGGGCGAATCCCATGGGGGCGGCGTGGGGGTGGTGGTGGACGGCTGTCCGCCCCGCCTGAAACTTTCCGAGGCAGACATCCAGCCGGAGTTGGACCGTCGCCGCCCGGGGCAGTCTAAAATTGTCACGCCGCGCAAGGAATCGGACACCGTGCACATTCTGTCCGGGATTTCTTCCACCGGGCGGACGCTCGGCACGCCGATTTCGCTGTGGGTCAAAAACGAGGACCAGCGTTCCGAGGCCTATTCGGAAATGGAGCACAAGTTTCGGCCGTCCCACGCTGACTACACCTATTTCGCCAAATACGGCATTCGCGCCTGGCAGGGCGGGGGCCGCGCCAGCGCGCGCGAGACCATCGGCCGGGTGGCGGCGGGGGCCATCGCCAAAAAATTCCTGCGCGAGTCGTTCGGGGTGGAAGTCCTGGCCTACGTGAAGCAGGTGCAGAAGCTCGTTGGCACAGTGGATCCGGAAACGGTCACGCTCAAGCAGGTGGAGGCAAATATTGTGCGCTGTCCCGATGCGGCGGCGGCCGAGAAAATGATCCGGCTGATTGAGCGCATGCGGCGCGCGGGCAATACCGTGGGCGGCGTGGTGGAGGGCGTGGCGCGCGGCGTGCCGGCGGGCTGGGGCGAACCGGTGTTTGACAAGCTGGATGCGGAGTTGGCCCGGGCCATGCTAAGCCTGCCCGCGTGCAAAGGTTTTGAAAGCGGCTCGGGTTTCGGCGGCATCCTGCTGACCGGGCGCGAGCACAACGACCCGTTCCGTGCGCGCGGCGGGAAGGTGCACACCACGTCCAACCGGTCCGGCGGCATTCAGGGCGGCATTTCCAACGGGGAGACGATTTTTTTCCGCACGGCGTTCAAGCCGGTCGCCACCGTGATGCACGAGCAGGACACCGTGGATGACACGCTGCACAACACCACGCTCAAGGGGCGTGGCCGGCACGATCCGTGCGTGCTGCCCCGGGCCGTGCCGATGGTGGAGGCCATGACCGCGCTGGTGCTGGCGGATCAGGCCCTGCGCCAGCGCGCCCAATGCGGCGGATAAAGCGCTTGCTTTGCGGCGCGCCCGGCGCGAATGTTCTTTCAACCACATCGATGCCATGCCAGAGAAAACCTCGAACGAAATCAGCCGCGATGCGCGGGTGCTGTATCAAAAGGCCGTCGAAGCGGCGCAACGGGAAAACCATGACTATGCCCTGACCCTCTTCTGCCAGGTGCTGGAGAAGGAGCCGGGCTTTTTGGAATGCCGGAAACAATTGCGCGCCGCCCAGCTCCAAAAAGCGGGCACCGGCGGCACGGGCTTTTTCCGGAAGATGATGAGCGGCGCCGGTTCCTCCCCGCAGTTAGCCAAGGCGCAGCTGGCCCTGCGCCGCGATCCGGCCGAGGCGCTCGCCGTGGCAGAGCAGGTGCTCAACAGCGACCCCCACAGCCTCGCCGCCCAGCGCATTATCGTGCACGCCGCGCAGTCATTGGAACTGCCGCAGACCGCGATTTTCGCCTTGGAGCAGATGGTCAAGGCGTCGCCCAAGGACAAGGGAATCGCCATCGAATACGCCAATGCGCTCTCCCTCGGCGGCGGCGACCCCTCGCATGGCGAGCGGGTGCTGCAAGACTTGCTGCGCGCCAACCCGAATGACGCCGACCTGGGCCAGGCCCTGAAAAATCTGTCCGCGCGCAAGACTTTGGACGAGGGCGGCTATGGCGCGCTGGAAGGCGGTCAGGGTTCCTTCCGCGACGTGTTGAAGGACAAGGCGGAGGCGGTTTCGCTGGAGCGGGAGAACAAGGTGCAGCGCACCGAGGACAACGCCGCGCGGTTGTTGGAGGAATACGAGGGGCGGTTGCGGAGCGAACCGGGCAACCTAAAGGTGGCCCGCTCGCTGGCGGAACTCTACGCCCAGCAGAACAATTTTGCCGGGGCGCTGAACCTGTATGAACAAATCCGCCAGGCCACGCCTGACCCGACCATTGACCGCGCCATTGCGGACACCACCTCCCGCCAGTTTGAATGGCAGATTTCCCAGTTGAACCCCTTCGCGGACGATTACGCGCAGCAGGTGGCGGCCATCCAGGCGCAGAAACAGGTTTTTCAACTCGAAGAATGCCGGAAACGCGCGGACAAGTATCCCACCGATTTGGTAATCAAGTTTGAGCTGGGCTCGATGTATCTGCAAAACGGCCAGGTGGGCGAGGCCATTGCCGAGTTGCAGAAAGCCCAGAACAACCCGCACAAGCGGATTGCGGCCATGAACCTGCTGGCCCAATGCTTTGCCAAACGCAAGATGTTCGACCTCGCCGCCCGCAAACTGCAGGAGGCGCTCAAGGAAAAGCCCGGGTTTGACGACGAAAAGAAAGACCTTATTTACCAGCTCGGCTGCGTGCTCGAAAGCATGGGCAAACGCGAGGAAGCCATCGAGCAGTTCAAGCAGATTTACGAGACGGACATCAGCTACCGCGACGTGTCCGCCAAAGTGGACGCATTTTACGCCGGGCAATGACTGGCCGCCCATTCAGGGCTTTAACGAAGGGCGGAAATCACCCAGGGCGTTGCTGGGCTCCTGGGTGGAACGCGCCGTTGGCGCTCATGCTGGCCGCGCATTCCAGCACCAAAGGTGCGTCCCCCTCCTAGCCCAGGGCAACGCCCTGGGGTTGGACCGCCAATAATCATCCCAGCCCTGAAGGGGCGGCCCAGGTCGGGCGATTTTGCCAGACGATTCGCGAGGAATATGTCGTGCGACCGTCTGTTACTGCGATGTAATTATTAGAAAACCGCGTCTCCCGACGGCCGCCGCCACAACAGATACCCTCCAAGTGGGGCCCAATCGCAAAAAAGTGGCTGGATACTGATAAAGAAATGGACTACCACCAACACTGGTGATATATTTTGTCAAACAGTCTTATTCTTTATTTTGGAACCGAAAAACTGGCATATCCGGGGCTTTGGCGCGTGCATGATTGACGGTTTTCCGCATCAGCCGGAAGATTCGTTTTTCCATCATGCCCTCACCCAGTTGCGCCGGGAAACCCCGCAGAACATCACCTCGTCCATGTTCACCTTGGGTGGTTTTCCGATTACCCGTGTGCCCAAGCATTTGCCCGCAAAGTGTTTGGTGTTTCACCCGGATATCGTGGTGGTGCAGTTTGCAGCCACCGACTTGGTGGTGCCCCTGCGCCGGAAACGCCACCGGGATGGCACCACGTCGGCTGCTTTTCACGGCCGGTCGGTAAAACCCGCAACGCTGTCGGCCCGGCTGCGCTGGCAGGTACAGGGCTTGGTGGGGGATGTGATGAAATTGGAGCCGGTGACACCGGTGGACAATTATCTTGAGACGATGAAGGGGATTATCCGGACTTTGCTGGAGCACAAGATTAGAACCGTGGTGGTCTCGCCGTTTGTGTTTGGCGGTCGGCGGTCAGATCGCAATGCGCGCCATTGTGCCGGGCAGCTTAAGGCGTTTGTGGCCACCCAACCCGGCGCGGTTTTTGTGGATGCCTATGCCGCCCTGGATCGGGAACCACGCCACCGGATGCTGCTGGCGGATGGCGGACATCTGTCGCTGGCCGGCCAGCAGGTGGTGGCGGAAGTGCTGCTGCCGGAACTGCGGAGCATTGTTCTGGCCAAGGCGACGGAGAAATCCGCCGCCAACATGTCGGCACACGGAGCGGAGCGCCCCGTGTGCCAGACTGCTTCCAACTACTGACTTCCCGCTTCTCCCTTCCCTCAATTTACCGCCACGTCAATCTGCCGGGGCTTGGCTTCCTCGGCCTTCGGCAAGGTGACCGTCAGGATGCCGTCCTTGTAGGCGGCTTTGACCTTGCTGGCGGCCACGGCGGCGGGCAGGGACAGCACGCGGGAGAACTTGCCGAAGTAACGTTCCTGCCGGTGCACTTCGGTGCCTTCCGGGAGCGTTTCCACCTTGCGTTCACCGGAGATCACCAGCGAGCCTTCCTGCAACGAGACGTCAATGTCTTCGCGCCGAAGACCGGGCACCTCGACGCGCACGCTGAAGTTGTCCTTGTCTTCCTGCACTTCCAAGGCGGGGGCCCAAGCCAGGGCCGGGGCCTCGAAGAGGCGGTCAATTTCATCCTGCAGTGAGGCCAGTCGACCCAAGGTGGGCCACGCGAGTCCGGGACGTTGATATTGTACGAGTTTCATATTTTTTTTAGTTGTTGGTTATTGGTTATGGTTACAGTTTCAACAACTGACTAATAGCTTGGGCCGTGCCAAGTTTTCTATTGCGCGCAAACCATTGAAAAAACGATGTTTTCCTCGGGCTGGCCGGCCGTATTGCTAGCCGACCGGCAACTTTTGGCACAGGGACTGTGCCAAGCGGGAGCTTGGATTGGCACAGTTGGCACAATTTCACGGATTAAAATAAAGTTTGTCGAAGCGGGAACAAAAACCGTTGGGGTAACTCTTATTTGTACAACTTTAACCTTGGATGGACGGGCGGGCGAAAGTTTATGAATCCGAGAGACAGAGCCGAAAAAAAGCAAAAATCTCATGAATAATTCAGTTATTTGGTGTAAACATCACGTTATCAACGCTAAACGAGCAAACTAATTGTAGTTGATATCTTTATGATAATGCCGTAAAAATTCCTTGTTATCCAAAGGCTCATGAATCTTATATTCAAATCACCGGGGCACCTGCTGCGGGCATGGGGGCAAAACTTCATTGGCCACTTCTTTCCGTATCAGCGCCACCAGCTCATGGTGCTGGTCTTGGTCGTGCTGCTTACCTGCGGCCTGATTTATGAAGGCCGGGCGGAGGATACCTTCACCTACCGCTACGAAAAATATCAAGAGAACAGCGGGCGCATCGCCGTGGTCACCCACTCGGGAAGCTTCGATGTCGCGCTGCGGCCCTGGCTGACTTTCAAGGGCGAAGTGGTGAACGACGCCGTGTCCGGTGCCACCCCCACCGGCCGACCCTCCCAATTGGCGGTGCCGGCGGGCAGCTATGGGAGCGTCAATTATGGCCCCTCCTTTGACCTGGCCAAAATGAAGGACAACCGCATGGGCGGGTTCGGGGAGCCGACTTTTATCTTCGGCGCCAATCGGATTTCGGTGCAAGGCTCTTATAGCGGGGAAAGCGATTATATCTCCCGGGGCGTGGCGCTGAATTACTCCCGTGATTTCAACCAAAAGAACACCACGCTGAATCTCGGTTGGTCGCATGATTTTGACACCATTGAACGGGGTAATTCCCCCTATTCCACCCTGTTTCAGAATGGCAACCTGAAAAAGGATTCAGACGAATTTATCGTGGGTTTGAATCAGTTGCTGGGGCCAAAGACCATCCTGACGGCGAACGTGGAGTTTGGCTATGCGAATGGCTATCTGGGGGATCCCTACAAGGGCTTCTGGTTTTATGACGGCTCGGGCAACCCCGAAAGCCGCCGGGCCAGCGGCTGAAGCAGATTGTTTACACCGGGCTGACGCAGTTCATCAGCCCGCTGGATGCCAGTGTGGAAGGCTCCTACCGGTTTTATGCGGATTCCTTCGGGGTGCTGGCGCACACGGTTTCCGTGGCGTGGTATCAGAAGCTGGGCCGCCAGCTCGTAATCGCGCCGTCCTGCCGGTATTATTACCAGACGGCGGCGAACTTTTATCATGTCACCCTGCCGGGCTATTACAACGCGCACGCCCCGGGGACGTTTGCGACGGGGGACATGCTGCCGGACGGCAACACCCAGCCGGATTTGCCCCAATACTATTCCGCCGACTACCGCCTGTCCCACATGCAAACCATCACGGCTGGCGTCAGCATCAACTGGAAAGTGGTGGATCATTTCTATGTGGACGCCTCCTATGAGCATTACGTGATGCAGGGTTTGGACGGCGTGACGGATCCGGGTGTGTATCCGAATGCGGACATGTTCACCGTGGGAGCCCGGGTGACCTTCTAAAATGACCGCGACCGCGCCCAGTTCGTTAGCAACCGTGCGCCAACGCGTGCGGCAATCGGCGCGCGCTGGGGTGTCCGGCGGGCTGCACCGGCTGGAATTTCAGGCCATGAGCACGGTGTGCCGGGTGAACTGCCGGGCGGGGGAGGCGCAGCGGGCGCAGGCGTTTCAGGCGGCCGTGCTGGACTGGGTGGCGTGGTTCGAGGCGCAGTATTCGCGGTTCATTCCGGACAGCCTGATCGGCCGCATCAACGCTGCAGCCGGCCAGCATTGGGTGGAGGTGGATGCGGAGACCGAAACGATTCTGAACCTGTGCCAGGAGATGGTGTTTTTCACGCGCGGCGTGTTTGATCCGACTGCGCTGCCGCTGATTCAATTGTGGAATTGGAAGGCCCGTCCGGCGGTGGTGCCCACGGCGGCGGCGGTGGCGGCGGCGCAGGAGTTGGCCGGCTGGCGAAAGGTGCAGCGGCGGCCCGGCGCGATTTTTCTGCCCCAAGCCGGGATGAGCTTGGATCTGGGCGGCATCGGCAAGGAATATGCGGTGGATCGGGTGATGGATCTCGCGCAGCAGCACGGTCTGGCCGATGTGCTCGTGGATTTTGGCCAGGACGTGCGGGTGGCAGGCGAACCGCCGGAGCGCGGAGCCTGGCACATTGGTCTGGAAGACCCGAAAAGTCCGGGCAAATGCTGGACGAGCCTGGCGGTGAGCCGGCACGGGGTGGCGACCTCGGGCGATTATCTCCGGCATTTCACGGCGGGCGGGCGGCGCTACGGCCATATCATTGATCCGCGCGACGGGTCGCCGGTGAACAACGGCTGTCTGGCCGTGTCCGTGATTGCGCCGAACTGCACCCTGGCGGGCATCCTGGCCACCAGTGCCTTTGTGTTGGGCCCACGCGAAGGCCTGAATCTGATTAGCCTTTGTCCCGGGGTGGAGGGGGCCATCATCAGTGAAACCTCCCGCACCCTGACCCCCAATTTTTATGCCTATGCAATCCAATAAACTCATCTGTCTGGTCGGGCTGGCCTTGGGGCTGGCCCTGGTGCCGGGCGCCCAGGCGGCGCTCAAAACCGGGGACGCTTTCCCGGCTCTGGCCGACTTTCATCTGACCGGCCCCGTGCCCGCCGACCTGGCCGGCAAGGTCGTCATCGTGGATTTCTGGGCTTCGTGGTGCGGCCCCTGTGGCGAGTCGTTTCCGGCCATGGATGAACTGCAAAAGAAATTCGGGGCGCAGGGCTTGGTCATCATTGCGGTGAATGAAGACGAGAATAAATCGGACATGGATGATTTTTTGAAGACACATACCGTTTCCTTCACCGTGGTGCGGGATGCGAAACAGTCGCTGGTGGAGGTGGCGGGCATCGGCACCATGCCGGGCTCCTTTGTGCTGGGCCGGGACGGCAAGGTGGCCTTTGCCCACAACGGCTATCACGGCAGTGAAACCAAAAAACAATATGAGCAGGAAATACTTTCGCTGCTCAAATAAATTACCATGAAAACCCGACCCTTGATCCGGCTCGCTTTGCTGCTGTCCCTGCTGGCCACCCTGCCCGGGGTGACCGGTTGCCAGAATGTAAAACCATGGCAACGCGGCACGCTGGCTGATTACACGATGAAACAGGATCGCGACCCGACGAGCGAGGCCCTGAACGAGCACATTTGGTTCTCGCGCGAAACCGCCGCCGGCGGCAAGGGCGTGGGCGGCGGCGGCTGCGGCTGCAACTGAGCCATGAACCATGCTGCGCGGCTTCACCATTCTGTTTTTGGCGCTGGTAACTGGCCTGTCCGCCCGGGCAGATCGGCCGCGCAGCCCGTTTGGCGTCGAGGTGACGGCCGGAACTGGCTCGGTGCAGGTGCGGTTTGCGGTGCCGGCGGGCTGCGTGCTCTACGCGGACCGGCTGCATTTTGAAACGGCGGACGGCACGGAACTGACGGGGGCCAGCCTGCCCGCGCCGCAGACCAAACTGGATGCGGTGACCGGTCATGAGAAAAAAGTCTATGGGGCGGACTTCGCCGCCGAATTGCCGTCCCCGGCAAATTTCCCTGGCAACTGGCGGTGAAATTTCAGGGCTGCACGAATGCGGAATGTTATTTTCCGGAGAAACGGCTTTTTGCCGTGACCGGCCCCGGCATGGCGGCGGAAGTGCGGCCGGAGACGGCGGCTGCGCCACTGACCGCGACGGCCAGCGGCTGGCGAGACCAGGCAGACAAATTCACCGTGGTCGCCCGGCAGACGGGTTATCTCGGGCCGGCGGATTTTATCGGGTTCCTGAACCGCGCCCAGAGCGGCGAGGCGGCGGAAGATCCCCTCGGGAAGTTCAAGCAGGCCGGGCTGGCGCTGACGATTCTGTTGATTCTGGTGGGGGGCATTGGTCTGAACCTGACGCCCTGCGTGCTGCCGCTCATTCCCATCAATCTGGCCATCATCGGGGCGGGAAAAGCTGCGGCCTCGCGCGGGGCGGGTTTTATGCGCGGGGCCACGTATGGGGCGGGGATGGCGCTGACCTATGGGGTGCTGGGCTTGTTTGTGGTGCTGACGGGTGCGAAGTTCGGCACGTTGAACGCCTCGCCTTGGTTCAACCTGGCCATCACGGTGGTGTTTCTGGCTCTGGCCCTGGCCATGTTCGGCAAATTCAACCTGGATTTTTCGCGGTTTGAAGGTGGGGCGGGCCAGACGTTGCAGCGGCTTCGGCATCCGGCTTTGGCGGCATTTGGGCTGGGGGCCATGTCGGCGATGCTGGCGGGGGCGTGTGTGGCGCCGGTGGTCATCTCGGTGCTGCTGCTAGCGGTGAATTTGCACACTCACGGGGTGCGGGCGGGCCTGCTGCTGCCGTTTGTGCTCGGGTTGGGTATGGCGCTGCCTTGGCCGCTGGCCGGTGCGAGCCTGACGTTTTTGCCGAAGCCGGGCGCGTGGATGGAACGAGTGAAGCAGGTTTTTGGGGTGCTGATTATCGGGTTTGCGATGTTCTATGCGCACCTGGCGTGGTGCCAGTTTCAGCCAGCGGCCGGGGCCAGTCTGGCGGCGGCGCCGGCGGGCGCAACCACGGTGGATTCCAGCCAGGAGTTGCTCGCGGCCTTGCAATCCGCGCAGACCCTGGGCAAGCCGGTGTTCCTGGACTTCCAGGCGGCGTGGTGCAAGGACTGTTTGACCATGGAAGCGACGGTGTTCAACCAAGCGGCCGTGGAAGCGCGGCTGAAGGATTTTGTGGTGGTGAAGTATCACGCGGAGCGGCCCAATGATTCGCCCGCCCGCGAAACGCTGGATTACTTTGGGGCCTTGGGGCTGCCCACTTATGTGGTGCTCGCCGCCAAGGTGGGGAAATGAGGCCGGGATGCCAATGTTTGAAAAGCCCTCTGCCCAAGCCTGTAGCGGCGGTCTGCGACCGCCGTCGGGAAGCGGAAAACTGAATCAAGCACGGCGGTCGCACGGCGGTCACAGACCGCCGCTACAGCCAAAGACGACTATGGCAGGGATGGCTCGAAAAATTGCGTTGATTGAAAATGAAATGATTGCGTGAAATTAATTGGAGGAAAAAATTATGATTAAAAAATATATGTTCCGGGTGCTGCCGGTGTTTCTGGCGGCGGCGTTGCAAGTCATGCCCCTGTTGCGTTCGCTCGTGCCCACGGTGACGCAGGGGCTGACCCCGTCCGCGTGGTCCATCATTCTTAAGCTCAGCGCGGGCACCGTGGCCCTCATGGGCAGCTATCACGCGGTGTCCGGCGCTTCGACGGCCATTGTGCCGCTGCCCACCGGCTATACCCTGTATCTGACCAACGGCGTTTTTTTCAAAACCCTGCTCACCACGTCGCCGGATTCCGCCGGGTCGTGGAGCACTAACAACATCGCCAACGGGGGCACGGCGGCGTTTCAGTTGTTCCCCAACTTTTCCCTGACCAATTCGAGTGGCAAGATGGGTGGCATTCCGTCGTTGGCGAGCGGGATACTGACGAACAATACGGTCATCACCGCGTGGGAGGGTGGGAACAACACGTTGCTGCACACCTACACTAATTTTACCTTCATCGTTTTTTCCGCCACGCCGGGGGCGCTCACGGTCACCTCCAGCCCGCCGGCGGTGGCGACGCTGGCCAACAGCCTGACTTGGAACTTGGATGGCGGGCCTTGGCGTACCAACGGCATCACCAACATCTATGTCCTGCCGGGATCGCACGTGGTGAATTTCACCAACATCTATGGCTGGCAGTCGCCCGCCGCCCAGAACATTACCGTGACCAGTTCCGCGCTGACCACGGTTTCCACGACCTACACCCAGCTCTTTGGCGGATTGCAGGTGAATGTGCAGCCGGTAGGCACGCCGCTGACTTCCGGGCGCTGGACGGTTGACGGCAGCGGTAGTTTTACCAGTGGCACGGTTTCCAATCTGGCCATGGCGGGCACGCACAGCCTGACCTTCTCGGCAGTCTCCGGATTCACCACGCCGGCCACGCAGACCATTACCGTCACCAATGGCACCACCAACGTTATTTCCGCAGTGTATCTCAGCACTACCGCCGGCAACCTGCTGGTGAACCTGTCCCCGGCGGGGGCGAACAGCGCGGGGGCCATGTGGCAGGCCGATAACAACGGCATCTGGCTGCCCACGGGGGTGGTCACCAATCTCCCGGCTGGCAGCCATACCATTTCGTTTGCCAGTCTCAGCGGTTGGACGACCCCGGGTAATCAGGTGGTGACGCTCACCAACGGGGTGTTGGGTCAGCTAGCTGCCACCTATGTGGTCGCCCCCACGGGTGCGGTGCTGGGCAACCTCGCCCCTGCGGGTGCGGTTACGGCCGGCGCCCAATGGCAGGTGGATGGCGGCGCATTGCAAAACAGTGGCGCGGTGGTGTCCGGCCTGAATGCCGGCAGCCACACGATAGCCTTCAAGGCGGTCAGCGGGTGGGTGACCCCGGCCAGTGCGACGCCGACCATTGTGGGCGGGGCGACCAATACCGTCACCGGTACGTATGTGCAAATCACCGCACCGGTGATTACGAATTTCACCTTGATTGGCACTAATCTTACTCTCAAGGGCAGCGGCACCAGCGGCGCGGGCTTTTCCGTCTTATCCTCCAATACGCTGCTCAAGGCCTCCACCACCTGGCCGGTCATTTACACCAATACCATCACCAACGGCACGTTCATTTATCAGGCCACGGTCAATCCGGCGTCGAAGCCGACGGGTTTTTACCGGGTCAGCAGCCAATAATCCCACTTCCAGTTTGAAACGGCATTGGTCGGCAGCCACGGAGCGCGGGCTTCAGCCCGCTTCAATGGCCAAACAGGCCAAGTGCCGGCAAAGTCCAGCCCGCCTTCATTTTGTCGAGCGGGTTGGACACCGCGCGTCAGTCATTTACCCCAAGGCGTAACCGTTCGTCGGGCATTTGCTGCAACCCCTTCGGGGTTGTTCAATTTTCGGGACGATTTCCCAGGGTAGTCCCGCGTGGCGGGACAACCCTGGGCTGGATGCTGCAACCCCTTTGGGGTTGGGGAGGCGTGAACGCCGTTCTCCTTTCCTGTCAACGCGTATTAGCTTCAGACAGGAAGATCATAGCGCGATTTCAAACTAGAATTGGTGTCACAGTTCCGGGAAGCGGCGGTGCCAGTCGGTGGCTTGCTCGTAGGCGTGGGCCAGCTTGAGCAGCGTCTCCTCACCAAAGGGTTTGCCCAGCAGTTGCAGGCCGATGGGCAGCGCGGGGTTTTGGGTGAAGCCGCACGGCAGGCTTAGCCCGCAGATGCCGGCCAGATTGCACGAGATGGTGAAGATGTCGGACAGATACATCTGCAACGGGTCGCCGGATTTTTCGCCGAGCTTGAAGGCGGCGGTGGGCGTGGTGGGCGTGATGATGGCGTCCACGGTTTCAAACGCCTTCAGAAAATCGTTGCGGATGAGGGTGCGGACTTTCTGGGCGCGCAGATAATAGGCATCGTAGTAGCCGCTGCTCAGCACGTAGGTGCCGAGGATGATGCGGCGTTTGACTTCCGGGCCGAACCCGGTTCCGCGCGTCTTGGAATACAGTTCGATGGGGTCGTTGCCTTCCACGCGGGCGCCGTAGCGGATGCCGTCGAACCGGGCGAGGTTCGCGGAGGCTTCGGCGGTGGCGATGATGTAATAGGTGGCGACGGCGTAATCGGTGTGCGGCAGGGAAATCTCCACAATCTCGGCGCCGAGTTCCTGGTATTTTTTCACGGCGGCGTCCACGGCGGCCTTCACTTCCGCGTCCAGTCCGCCAATCATGTATTCGCGGGGCAGGCCGAGTTTCAGGCCCTTGATGTCGCCGGTCAGCGCGGCGAGGTAGTCCGGCACGGGGAGGGGAATACTGGTGGAATCGCGCGGGTCCGGGCCGCTCAATACGCCGAGCAGGGTGGCGGCGTCGCGGATGTCCCGGGTGAAGGGGCCGACCTGATCGAGCGAGCTGGCAAAGGCCACCAAACCGTAGCGGGATACACGGCCGTAGGTGGGTTTCAGGCCCACGCAACCGCACAGGGCGGCGGGTTGGCGGATGGAGCCGCCGGTGTCGGAGCCGAGGCTGGCGATGCATTCCTGCGCGGCCACGGCGGCGGCAGAACCGCCGGAGGAGCCGCCGGGGGCGCGGCTGACGTCCCAGGGATTGCGGGTGGCGCCAAAGGCGGAGTTTTCCGTGGAACTGCCCATGGCGAACTCATCCATGTTCAGCCGGCCAAAGACAATGGCTCCGGCGGCGCGGAGTTTTTCAATGACGGTGGCGTCGTAGGGCGAAAGGAAGTTGCCGAGAATTTTGGACGCGCAGTTGAGCGGATGGTTTTTGACGGCGAGGACATCCTTGATGGCAATGGGCACGCCGAGCAGGGGCAGTTGCGCGCCGGCCGCGAGCTGCCGGTCGGCGGCATCGGCCTGGGCCAGGGCGTCGGCGGCATTAACGCTGAGGAAGGCGTGGATGCGGTCATCCACGCGGGCGATGCGGTCGAGGCAGGCCTGGGTGGCTTCGCGGGCGGAGGCTTCGCGGCGGCGGAGCCGGGCGGTGAGTTCGGAAATCGTGAGCTGG
>Ga0007882_10001056_pt1 | contig 16228 bp, 16 predicted proteins | sample CryBogCBH12Aug01_FD_71195 | JGI IMG/M metagenome (GOLD analysis project Ga0007882, IMG submission 71195) | Freshwater microbial communities from Crystal Bog, Wisconsin, USA - CBH12Aug09.1 | ecosystem: Environmental > Aquatic > Freshwater > Lake | place: Crystal Bog, Wisconsin, USA | collected... | reverse complement strand
GGTCAACGCTGGACGGCGTCAAGATTTGCTTCAAAATATCGCAGATTTATCAAAACTTGCAGAAAGCACAGGCTTAGAGATTAAAAGCGGAATACTCTCGGGTTTGCCGTATTTAGTAAAAATAAATAGCCTAGATGATCTTATCGCTTGGGGCCGGACGAATTATGAACTAGTCCTAGTTTGTTGCTTTGTGTTGGGATGTTTCTTGTTACTGTTGGTTTGGGCTTGGATCAATAAAAAAACCATTCAAGAGCCAAATAACACACACGAAAGCACAGAAGACTCAGAATACGCTGTGTCACCAACGCTTGAGCCCCATTCAGATGACATTCACCACTCGCCTGTATTCGCTCCGCTACCTGATTCAGTGCCACATGAACATTCGCACTCAGGCGAGGACGAACACATTGAGATGAGTAAAACTGCGCCGCTAGGAAACACCGAGCGAGAACCGCAACACCAAAATCAACCCATTAAGTTTGATTTCGATCTCAACATCTCCTCCGATGAAGTCAGGGAGTCTTTCACTCGGGAACCACAGAGTCCCGTTTTAACACCTGCTAAAAACCAAGAAAACGTCAGCGCTCAGACCCTGAACACGACCAATACAAACACATATACGCAAAACCAAACACATACAAACGCGCACATTACCTCCAAACATTCAGAACCTAACAAAGCGAATTCTGAGTATGAACAGGAAGATCCTTTTAGAGTTCGTCTAGATCTGGCTGAGGAATTATGGAAGCTTGGCCAAAAGCACACGGGCCGCGCACTTGCTCAGGAGGTGGCTGAGCAAGCTGGCGAACAAATGCGAGAGATTGCCTTGCGCTGGCTCTCCGAGCACCCCTAACAAACATGCGTATAGCCTTAGGCCTGAGCTACTTAGGTCGTGAATACGAGGGTTGGCAAAGCCAACTCAGTGGGCGAACCATTCAAGATCACCTTGAGAGAGCAATCTTGGCTTTTACGCAGCACCCCATTCGAGTGCACTGCGCGGGCAGAACTGACGCCAGGGTGCATGCCTTAATGCAGGTCGTTCATTTTGACTCCCCCGTAGACCGTGACAATCCCTCGTGGGTCAGAGGGTTAAATAGTTTTTTACCAGAGGATATAGGTGTTCAGTGGGCAGCCCAGGTGGATGCTTCTTTTGATGCACGCAAATGCGCTATTGCTCGTAAATATATTTATGTATTGCTAGAGTCTGCGGTTCGTCCCAGTTTAGAGGCGGGCCGTGTTGGTTGGAGTTTTAAGCCATTAAACGCTGAGTTTATGCAAGAGGGGGCAAACTACCTTTTAGGTACCCATGACTTCAGCTCATTTCGTGCTGCAGCCTGTCAAGCTCTAAGTCCTATTAAAACCTTGAAGTCTATTAAAATAGAACGCACATCAAACAATAGCTTAACGCTGCCAAATATTCTTCACACTCAAGTGGATGAGGGCATAAGCGCGAGTTATGGTTATTGGCGTTTTGAGTTTGAAGGTAACGCTTTTTTGCACCACATGATTCGCAATATCATGGGATGTCTTGTCTATATTGGCCAAGGAAAATATCCACCTTCTTGGATGTTTGAAGTATTGCAAGCGAAAAGCAGAGACGCTGCGGCACCCACTTTTCCTGCAGAGGGACTTTATTTTGCGGGACCAAAATATGATCCTGAATGGGGCTTGCCTCAACAAACTCCGACCTACAATTTTTTACCGTCATGAATTTAAGTACTTGCATCAAAATCTGTGGATTAACTCGTGAGGCGGACGTAGACGCTGCAGTTGAGCAAGGCGTCAGCGCTATTGGGTTTGTTCAATATCCAAAGAGTCCTCGCTTCATCTCTCCTGAGAGAGCTTCAGAGTTGGCGCGCCGCCTTCCAGCCTTTGTGACGCCGGTTTTACTCTTTGTCAATGCCGATTTACAGACTATCAGTAAAGCTTTAGAGCTAGTGCCTGGTGCATGGTTGCAGTTTCATGGTGACGAGAGTCCAGAATTTTGCTCCGAAACCGCCCAAACCCTAAGGGCCTCTTGGATTCGGGCAGTGAGAATTCCAGGGGGGGATAGCGCAACCCCCTTTGACCTATTAAAATACGCAAAGGAATACAAATTAGCCCAGGCTTTGTTACTTGACGCGCACGTTCAAGAATACGGTGGGGGCGGTAAGGCTTTTAATTGGTCACACATTACTCAAAACGTAAACGCTCACCTCGTCTTGTCTGGTGGACTCACACCTGCAAATGTGGGAAGTGGCATAGCTCATTTTAAACCTCTTGGGCTCTCGCTCGGTGTGGATGTTAGCTCGGGCGTTGAAAGCGATAAAGGCATCAAAGACATACAAAAAATAAGAGATTTTGTTGGCGCTGTTAGAAACCTCTAAAAAAAGACATTAATAATGCTTAGCAGCTCAATGTAGCAATCTCTAAATTTGTGAATTGAATGGCCTTAGTCCGCAGTAACCCGTAATTTAATCTAAAGCATTTAAACCGATCAACATTGAAATCAAGTATTTCAATTCAAATGTTTGATCAAATGCTAATTTGAAAACTAATTTAAAAATTAGAAAATTTAGGAATTTAAAATGTATGAGTATCAGCAACCCGATTTAAGTGGGCACTTTGGAAAATACGGTGGAAGCTTCGTGAGCGAGACCTTGACGCACGCCATTGAGGAGCTGAAAACAGCGTATGAGAAATATCACAATGAACCAGAATTTTTGCGCGAGTTTCATTATGAGTTGAATCATTTCGTAGGTCGCCCCTCCCCCATTTATCATGCGGCGCGCATGAGTAAAGAGCTCGGCGGAGCACAGATCTATCTCAAGCGCGAGGATTTAAATCATACAGGTGCTCACAAGATAAACAACACCATTGGGCAAGCGATGCTTGCCAAAAGAATGGGTAAACCTCGCGTTATCGCTGAAACTGGCGCTGGTCAACACGGCGTTGCGACGGCAACAATTTGTGCGCGCTACGGACTTGAGTGTGTGGTCTATATGGGGAGTGAGGACGTAAAGCGTCAAAGTCCCAACGTTTACAGAATGAAACTCCTTGGCGCAACGGTTGTACCAGTCACCAGCGGTAGTAGGACTCTAAAGGACGCCTTAAATGAAGCCTTAAGGGACTGGGTCACCAATGTTGAAAACACTTTCTACATTATCGGCACCGTAGCTGGCCCACACCCCTACCCTATGATGGTGAGGGATTTCCAAAGCGTAATTGGTAAAGAGTGTATTGAGCAGATGCCTTTAATGCACAACGGCGCACAACCAGATGCGGTTATAGCTTGTGTTGGGGGGGGGAGCAATGCAATGGGGATTTTCCACCCCTACATTGAATTTGAGAATACCCAACTGATCGGCGTAGAGGCCTCGGGCGAGGGACTAGAAAGCGGTAAACACTCTGCATCTCTTCAAAAAGGTTCACCCGGGGTTTTACACGGGAACAGGACTTACATACTACAAGACAATAAAGGTCAAATCACAGAGACTCACAGCATCAGCGCAGGTCTTGATTATCCAGGCGTTGGTCCTGAACACGCTTATCTAAAAGATATTGGACGCGCGCAGTACGTGGGTGCCACCGATGAACAGGCCTTGAATGCATTTCATTACCTGTGCCGAACCGAAGGTATTATCCCAGCCCTAGAGTCCAGTCACGCCATTGCGTATGCGATGCAACTTGCTCCTTCGATGAAGCCTACACAATCAATATTGGTAAATTTGTCTGGCCGAGGTGACAAAGACATCGGAACCGTAGCAGATTTGAGCAATGCTGATTTTTATTGTCGACCCAGTTGCCAAGGGCAAGGCGTCAAGGGTGGGCCCAATGGACAATCGCCTATTCACTTTGAGAAAAAATAATTCATGAGTCGCATTCAACAAACATTTAAAGCCCTTCAGTCTGGTGGCAAAAAAGCCTTGATTCCATACCTGATGACCGGCTTTCCTACACTTGAGGCAACTCGCGGTTTACTTGAAGGTTTGGTCGAGGGAGGAGCAGATATTATTGAGCTTGGGATTCCCTTTAGTGATCCTATGGCTGATGGCCCTGTCATTCAAAAAGCTGCAGAGCTTGCGATTACGAACCAAGTCGGTGTGAGAGAGGTTCTCTCAGTTGTTAAAACGTTTAGACAGAATAATCAAAACACACCCGTTGTACTGATGGGCTACGCAAATCCTATAGAACAGTATGATTTGCAAAATGGTGAGAATGCATTCGTTCGAGATGCCAAAGAAAGCGGAGTAGACGGTGTTTTAATCGTTGATTACCCACCGGGTGAATGTGTTGAGTTTGCAACTCAACTAAAAGAGCGTTCAATGGACCTCATCTTCTTATTGGCACCTACAAGTACAGAGTCCAGGATCCGCGAAGTTGCCTCTGTTGCAAGTGGCTACGTTTACTACGTATCTTTGAAAGGGGTTACGGGAGCGGGCAATTTAAATACAGACGAAGTAGAGGCCATGTTACCGAAAATAAGAAAGCATGTTCACATCCCTGTCGGTGTAGGATTTGGTATTAGAGACGCTCAAACTGCGCAAACTGTGAGCCGAGTTGCTGACGCGGTTGTGATTGGCTCCAAGCTCATTGATTTAATTAAAGATTCGACCCTGCAAAGTGGACCCAGTATTGCAAAAGAATTCATGGCAAGCATTCGAATAGCCATGGACGAAAAAGTTTAAGGAGCACAAAATGAGTTGGCTAGAAAAACTTCTCCCACCCAAAATTCAACAAACAGATCCAGCCGACAGACGGAGTGTTCCAGAAGGGCTTTGGGTTAAGTGCCCGAGCTGTGAAACTGTTTTGTATAACGCCGATTTAGAAGAGAATCAAAACGTTTGCCCTAAATGTTCTCATCACCACAGAATTTCTGCGCGTATGAGGTTGAATTACTTCCTGGACGCAGAGGGGCGTTACGAAATTGGACAAGAAGTTATACCTGTTGACCCTCTTAAATTTAAAGACTCCAGAAAATACCCCGAGCGAATTAAAGAGGCTATGACCAATACAGGCGAGACTGATGCGCTCGTCGTGATGGGTGGCTCAATACACAGCATCAATGTCGTTGCAGCTTGCTTTGAATTTGATTTCATGGGTGGCAGTATGGGCTCAGTTGTAGGAGAACGCTTTGTAAGAGGTGTTCACACCGCCATAGACCAGAAAGTTCCTTTCATTTGTTTCACAGCAACAGGTGGAGCAAGGATGCAAGAAGGCCTGTTGTCACTCATGCAAATGGCAAAAACAAATGCATCATTAACTCGTTTAGCCAAGAAGGGCTTACCTTTTATCAGTGTTTTGACTGACCCAACTATGGGTGGTGTTTCAGCTGGCTTTGCTTTTATGGGGGACATCGTTATCGCAGAACCCAAGGCTTTGATTGGATTTGCTGGACCACGTGTGATTGAAAGCACAGTTAGAGTCACTCTGCCTGAGGGGTTTCAGCGCTCGGAGTTTTTGCAGCTAAAAGGAGCTGTTGATTTTATTTGCGATAGACGTGAATTAAAAAAATCAATCGCCGACACCTGTGCAATGCTTCTTAAACAACCTGCTGATGCGGTTAGCTCATAAAACCAATTATTAAAGAAAAGATTTAAATTGAATTCAAAAACTGAACAACTCACTAACGATTCAGCGTCACTTACAGACACTCAGACCTTAGGGGACACACCTGTACTAGACGAAAATAAGTTAATAGCAGAACGCAGAGATAAACTCGCACAATTAAGGGCGCACAACGCCGAGACTAAAAAACCAGTCTTTCCCAACGACTTTAAACCAACGCATCACGCCAAGGATATTCTCAGCACGTACGAAGCCCTTGAGCCTCAAACACTTCAAGACTCAGCCACACAGGTAAGCGTTGGTGGACGTATGATGCTTAAGCGGGTGATGGGAAAGGCTAGTTTTGCAACGATTCAAGATGCTAGCGGACGCATTCAACTCTACGTCGTGAGAGACGAGGTGAGTGAGCAGACTTACAACGCCTTTAAGCACTGGGATCTTGGTGATATTTTGGGAGCTAGCGGTACACTTTTTAAAACTCGTACGGGAGAACTCTCCATTCACGTCAAAGAAATTCGGCTCTTAACAAAAAGTCTTAGGCCTTTGCCCGATAAATTTCACGGCATCAGCGATCAAGAAATCAAATACCGTCAACGTCATATCGATTTAATCACGGACGAAGCTGCAAAGCACCGCTTTATTACTCGCTCTAAGGCAATCACCTGCATGCGTGAGTTTATGGTTAAGCATGAATTCTTGGAGGTTGAAACGCCAATGCTCCACCCTATCCCGGGGGGGGCTAATGCTAGACCGTTTACTACTCACCATAACGCACTAGATCAGGAGATGTATCTGCGCATTGCGCCTGAGTTATACCTCAAGCGTTTAATCGTTGGCGGTTTTGAGCGTGTATTTGAGATAAATCGCAACTTTAGGAACGAAGGTATTTCGGTACGTCATAACCCAGAGTTCACGATGATGGAGTTTTACGCTGCTTACTGGAACTACGTGGACTTAATGGAGTTCACACAGTCTTTGATTCGCGCTGTTGCCCTTCACACCACAGGCTCACTCAGCCTAAACTATGCAGGCAAAGAGGTTGATTTGAGCGCACCTTTTGCACGACTCACCATACCCCAGGCCATTGAGAAGTTCGCCCCTACTAAGGTGCCAATCGATTCTTCGGTTGGCATGGTCAAAACGCTTGAGGGATTAGGTCTGACTGAACACAAGCATCAGTTATCTAAACGCTCACTTGCTTCTTTACAAGTGCTCTACTTTGAGGAGGTCATTGAAGAGCGCCTTTGGCAACCCACATTTATTTGCGAGCACCCGGTTGAGATATCTCCACTTGCACGTGCTAGCGATACGAACCCAGAGGTCACCGAACGCTTTGAGTTATACATTACAGGGCGTGAGTTCGGAAACGGCTTTTCTGAGCTCAATGATGCAGAGGACCAAGCTGCACGCTTTCAATCTCAAGTTGATGCCAAAGAAAGTGGAGACGATGAGGCCATGTTCTACGATCACGACTTTGTTAAAGCGCTTGAGTACGGAATGCCCCCCACAGGGGGTTGCGGGATTGGAATTGACCGCTTGATGATGTTATTGACTGATAGTCCAAGTATTAGGGACGTTATTTTGTTCCCAGCTCTACGTAAAGAGCAACATTCCTAAAAAAATAATCCCCCAAAAAAATAATCTTTTGGGGGATTTAACACTAACTGAAAGAATCAATAGAGTTTTAACACTGAACTCTTAGAAGGAGTGAGTAAATACTCTTCCTTGGTAACTAAAGGTTACGGTCTCACCTTGTTGGATCGTAACAGGAACCATGCGACAAACCTCTCTTCGCTCCATCTCTGGTGGAGACTGAGAGAGCTCTTTCCCAAGCAAAGCCCCACCGACCATACCAACCGCTGCACCAGCGTTTCTGTCGCGGCTATTTCCCCCTAAAGTGCTGCCGATCAATCCCCCGGCGACTGCGCCAAGAACACCGCCTCCAGTGCCGTTATTTTGAGTTACAACGTCTCTCACCTCACACTGACGCTGTTGAACAGTGACATAGTTGGGTTGATGCCCAATGACTTGTGCAACATCATTACCCTGCATTTGTACTGGAACAGGCTGAGGGACAGGTGCTTGTTGAATATAGGTTTGTTGAGCAGTGCTTAGGTTAGGAGCAAGAAATACAAACCCAAAAAATGCGAAATAGAGTTGACGAATATTCACGAGTAATGTCCTTTTCTAATTTAAATGAGGAATTGCTATTGAACTCTCGTTCATTAAACAGGCACAGCATTTTAACAGCGTCGCTGGTTGAACGCCAATTAAAGGACTATTTTCAAATTCGCCATTAGCAGATACTACTTTAAAAGAAGTCAGTACTTACTAAAGTTTCACCCTCTCAGGGGCGACTGACCTTTAAAGGTCTAGCAATTTAGGCTGCAGCTTTTAGAGGTTTCTCTACTGCAACAGCGGGTTTACATTCAAAGCAGAAGAAAGCGAGGCTTCCCGCAAAACGCCTTTGACTGCCCTGACTGCGTGGCTTATGGTGTCCACACATCATGCAAGACATAGTCTCGCCAATTTTTCCCATACCTGCAAATGGTGAGCCATTTTCACGACTCGTAAATCGCAATCCACTTTCAGCTACTGCGTTTTTGCCAGTTTTTGTCGCCATTAAAAAATTCCTTGTTCTTTTTAAAGTTGAACTACGAAATTAATATTTCGATTTATTTTTATATGAATATTTTAACGCTTCACATCATTCAAATTAGCTTAAAAATATATTTAATGATGAATCAAAAAGATTAAAACTAAATATAAAAAATATATCTATTCAGACTATTCATCAGGGAAGTAACGTAAGTGCATGAATATATTCAGGATCCCTCATTAGACTCATCCAATCCTGGGGTTCACCACGACCTAGGAGGGCTAGTCTGCGTTCTTCGCTAATGTGTCTTGCACTCCATTTACCGTCCATTAAAGCTTGCTCCAGGCCCTCTAATAACTCATCGATAGGTTTACCTTGCTCTGCACCACCTTCAACGCTTTGATTGCATAACAGCACCATATCGCATCCTGCACGTAATGCCTGTATTGCAGCTTCAACATAACTCACGGTACGTCCATCAATTTCTCTTGCACCTGCCATGGATAAATCATCACTAAATATTGCGCCTTGAAATTTCATTTGACCGCGAAGGATATCCTCCAACCAACGTTTAGAAAATCCTGCAGGTCTATGATCAACACTCGGATATATTACGTGTGCCGGCATTACGCTAGTAAGCACAGTTGTTAGCACCTCATAAGGCCAAGCATCATTTGAAATAATTTCTTCTTGAGATCTTTTATCAACCGGAATATCAACATGTGAATCCGCTTTTACGAAACCATGCCCCGGAAAATGTTTCCCGCAGTTAGCCATACCCGCTTTTAAGAGTCCGTGCATCAAGCTCTTTGATAGAGCACTAACTACGCGAGCATCTGAGTGAAACGCTCTATCTCCAATCACCCCACTGCTACCCCAGTCTAAATCAAGGACAGGCGTGAAACTTAAATCAACTCCGCATGCGCGTAACTCTGCAGCCAATACGTAGCCACACGCCGTCGCAGCGTCCATTGCCTTTAAAGCACCACTACCCATTCGGGCTGGAGCGTTTTGGGATGATGTTTGAGCATCATTCATCCACATTTTCCCCAACTCCCCCATTGCAGGAAGATGAGTAAAACCATCTGTTTTAAAACGTTGTACCCGTCCGCCCTCATGATCCACACAAATCAACAAATCAGCGCGTACCCTTTTTATTTCCTGACACAATAAACTGAGTTGCTCTCTAGACTCCCAGTTACGGGCAAACAAAATTACACCACCAGTGAGTGGATGCATTAGCCTAGTAACATCTATTGAAGTTAACTCTTTTCCGGCGATATCCAAAATAATTGGGCAATGGTTAATCATTTTTTATCCTCAACAATTACATAACTGGTTGCGTAATCAGATTCATCACTTAGGGAAACATGGGCTTGTAACCCTTTTTCCTCAAACCATTTCAATAAATCTCCGTGCAACTTAATAGTTGGCTGACCACTAGCGAGCTTAACTACCTCACAACGTGTCCACCACATCGGCATTCTCATCCCCATCCCTATAGCTTTGCTAAATGCCTCTTTAACCGAAAAACGTGTCGCTAAAAAACGAATCCCTCGTTCACCCACGCGCTCGCTACGCGAGCGATATGTAGCAAATTCCCCCTCTGCAAGAATCTTCAACGCAAAACGGTCCCCGTGACGCTCAACGGCACGCGCAATTCTTCGGACGTCACAAATATCTGTACCAATGCCGTAAATCAATTGAGCACACTCCCAACTAATCAGCGCTCAGTTTAGCGCTTTGAATACAGGATAAATACGCTTTTACAGTAGCCAAATATCCCATCTCTAATGCATCACTGATGAGCGCGTGACCTATTGACACTTCCTCGATGTGTGGAATGGTCTGCAGCAGTAGTCCTAGATTATTTAAATTCAAATCATGTCCCGCGTTAACTTGTAAGTCTGCATCTATTGCGCTGTGAGCAGCTTTCCTAAACTCTTCAAGAATCCCAGATTGCATGTTAGTACCGTAGGCACTAGCATAAGGTTCGGTATACAACTCAACACGCTGGGCCCCGAGTTCACGTACATAGTGCATCTGCTCAGGTACTGCATCCATAAATAAACTCACCCGAACCCCTAACCCAAGTGCCTCTTGAACAAGTGGGCGAAGTCGCTCTAAGTCTTCCGGGAAACGCCATCCATGATCGCTCGTGCTTTGTGACTGCTCGTCCGGAACGAACGTGACTTGATCGGGCTTGCAAGAATGCACATAGTTCATTAAGTTATGAAATGGATTACCTTCTATGTTGAACTCAATTCCTGGCTTATCTTTTACGAGCTCTGAGAGCTCGTAGACATCGTGAGATCGGATATGTCTTTCATCAGGCCTTGGATGAACAGTAATCCCGTTAGCACCGGCTTGCAAGCAAATAGTTGCCGCTTTCAAAACACTTGGAATACCAAGCGATCTAGTATTGCGAATGGTTGCAACTTTATTTAAATTAACTGACAAAGCGGTCATAGAAATTATGAATTTTTATTGATATAAACTTATAAAGACTGAAGATCCACCATGAATTGACGGGTCCTTAGCTTGGAGACGCCACAGTGGTAGTGTAAAACAGCGCGGAGTTGACTTTGCAAAGACTGACGGTATTGAGCCGGCATCTCTGCACAGACCCTTATCAACGAGCTCAAAGGATGGGGAAGATTCAATACTGAACCTAATTCTCGCCACACAGCCCCCAACAGTCCAAGTGGCTCACCTTCCCCAACTTCTCTTAAACCAACCTCTGCTATCCATAAATAGTGTTCATCATTCTTTAAAGCCTGAAGTGTTAATGATTGACGACTTAAGTCGGGTAACCAACCAAGATCTTTCAAAAGCAGCAGCTCAAAACTTCTGAGTGCCGGAGCCTTGACACTATCATCCTGAGTAGAGAGGATGCTTACAGTTTGCAAATAAATATCAAAAAGCTCAGTATGAGGATCATCCCTTTGCAACAGCCGTAAGATAAGCTCATTTAAATAAAAACCGGAGAGGAGTGCCTCTCCTTTGGGCATCACACTACCCCCACCCCAAGTGGCTGACTTAAGTGTTCTGATTTCTGCATCCCCACTGTAGGACACTTTGAGAACTTGCAGGGGCAACAAAATAGGGCGGAAATTTGAACTCGGCCTTTTTGCCCCTTTAGCAACCAAAGTAACTCGGCCCATATGGCGTGTAAGCACTTCAACGATCAGACTCGATTCACTCCAATCGAACCCTTGAAGCACAAAGGCCGGCTCATCAAGAACACGGCTAGCAGTTGAGGTCCTATTCGTAGCCAAAACTGCGCACCCGCGCCTCATCGTCCGCCCAACCCGAGCGAACTTTCACCCAAATCTCTAAGAAAACCTTGGCACCCATTAAATTCTCCAACTCCTGACGTGCCTCGGAGCCAATGCGCTTTAAGCGGTCGCCGTTTTCACCAATGACCATTGCTTTATGCCCATCGCGTTCAACCACAATAGTTGCTGCGATTCGAACCATTCGTGCTACAGTTTTACCAGGCTCTTCAGTAAATTTGTCAATAATCACCGTTGAGGTGTAAGGTAGCTCATCGCCTGTTAGGCGAAATAATTTTTCACGAATAATCTCACTCGCTAAAAATTTCTCGCTTCTATCCGTTAACTCATCCTCGTTGTACCACCAGGCTTGTTGTGGAAGGTACTTTGAACACACAGCCAATAGCCTCTCAACATCTTTTGCATTCTTTGCAGACATCGGAACTAATTCAACAAACTCGCACTTTTTTTGCATATCCTGTAACCAAGGTGCCAAGTCTCCTCTTCTGTGGATCATGTCCAGTTTATTGGAAATCAAAATAATAGGAGTATGCTGACCCAGTAAACCAAGCACTTTGGCATCCGCGATTGAGAATGAACCTGATTGGACTACAAATAAAATGAGATCAACGCCGCTTACAGCGCCAACTACGGTCTTATTGAGCGAGCGGTTCAAAGCGTTTGAATGGCGCGTTTGAAAACCCGGAGTATCTACAAAAATAAATTGAGATTCGCCCTCAGTTCTTATACCTGTAATGCGGTGACGAGTGGTTTGTGCTTTCTTAGATGTAATGCTTATCTTTTGACCAACTAAAGCATTTAAAAGGGTTGATTTGCCTACGTTGGGTTTACCAACGATTGCTACGGTCCCGCACCGGTGCGCTGGATTGGTAGGTCCAATCGCCGCTTTTAACATCTGAGTTAATGAGTCTTTATCGACGTCAACAATATCCTCAGCGGTGGTGTCTTCGTTAACACCCAAGTTTGCCCCCACTTGTTTAGACGCTCCTTGGTCAACGGTTGGGATTACAGCCGCTTTTGTTGTTCTTTTCTTTGGAGCCGCTTTTTCTGTCATGAATTTTTTATATTTTGATTAACAACGTACCAATTGAGAAGGATGGTTTTTATTTTTAATAATTACAACTAGCTTACTTTTTTTATGCTCTTATTTATTAGCTCTGAGCCAATCAAGCATAGCTTTAGCCGCGGCTTGCTCGCCGGCTCTTTTTGATTCACCAATACCTCTTTGACTGACATTTAACTCAAGTACTTCGCACTCTACATCAAAAGTCTGTTGATGCGCAGCGCCTGTGGTGCCAGCAACTCTGTAGACTGGAACTTTCAAGCGCCTTGCTTGCAACCATTCTTGCAACTCTGTCTTTGGGTCTTTCGCAGCTGCAGTCATCGCTGGATTGATGCTTACTTGATCATAAAGCCTAAAGACCAATGCCTCTGCTGGGGCGTATCCTGCATCAACAAACACTGCCCCTATGACCGCCTCTAAAGCATCGGCAAGTATGGAAGGTCTTTTTTGACCACCCGACTTGAGTTCACCCTCACCGAGTTTAATCAAACCACTGAGTCCTAAATCAAGAGCTAATTTATGTAGCGTATCTTGTTTCACCAAATTAGCGCGTACTCTAGACAAATCTCCTTCAGGTAAATTCGCTAGCGCTTTAAAAAGCATTTGGGAAACAGCAAGGTTTAGTACCGAGTCCCCTAAAAACTCCAGCCTTTCATTGTGATTAGCACCGTGGCTTCGGTGAGTTAAAGCTTGGACGATGAGTTCAGGGTGAGTAAAGGAATGCTCTAAGCGCCGTTCTAAGGCCTCATAAAAAAGTGCTTGAGACTTTACATCCATTAGTTAATGCTGCCGATCCGCTTGAGACTGCCAAAATTCATCCAGACAAAAATAGCTTTACCAACGATATTCTCATCCGGCACAAATCCCCAGTACCTCGAGTCCAGGGAGTTATCTCGGTTATCACCCATCATAAAGTAATGACCTTTGGGTACTTTGCAAACAAACCCTTCAACACTATATGTGCACTGTTCTTTGTATTTAAAGTTATCCGCACCCGCTACAAACGCGGGACGATCATCCTCATTTAACAACGGATGTGTCTTTAACACTTGCGTGGGTTGTTGATCATGACTTAACGGTAGATCCTCTGAGAATTGCTTAATGTAGCGAAGACTCTCCTCTTCGAAGAACTCAGGTAACTGCTTTTTCGGAACAGGTATCCCATTGATTTTGAGCTCTTTATTGAGGTAAGAAACCTCATCTCCAGGCACCCCAATCACACGTTTAATATAGTCCAAACTCGGTTTAGGCGGGAACCTAAAGACCATAACATCTCCGCGCTCAACGGGAGATCCCTCGGTTACCTTTTTATTGATGACTGGCAACCGAACACCATAATGAAATTTATTAACCAGTATCAAGTCTCCAACCAATAGAGTTGGGATCATCGAGCCAGACGGAATTTTGAATGGCTCAAACAAAAATGATCTAAGCAAAAATACCATCAAAATAACCGGGAATAGCCCCGCGGTCCAGTCAAGCCACCAGGGCTGACGAACGACTTCCTCATGCAAAGCGGACTGGTCTGTCTCGTGTGGCGTTATGCCCAGATTTCTTAGCTGCGTGTCCCTAGAATGAGCTTGGGTCTGGAGCTGTTCTAGATTTTTAAGGCGAGAAGGTAAGAAATAAAAACGCTCTGCAAGCCAGTAAATACCGGTCACAACGCTGGCAATAAATAATAGTAAAGCAAAGTTACCCTCTAAATATCCCAAATACCAACTTCCAATATAGGTTGCAAACGCCCCTAATACAAGCGCAGTAATCACTGACATGATAATCAATCCTCTACTTGTAAGATAGCCAAGAAAGCCTCTTGGGGGACTTCCACAGATCCGATTTGCTTCATGCGTTTTTTTCCTGCTTTTTGTTTTTCGAGTAGTTTTCGTTTACGACTGATATCACCGCCGTAGCACTTTGCCAGCACATTTTTACGTAGGGCTTTAATTGTTTCTCTCGCAATAATATTTGCGCCAATGGCTGCTTGAATCGCCACATCAAACATTTGCCGACTGATGATCTCGCGCATTTTCGCAACTACAGCTCTCCCCCTGTAATTGGACTGTGTTCGGTGAACAATGATAGACAAAGCGTCGACACGCTCCCCATTGAGCAAAATATCGACCTTAACTACGTCTGAGGCACGGTACTCTTTAAATTCATAGTCCATGGATGCATAACCACGACTGACTGATTTCAACTTGTCAAAGAAATCCAATACGATTTCCCCTAACGGCATCTCGTAGGTAAGCATCACCTGTCGACCGTGATACGCCATATTCATTTGTACACCGCGTTTTTGGTTTGCCAGCGTCATTACAGAGCCCACATACTCCTGTGGCATATAAAGATGTACGGTAACTATGGGCTCGCGAATTTCTTGTAACTTGCCCTGCTCTGGCATCTTGGATGGGTTTTCAACCATCATCACTTCACCATCACCTTTAACCACTTGGTAAACCACACTAGGTGCTGTAGTTATCAAATCTTGATCAAACTCTCTCTCTAAACGCTCTTGTACGATCTCCATATGCAACAAACCCAAGAAGCCACATCTGAAGCCAAAACCAAGGGCCTGGGACACTTCTGGTTCATATCGTAGCGAGGAGTCATTAAGCTCAAGCTTTTCTAATGCATCTCTAAGTGAGTCGTATTGATTAGCTTCAGTAGGATAAAGCCCAGCAAAAACTTGGGGTTGTATTTCTTTAAATCCTGGCAAGGCCTGAGTGGCAGTAGCGCTAGCGCCGCCTGTGCCAGTCTTGATCAAAGTTACTGTGTCACCTACTTTTGCTGCTTGAAGCTCTTTGATACCTGCAATGATGTATCCCACATCCCCAGCCTCTAACGCATCCTTGGGCTGATTTGCAGGTGTAAACACTCCCAAACTATCAGCGTTATAAGTTGCACCTGTTGCCATCAGTTTGATGCGTTCGCCTTTTGCAAGACGTCCGTCCACCACCCTAACTAACATCACAACGCCAACATACGTATCAAACCAACTATCAATAATCATGGCCCTTAAAGGACCATCAGGGTTTCCCCTGGGCGGTGGTATCTTATGTACTATCGCCTCCAAAATCTCATCTATTCCCATCCCCGTCTTTGCCGAGCAAGGTATTGCATCTGTTGCATCAATGCCGATCACATCTTCAATCTCTGACTTTGCATTGTCTGGATCGGCTTGTGGCAAATCCATCTTATTCAGTACTGGAACTACCTCTACACCTAAGTCAAGGGCGGTATAGCAATTTGCTACTGTTTGCGCTTCTACCCCTTGACTGGCATCCACTACGAGCAGCGCACCTTCACAGGCACTTAATGAGCGTGATACTTCGTACGAGAAGTCCACATGTCCCGGTGTATCTATTAAATTAAATGAATATATTTGACCATCTAAGGCCTTGTATCTGAGCGATGCCGTCTGAGCTTTAATAGTTATCCCACGCTCTTTCTCAATATCCATGGAGTCTAAGACTTGCTCCTCCATCTCTCTCTCGCTAAGCCCACCGCAACGCTGGATTAGCCGATCAGCAAGAGTTGATTTACCATGATCTATATGAGCGATGATCGAAAAGTTTCTGATGTGGTTCATCAACGGACACGTTTAAGTATTTGAATTTAAAAGAGAGAGACATAAAAAAGGGCGCGTCAGGTGATGACGCGCCCGGAACCAACAATCTATGGCAACTGCGATAGCTGGAAGCTTCATTGTAGGCATATTCAGCC
>Ga0007882_10001054_pt1 | contig 16251 bp, 15 predicted proteins | sample CryBogCBH12Aug01_FD_71195 | JGI IMG/M metagenome (GOLD analysis project Ga0007882, IMG submission 71195) | Freshwater microbial communities from Crystal Bog, Wisconsin, USA - CBH12Aug09.1 | ecosystem: Environmental > Aquatic > Freshwater > Lake | place: Crystal Bog, Wisconsin, USA | collected... | reverse complement strand
GATTTTTGGTCTGGTGAAGAAACACTAGATAATTGGTTGCGGGAACGGGCATTGGATAACATGGCTGCATCGGCAAGCCGAACCTATGTTATTTGTCCACCTAGCTCCCGTAAGGTAATCGGGTACTACGCTATTTGCATGGGGCAGATTTTTAACCAAGAGGTGATAGGCTCTATGCGTAGGAATATGCCCCGCCATATTCCAGCGGTTATTCTTGGGCGTTTGGCTATTGATGAAAAATGGCAGGGGCAAGGGCTAGGCAATGAATTACTTCAAGATGCAGTGCAAAGGTCTGTCCGTGCCGCTCAGGAAATTTCAGCCCGCCTTTTGATTGTTCATGCTATTTCCGCAAATGCAGAAGCTTTTTATTCCCATTATGGGTTCGCCCGCCTACCGACCGAAACGCCTACTTACGCCCTAGACCTTGTCAAATTTGCTACCCTTCCAGAGTAACCACTCCATAAAATAAATTGTGTCAAATATCTTGATTTTTGGCACAGAAAGTAAAGTTTGCTTGGGGTTAAGAAATTATGGTGCTATGGCGGTAGGCGTTTATGTAATTATAAGGGCAATATGATGCCTACCCCTAATGCAAACTTAACCAGATGGACAGTTTCAGTTCCAAAAGAAACCGATACATATCTCTAAGCATTTTTTTAGCTGAACGAGGAATGAAAAAAGGCGATATTTCTGTATTTATTGTGGATGCTGTTAAATGGCGAGTTTTGAACAGACACTTGCAGAGGTACGGCAACAAGTTGCCGATATTCCCCCCGATGAAATGCAATCTATAATTGATGAAGCTATTGACGCTGTACGCCAAGAAAAACACAACGAACTGGTTGGAAAAGAAGCCTAATGCGGGTTGTGCTTGATACTAATATAATTTCTGTTCATTTCAGCCAAATCGATATAGTTTACAATAGTGGCAAAACATCATCACAACTTAGCATCGTACCATTTATCGCTGCAATTTTTAGGTAAATGGCGAGTGCTGCCCGTTAACGGCTCGGGTAACAAGCTTGCCTATTGGTAGTTGATGTCAATTAGGCCGTTGGCTGAGCGAAGTCGAAGCCAGTGCCCAGACATCCCGTCTGTTTGCAACACCCTTCGGCTTCGCTCAGGGAACGTAAGCTTATCTATCGACGGTTCGGGGCTATGCCTACAATATCAACCGTGCACTGGCGAATCCACCCATTCATACAATTCAGTCAATGCCGGATCGCATTTACAGCAGCTGGTGCCGCAGGCCGTTTCTGGGCTAATGCGCCTAACTTGGCCTTTGCTGATCCATTTGCCCAACATGCCGCGCAGCGCATCGGCATCCACACCGAAATGGTTGACCAAATCTTTTAGCGCGACACGCTGTTGTTGTTTAAGATAAAGCCGTAAATCTGACAAAATCATTCGTTAACTCCGTTAATGGTGGCCTGTTCTTGCCATTTGCCGGATAGCCAAAGCCCCGCCACCACCAACAAGAATGCAGTGCACAAGCCGCTAATCCACAGGGCGGACAGTTGCGGGTGGCTGCTGTAAGTGGCAGTTTGGTAATACAGCGTGGCGGTCATAAAGGCCAGCCCCGTGGTCCAACACAGCACAAAAATAGTCCAATTCAAATTGGTTTCGCGGTAAATGGCCGCAGTTGCCGCCACGCAGGGTGCGTACAGCAAGATGAACAGCAGATAGGCGAACGCACCCGCTTGCCCGTCGAAACTGTCACGCATGGCATGGTAGGTGGCGGTATGCACCGCTTGCTGGCTGGCGGCGGCATTAAGGTCGCTTACCTCGCCGATGTCAAGACCTAACGGGTCGAGGAAATTATCGGCGACTTTTTTCAAATTATCGGGCACGGTTTGGCAAGCATCCAGCAAGGCTTGTTTCAGGTCAAAAGTGCTTTGTGCCGTTTCCGGCGCGATATTGCCCCGCTGGCTGTACAAGGAGTCGAGCGTGCCCACTACGGCTTCTTTAGCCAAAACGCCAGAAAAAATACCCACTGTGGCGGGCCAGTTGTCGTTGGCAATGCCCATTGGCCGGAACAGCGGGGTAAGCCCTCTGCCAATCGTGCTTAATACTGATTTGTCGCTGTTTTCTTGACCAAAACTGCCGTCAGTGCCTAGGGCATTGAGTACGTTCAACACTAAAACCATAGGTACGATAACCTTGCCCGCGTTAAACAGGAATGCTTGTAGCCGGTCCCAACTTCTTAGGCACACCCCGCTGAGTGTGGGCAAGTGGTAAGTGGGCAATTCCATGATAAAAGCGGATGTGCCGCCTTTAAATAAGGTGTGGCGCATAATCAGCCCGGTCATCAACGCCACCGCTATGCCCATTAGATACAAGCCGAACACCAGATTTTGCCCGCCGACCGGAAAAAACGCGGCGGCGAACAATGCGTAAACCGGCAAGCGTGCGCCACACGACATGAACGGGTTCATCAGGTTGGTCAGGATGCGGTCGCGGCGGTTTTCCAAGACACGGGTGGCCATAATGGCAGGCACATTGCAGCCAAAGCCCACAATCATTGGCACAAACGATTTGCCCGGCAAGCCGATCACCCGCATCAGGCGATCGACCACAAAAGCGGCGCGGGCCATATAGCCGGAATCTTCCAAAGCTGATAAAAACAGGAACAAGAAGCCCACTATAGGAATAAAGGTAGCGACCACTTGGATGCCGCTGCCGACCCCACGCGCCAGCAAGGCAGTTAGCCAAACAGGGCTGTGCCAATCTGCCAGCAGTTGCCCCAGACCATCCACCAGCAATGCACCGACCGCTTGGTCAAAAAAGTCAACGAAGGCACTGCCGAAATTGATGGTGAACATGAACATGCTGTACATCACCAGCAAAAAAATCGGTATCCCCAAAAAGCGGTTGAGCACAATGGCATCAATTTTTTCTGTGGTGTGCCTGCTGACTTCGTTCAGTTTGCACACACAGGTTTGCGTCAGTTGGTTGACGAAACCGTAGCGGGCATCCGCTGCAAGGATGTCAATTTCATCATCCGTGGCCTGTTCCACTTGTTGTTGTAACTGGGTCACGTTGGCTAGTAGCGAGGTGTCCGCCGCCATTTCTTTAGCCAGCGTGTCATTTTCCAACAACCGCAAAGCCAGCCAGCGGCGGTCGCAGGGTGGTAGTTTGGCAACGTGGTTTAGCTGTTGGCATAGCCCATTAATGGCGCTTTCCAAAGCGGGTGGGTAATAAATGGTCGCGGTGGGGATGGGTTTGTCCACCACTGCCGCTTGCACGGCTTGTTTTAGGTGTTCAATGCCATTTTTTCTGGCGGCGGACAAGGAGACCACCGGACAGCCCAGTTGTTGCGCCAAATAGTCGGCATCAATTTTAATGCCGCGCTGTTTGACCACATCCATCATATTAAGCGCGACAATCATGGGTACGCGCATTTCCAGCAATTGTGAGGTCAGGTACAGGTTGCGTTCAATGTTGGAGGCATCAACAATGTTAATGATAAGGTCCGCAGCCTTTGAGGCCACATAGTCCCGCGCCACTTTTTCATCCAGCGATACGCTGTCATCGGAAGACTCCAGCGAATAAGTGCCGGGCAAATCGACCAAATCCACATTGCTGCCGCCATAGCTGTAATGGCCGGTTTTTTTTTCCACGGTCACGCCGGGCCAGTTGCCGACATGCTGTTTGGAGCCGGTCAATGCGTTAAATAACGTGGTTTTACCGCAATTGGGGTTGCCCACCACACCCACGGTAAAATGGGCGGTCATGCTTGTCTCTCAAGCATCAGGCTGGCGGCTTCATCTTTGCGTAAGGTCAGGGCAAAACCGCGCAGTTTGATTTCCACCGGGTCGCCCATGGGTGCGAAGCGGGTGACGCTAAACTGGGTGCCGGGTGTCAGGCCCATTGCCAACAGGCGTTTCCGGTAAGCTTTTCCGGCAGGTACAAATCCGGTGATGGTTGCCAAATCACCTACTGCAAGTTGTTTAAAATTGATAGCCATGTGCTTGCCTCGTCATTTAACCAAAAATTAACACTATTAAGACTGATCAATAATCATTCTCATTAAGAAAAAGTATACAACTTGGCGTAATTAATACAAGGAAATTTTGTTGCCGTGGGTTGCGGATAATCGATGGTGCAGAGGGCATTGCACAACAGGATGCGGTGGTTGATTTTAGGCGGGGGGGTTCAACATCCTACTAAGCTATCCATAGCCCAACGCGGATAAGCCGCTATCGCCAAGCCCTCATGCTGCCCCGCCAACAACCGCTGGCAACCGGCATAAGCAATCATTGCCCCGTTATCGGTACAAAACTCTGGCCTAGGGAAATACAGTTGGGCTTTTGTTTTGTCTGCCATAGCCGCCAGTGTGCTGCGGATATGCTGGTTGGCACTTACCCCGCCCGCCACGACAAGGCGCTGCAAACCGGTTTGCTCCAATGCCCGTTTGCATTTGATCGCCAAGGTGTCGGCCACTGCGCTTTGGAAGGCCGCGGCAATGTCCGCGTGGCTTTGCCAACTGCCATCACAGGCATTGACCGTGTTCAAGGCAAAAGTTTTAAGGCCGCTAAAACTAAAATCCAGACCCGGGCGGTCAGTCATCGGGCGCGGAAATTTAAAATCAGGTTTGCCGTGTGCCGCCAACGCCGACAGCTTTGGCCCGCCCGGATAGCCCAAACCCAATAATTTGGCGGTTTTATCAAATGCCTCGCCCGCCGCATCATCCAGCGATTCGCCCAGCAAATGGTAACGGCCGACCCCCTGCACATTGACCAATAGGGTATGTCCGCCAGAAATCAACAGCGCCACAAAAGGGAAGGGCGGCGGATTGGCTTCCAGCATCGGGGCCAACAAATGCCCCTCCATGTGATGCACGGCAATGGCGGGGATTTGCCACGCCCAAGCCAAGCTTCTGGCGGTGGTGGCGCCGACCAGCAACGCCCCCATCAGTCCCGGTCCGGCGGTGTAGGCAATGCCATCAATGGCGCTGCCCGCCAATTGGCATTCTTGCAGCAATTGCCTGACCAAAGGCAGCAATTTGCGGACGTGGTCGCGTGATGCCAGCTCCGGCACCACCCCGCCATATTCGCTATGCATGTCGATTTGGCTATACAATAGGTGGTGGACAAGGCCTTTTTGGGCATGGTACAAGCCGATGCCGGTTTCGTCACAAGAGGTTTCTATGCCTAGAACGTACATTGAGTTTTTGAAATTTGCGGAAAGAAAGCGTATAATCACTGGTTATTTTTGTTAAGTAGGCAAAAGTACTTTTTTTAAACTTATAACCCTTTTTAGATATTAACATGGTTGGATCACTATAATGCCGTCAGTAAAAATTAAAGAAAACGAACCTTTCGATATTGCCATTCGCCGTTTCAAACGCGCTTGTGAAAAAGCAGGTGTATTGGCTGAAGTGCGTCGCCGTGAGTTTTATGAAAAACCAACGGCAGAACGTAAACGTAAAGGTGCTGCGGCTGTCAAACGACACTTGAAAAAACTGGCCCGCGAACGTTATGCATTGAAAAACCTGCGTCGTGGCCGTCCTGCACAATAAGCTATGGCATCGTTAACCGATCAGATCAAAGACCAAATGAAAACGGCCATGAAGGCCGGTGACAAGGGTAGGTTGGGCGTTATCCGCCTCATCCTGTCCGCCATCAAACAGGTCGAAGTGGATGAGCGCATAGTGTTGGATGACGCGCGCGTGATCACCGTGCTTAACAAGATGCTTAAGCAACGCCGCGAATCCATCCGGCAATTTGCCGAAGCGGGGCGTACCGATTTGGTGGCTGTGGAAGAGGCCGAAGTGCTGGTTATCCAAGACTTTCTGCCACAATCCCTTAGCGAGGCGGAAATTGATGGTTTGGTGGCGGAGGCCATTGCCGAATCAGCCGCCCAAACAGCCAAGGATATGGGTAAGGTAATGGCCTTGGTCAAAGCCAAAGCCCAAGGACTGGCTGATATGTCAGTGGTCAGCGCCAAGATCAAGGCCGCCTTGGCAGACTAAGCCAGCCGGTCGGCAATTCCCCCATGTCCGGCGGTAAAATTCCACGTGAATTTATTGACGAATTGCTAAGTCGGGTCGATATTGTCGATCTGATAGATTCGCAAGTGCCTCTAAAGAAAACGGGCGCCAACTATGTTGCCCGTTGTCCTTTCCACACCGAAAAAACCCCTAGCTTTTCCGTCAACAGGACAAAACAATTTTTCCATTGTTTTGGCTGTGGGGCGAGTGGCAATGCCATTGGCTTCATCATGGATTATCGGCATTTGGACTTTGTCGAAGCCATAGAAGATTTGGCCGATTTCCTCGGTGTCGAGGTGCCGCGCGAAACCGATTATCCAGCCGCGCCAAACAAAGCCAATCTGACCGCGTTATATCAACTGACCGGACAAGTTGCCGCCTATTATGTGCAACAATTGCGTGCCGGTGCCGATGGTATAAAAGCTGTGGACTACTTAAAGTCGCGTGGTATCAGCAGCGAATGTGCCCACGAATTCATGCTGGGCTACGCGCCTGACGAATGGCAAGCCTTGGCGGGCCGCTTTGACCCGTTGCTGTTGCAGGAAGCAGGGCTGGTGGTCAGCAAAGACAATGGCCGCGCTTATGACCGCTTCCGGCAGCGCATTATGTACCCGATACGGGACAAGCGTGGCAGGGTGGTCGGATTTGGTGGCAGGGTGCTGGATGATAGTCTGCCCAAGTACCTCAACTCACCCGAAACGGTGTTATTCCACAAAGGCCGTCAAGTTTACGGTTTGTACGAACTGCTGCAAAAACAGGCCAAGCCGGAGCGGCTATTGGTTGTTGAGGGTTACATGGATGTCATTTCCTTGTCCCAACAGGGCATCGGTTATGCGGTCGGCGTGTTGGGCACTGCTGCGACGGCGGCGCATCTCGATCTGTTGTTCCGGTTCACCCCCGAATTGGTGTTTTGTTTTGATGGCGACCGCGCCGGGCGCGAAGCGGCTTGGCGGGTCATGGAAGCGGTGTTCCCCAGCTTAAAAGAGGGGCGGCAAGTGCGGATTATGCTGTTGCCACAAAACTTTGACCCCGATGCCTTGGTGCGCCATGAAGGTGCTGAGCAATTTGCCGGGCGCATCAAAAACGCACAAACCCTATCCGAATATTTTTTTGGGCAAATTGCCGAAGAACTCAACCTTAATGTCACTGAGGGTAGGGCGCAATTGATCGACAAGGCCAAACCCTATTTGGACAAGCTGCCCGAAGGCGTGTTCAAGTCATTGATGTTTGCCAAACTCAAAAGTTTGTCTGGTTCGGTCGCGGTGGGTTATTTGGAAAACCAGACCAAACAGCACGCCCCCGCCAAGGGGCTGGGGCCATTGCCCGATAACGGCCGCTTATCCTCGGTGCGGGTGGCTATGGCGCTGTTATTGCAAAAGCCTAGTTTGGTGACCAAGGTCGCTGCCAAAAATGTCGCTTGGAATACCTTGGGTTTTCCGGGTTGCGGGCTGTTTGACAGCATGACCCAGCTTATGCTGCAGAAAAAACCTGCCAACGCAGCGGTTTTGCTCGAGTATTACCGGGACACACCGGAAGAAAAAACCATCCGTGCTTTGGCCTTTCTTGACTTGTATATTGCCGAAGAACGGATTGATGAGGTGTTTGATGATGCGCTGTCCAAGCTATTGGAACAGGCCAACGAATTGCAGATAGAGCAACTACTGGCCAAGGAAAGGTCGCATGGGCTGGATGGCCCGGAAAAAGAGCGGTTACGCGGGTTGTTGGCTAAAAAACATTAATGCAAAACACCAAAAATATATAGTATAATCTACGGTTAGGCGCGGTTGAAGCCTCGTGGTGCGCTACAGAGAGTGAATGATGAATCAAGAACAACAACAGTCCCAGCTTAAGCAACTGATTGCAAAGGGTAAAGTCCAAGGTTACCTCACCTATGCCGAGGTTAACGACCATTTGCCCAGTGATATTGCCGATCCCGAACAAATTGAAGAGATCATAGGCTGGATCAATGACATGGGCATTCAGGTCTACGAAGTGGCGCCTGATGAAGACTCCCTGATCAGTGATTCCATGACCGTCAGCAGCGATGATGAAGACGCCGAGGAAGTGGCGGCTTTGGCTTCGGTTGACAGTGAATTTGGCCGGACAACCGACCCTGTGCGTATGTACATGCGCGAGATGGGTTCAGTGGAACTGCTGACCCGTGCCGACGAACTTAAAATAGCCAAGCGCATCGAAGAAGGCCAACAACAATTGGTCAAAGCCATATCCCGCTCTTGCGTGGTGGTGGAAGATTTTTTACAATCCTTCGACAGTATATCGGGTGAAGAAGGCTCTATCCGCCTGACCGACCTGTTCTCAGGTTTTGTCGATTTGTCCGAACCAGGTGACTTGATTGCCAGCCAAGTGATCAGCGAAACCATAGACGAAGCCCCAGCGGTCGAAGACGAACTGAAGGGCATCAATCCCGAAGAAGTCAAAGCCAAGGTGGATGCCTTGCGCAAACAGCTTAAAGCGGCTTCCTTGGCCATTAAAAAAAGCCATTACACCAGTGAACGGGCAGAAAAAGCATTCGATCAACTGGCGGCGTTGTTCATGGAGTTCAAATGGACACCGCAGTATTTGAAAAAACTGACGGCCATCATCCCCAAAGGCATTGCCCGGGTACGTGAACAAGAAAAAATTGTGATGGAAATTTTCCTCAAACATGGGAAAATGCCCCGCAAAGACTTTATCGAGTCGTTCACAGGCAATGAATCCAACAGCACGTGGTTGGATGGTCACTTGGATGTCAACGGCAGCCGCTATGCAGAACTGCTAAAGCCCTTTGAAAAAGAGCTGAGAAAAGCCCAAAAGACACTGGCTGAAATAGAGTCCGAATACGGCTTGACCATCAGTGGCCTAAAAGACATCAACCGGCGCATGTCCATTGGCGAAGCCAAAGCACGGCGAGCGAAAAAGGAAATGATAGAAGCCAATTTAAGGCTGGTCATTTCCATAGCCAAAAAATACACCAACCGTGGCTTGCAATTTTTGGACTTGATCCAAGAAGGCAACATCGGTTTAATGAAAGCAGTGGACAAATTTGAATACCGTCGTGGTTATAAATTTTCAACTTATGCCACGTGGTGGATTCGGCAGGCGATCACCCGCTCCATTGCGGATCAGGCCAGGACTATCCGTATTCCTGTGCACATGATTGAGACCATTAACAAGCTCAACCGCATTTCCAGGCAAATATTGCAGGAATTGGGCCGCGAAGCCACCCCTGAAGAATTGGCCGAGCGTATGGAAATGCCTGAGGACAAAGTGCGTAAAGTGCTGAAAATCGCCAAAGAGCCGATTTCTATGGAGACGCCCATAGGCGATGACGAAGACTCCCATTTGGGTGACTTCATCGAAGATGCCAAAGTGCTGTCGCCAGTGGAGGCGGCCACTATAGCGGGTCTGCGCGAATCCACCCAAAATGTGCTGGCGGGTCTCACCGCACGCGAAGCCAAAGTGCTGCGTATGCGTTTTGGCATTAACATGAACACCGACCACACCTTGGAAGAAGTCGGCAAACAATTTGATGTGACCCGAGAGCGCATCCGTCAAATTGAAGCCAAAGCCTTAAGGAAACTTAGGCATCCTTCCCGCTCCGAACAGCTTAGGTGTTTTTTGGAAGGTGAATAAACAATCACAAAAAGGGGCCATTAGCTCAGTTGGTTAGAGCGTCCGACTCATAATCGGCAGGTCGTAGGTTCAAGTCCTACATGGCCCACCATACCAATTCTTAGGGCTGCTTATGCAGCCTTTTGTCTATCTGGATTTTATTTTTATACGAGGCAGGAACATGAGCAAAAACTTCATTTTCACATCAGAATCCGTTTCCGAAGGCCATCCCGACAAAGTGGCCGATCAAATTTCTGATGCCGTTTTGGATGCTTTGTTGGCACAAGACCCCAAATCACGGGTTGCTTGCGAAACACTGGTCAAAACCGGCATGGTTGTTTTGGCAGGGGAAATCACCACCAATGCTTGGGTGGATATGGAAGCCTTGGTGCGTAAAGTGGTCTGCGACATCGGCTACGACAACGGCGAAATTGGTTTTGACGGGCAAAGCTGCGCCGTGCTGAACGCTATTGGCAAGCAATCAGCCGATATAGCCATGGGTGTTGACGAAAATGAAGGGCACGAACAAGGTGCTGGCGACCAAGGCCTCATGTTCGGTTATGCCAGCAACGAGACCGACGTGTTCATGCCCGCCCCCATCACTTATTCGCACTTGCTGGTCAAGCGCCAAGCCGAAGTCCGTAAAAACAAAACGTTGCCTTGGTTGCGCCCCGATGCCAAAAGCCAAATCACTTTCCGCTATGAAGATAGCAAGCCGGTGGCTATTGATGCAGTGGTGCTGTCCACCCAGCATTCACCGGAAATCAGCCCAAAAGCGCTCTATGAAGCGGTCATGGATGACATCATTTTGCATGTGCTGCCTAAAGAGTGGCTGCATAAAGACACCAAGTACTTCATCAACCCAACCGGTCAATTTATCATTGGTGGGCCGGTGGGCGATTGTGGCTTGACCGGCAGAAAAATCATCGTAGACTCATACGGCGGTATGGCACGGCATGGTGGCGGCGCGTTCTCCGGTAAAGATCCCTCAAAAGTTGACCGTTCAGCCGCTTACATGGCACGCTATGTCGCCAAAAACATTGTTGCCGCTGAATTGGCGGAACGCTGTGAAATCCAAGTATCTTATGCCATTGGAGTTGCCGAACCGACCTCCATCAGCGTGGAAACCTTCGGCACTGGCAAACTGGGCGAAGACCGCTTGGTGCAAATCGTCAGGGATACCTTTGACCTGCGTCCGAAAGGTCTGATCGCCATGTTGGACTTACTGAAACCAATCTACCAGCCCACGGCTTCTTATGGTCATTTTGGCCGTACCGAAGACACGTTCAGCTGGGAAAAAACCGACAAAGTCGACGCTTTAAAAGCCGCAGCTGGCATTTAATCTCTTACAGGATCACATAAATGAACGAACAAGATTACAAAGTGGCGGATATGGCCCTCGCCGACTGGGGCCGTAAAGAAATCAACATTGCCGAAACAGAAATGCCCGGCTTGATGGCGCTACGCGAAGAATTTGGTGCTGAGCAACCCCTAAAAGGCGCGCGTATAGCCGGTTGCTTGCACATGACCATCCAAACTGCCGTGCTGATCGAAACCTTGACAGCCTTGGGTGCCGAAGTGCGCTGGTCATCCTGCAATATTTTTTCCACACAAGACCATGCCGCCGCTGCCATTGCCGCTGCGGGTGTGCCGGTGTTTGCTTGGAAAGGTGAAACTGAGGCCGAAGCTGACTGGTGCATAGAGCAAACCATCATCGGCCCGAACGGCTGGCGTCCTAACATGATCTTGGATGACGGCGGCGACCTCACCAATATGATGCACGACAAATTCCCTGAACTGATGGGTGATGTAAAAGGCTTGTCAGAAGAAACCACTACTGGCGTATTGCGCTTGTACGGACGTGTGGCCCAAGGCACACTCAAAGTGCCTGCCTTCAATGTCAATGATTCTGTCACCAAATCCAAATTCGACAACCTGTATGGTTGCCGCGAATCCTTGGTTGATGGCATCAAACGCGCCACCGATGTGATGATTGCCGGTAAAATTGCCGTTGTCTGTGGATACGGTGATGTTGGCAAAGGTTGCGCCCAATCCCTGCGTGGACTAGGTGCAACTGTTTGGATCACTGAAATTGACCCGATCTGTGCCTTGCAAGCTTCAATGGAAGGTTTCCGCGTGGTCACCATGGAAGAAGCAGCCCCTCTTGCCAACATCTTCGTTACCGCGACTGGCAATTTCCATGTCATCCGCCACGAACACATGCTGGCTATGCGTAACCAAGCCATTGTCTGCAATATTGGTCATTTCGATTCAGAAATAGAAATATCCGCCTTACGCCAATACACTTGGGAAAACATCAAACCCCAAGTTGACCACATCATTTTCCCCGACGGCAAACGCCTGATCATCTTGGCAGAAGGCCGTTTGGTCAACTTGGGCTGTGCCACAGGTCACCCTAGTTTTGTTATGTCCAACTCATTTTGTAACCAAGTGTTGGCACAAATTGAGCTATGGCAACACGCCGACCAATATGGCAACCAAGTGTATATCCTGCCTAAAAAATTGGATGAAAAAGTGGCCCGTTCGCACCTGCAACAATTGGGTGTCAATTTGACTGTCCTGTCAGATCAACAGGCCGAGTATATTAATGTGCCTGTAGAAGGCCCTTATAAAGCTGACCATTACCGATATTGACAACGATTGTTTATTTGGTGTAACGAACGAAGCTATATTTCAATCTACAAGTGTAAAAATGAAAATATCAAAGATTACTGGCGTTTTATTAAGTGTTTTCTTGATTGCTGGTTGCACCACGGCGGGGCCTTATGTGACTAACATTTCTAGTGATGGTGCCAATGGCTTAAATATAGAGAAATGTAAAGTAGAGCTTAATGCATTTTTAGGTGTAGTAAATACAGGGGACTGTAACAATAGCACTATAAAACTTACGAGTCCGGTGAGATAAATACCTAAACTGAAATAGGTTAGTGTGGCGTGACCCGATATTCTGCATCAAGATGTTGGGTTACGCTATGCTAACCCAACCTACGCCAATCTAAAATGCAAACACAAGAAAAACTATTCAGCTTTGAATTCTATCCGCCCAAAACAGAAGAAGGTGCGGCTAGTCTGCAAGCTGTACAAGCAGAGCTGGCCCAACAAACCCCGGACTTCTTTTCAGTGACCTTCGGGGCTGGCGGCTCCACCCGCGACAAAACATTTGATACCGTGGTCGCTATCCAAGCTAAAGGCATAGCCGCTGCCCCCCACCTGTCTTGTGTGGCTTCCACCAAGGCTAATATACGCGCAATCCTAAAAGACTACCAAGACAACGGCATCAGCAAAATAGTTGCCCTGCGTGGTGACGTGCCTTCCGGTATGATGTCCACCGGCGAATTCCGTTACGCCAACGAGCTGGTTGAATTTATCCGCCAAGAAACCGGCGGGCACTTCCAAATCCACGTTGCTGCTTACCCCGAAGTGCATCCGCAATCCCCTAGTGCCGCTGCCGACTTAAAAAACTTCCAACGCAAAGTCAATGCCGGGGCCAATGCTGCCATCACCCAATATTTCTACAACGTAGAAAGTTATTTCTACTTTGTTGATGCCTGCCAAAAACAAGGCATCAATTTGCCCATCGTACCGGGCATTATGCCCATCACCCAATACGCACAATTGTTCCGGTTCTCAGAAATGTGCGGTGCAGATATTCCGCGTTGGCTCAGAAAACGCTTGGAAGCATTCGGTGATGACCGGACATCTATCCAAGCCTTCGGCCTTGATGTGGTGACACGGCTCTGCCAACAACTACTGGATGGTGGTGCCCCCGGCCTGCATTTCTATACCATGAACCAATCCGCCCCCACCCTTGCTATCTTAAGAAACTTGCAAAAGTAGCTTAATCATACAAAGCCGGGTAGCTGTCCAACACAGTAGAAGAGTGCGGTTTCTATTCAGCCACTTTAGCCCATAGCGCAGTCATCAAAGTCTTGGCTGTGCACCCTTTGGCAGATTAACAGGCTACTACCATGCCCGCAAAAACAACCCACCCACTTGATAAGCTAACTTTTGACAACCGCTTTGTCCGCGAACTGCCGGGCGACCCTGAAACCGACAATTATCGGCGGCAAGTCTACGCGGCGTGTTATTCATACGTAACACCCACCCCCGTTAGCCAACCCCGTTTGGTGGCTTATAGCAGGGCGGCGGCGGAGTCACTTGGTTTGAGTGACGCGGATTGTCTATCGGAGGATTTTGTCCAGATTTTTGCCGGAAACCGTCTGGCAGAAGCGATGATGCCTTATGCCACCTGTTACGGTGGCCATCAGTTTGGTTATTGGGCAGGGCAGCTGGGTGACGGGCGGGCGATCAATCTGGGCGAGGTGGTCAATGGTCAAGGCCAGCGTTGGGCCTTGCAATTGAAGGGTGCGGGGCTGACCCCGTATTCACGCAGTGCCGATGGTCTGGCGGTGTTGCGTTCTTCGGTGCGCGAATTTTTATGCAGCGAAGCGATGTTCCATTTGGGCGTGCCGACCACCCGTGCCTTAAGCTTGGTGCTGACCGGTGAATCGGTCATCCGTGATATGTTTTACAATGGCAACCCGCAAGTCGAACAAGGTGCCATTGTTTGCCGCATGGCCCCGTCATTCACCCGTTTTGGCTCGTTCCAACTGCCCGCCTCACGTGATGACTTGGGGTTGTTAAAAGCACTGCTCGATTACACCATCCGCACCGATTTTGCCGACTGGCTAGACCCTTCAGTGGCGTTATCCCCATCGGTGTATGCAGAATGGTTTGCCGAAGTGTGCCGCCGCACCGCCACCCTGATTGTGCATTGGCAACGGGTGGGCTTTGTGCACGGGGTGATGAACACTGACAACATGTCCATATTGGGCTTGACCATTGACTATGGCCCCTACGGTTGGCTGGAAAATTACGACCCGGACTGGACACCCAACACCACCGATGCACGGGAGCGCCGTTACCGTTTCGGCAACCAGCCGCAAATTGCCTTTTGGAACTTGAGCCAGCTCGCCAATGCCTTATACCCGCTTATTAAACAAGCCGAACCGCTCAAACAGGCTTTGGATGGCTACAGCCAAGCCTTTGTGGTAGGCTGGCAAACCATGATGGCGGACAAATTGGGCTTCGCGGCCTATCAGGCCGACACCGATGATGATTTGTTTGCCGACTTGTCAAGCCTGTTGCACAGCGTGGAAACTGATATGACCATTTTCTACCGCAAACTGGCACTGATTGAAACCTATCGTCAATACCCTGATGACGCTGCCTTAATCGCCTCCCTGCAAGATGCCTTTTATGTGCCTGAACAACTGACTACTGATTACCAAAAACGCTTGAACGACTGGCTGCAACGTTACCGCCACCGCTTGCAAGCCGATGGACTGCCGGAGCAACAAAAACGCCAGAAAATGAATGCCGTCAATCCAAAGTATGTGTTGCGGAACTACCTCGCCCAATTGGCCATCGACAAGGCGGAACAAGGTGATTTTTCGGGGGTTAACGAATTGTTGGAAGTGTTGCGCCACCCCTATGATGAACAACCGGACAAAGCCGCATTTGCCGCCAAACGCCCCGATTGGGCAAGATCACGGGCGGGTTGCTCCATGTTGTCCTGTAGCTCGTAAGTGATTAGGTATTCTATTTGCCTTTGCTTCATTATGTGACCGCATAACATTCACTTCTTTTTTTCATGGCTCGAAAAGTCTTATCACGTTTTTTTTGAAAGGTAAAATTTAAGAATATCATCTTTAGCTGCTGGCCAATCCCCACATAAAACTTTCCATTTGGATATTCTTTTGTCACTGTTATCAATATGAACCGGCCATACAAGTTGATCTAGGAAATCACTGATATAAATTATAAAAAAATCCCTATCTGCAACAATAAGCTCGACTTTCAAATAATTTTGAATATCTTCACGTTTAATTTTATGCTTATTAAGGTAGTCCATGTGTTCGACAAAGCCTTCATCGTCTATGTTAGCCTCTAGCGTAAAAGCAGCCTCCCCTATTGCCCAATATGCCAGCTCATCAATATACATTGGTAGCTCATGCCATCCATAGTCAGCTGGTATAAAATTACAAGCATAAAAACCAATGAGGTAGAACGGTATTGTATTATTTGAGTTCATTAGAATAGCTGTAAGTCATCTGGCATCCTTTGGGCATATTTGGCGGAATCCAGCATGGACCCTTTTTCATCTTCTACCATTTGCCTCGTGATGTCATGTTCTGTGCTGGCATCAACCCTTGCCGGATCAATGCGTACGTCCTTTGAATGGGCATTAATCGTTACGCGTACTGTTTCATAATGTTTGATTTTTTTCACCCCCGACGCTGCCTGGCATTTTTCTGGCGGGCTTTTTTCTTGGCTTCTTTCTCTTCCCGAATAATCACCAATTCCGCCAGCTCTTGCTCCATCATGGCTGGGGTTTCCAAGCTGATTCTGCCTAGCGCACCTGTACGGAACTCATTGAGCAAGATTTTAGCCACCCTATCCATATCCACTTGCCCGCCAGCCCGCAAACAGCCCCGCGCCTTGCCTATCATTTCCAGCAGATGTTGTTCCGTCGTTGGTTTTTCAGGCAAATCAAAGCGCGTTTGCAAACAATCGGTATAATGCTTCAAAAAATAGTCGGCGGCAAAAAAAGCAATGTCTTCGTG
>Ga0007882_10001045_pt1 | contig 16355 bp, 27 predicted proteins | sample CryBogCBH12Aug01_FD_71195 | JGI IMG/M metagenome (GOLD analysis project Ga0007882, IMG submission 71195) | Freshwater microbial communities from Crystal Bog, Wisconsin, USA - CBH12Aug09.1 | ecosystem: Environmental > Aquatic > Freshwater > Lake | place: Crystal Bog, Wisconsin, USA | collected... | reverse complement strand
CGGCGCATGGCCGATCTGCTGCTGGCCTGTGAGAACGCGGCCGACCATCTGACGCATTTCTACCTGTTCTTCATGCCCGACTTCGCCCGCGCCGGCTATGGCGGGCGGGCCTGGTTCGGCGAGGCGGCGCGTCGCTTCACCGCCATGACCGGCGAGGCGACCCGCGCCGCCGCCGCCGCCCGGGTCCGCCTGCTGCATCTGATGGGCATTTTCGCCGGTCGCTGGCCGCACAGCCTGGCGGTACAGCCGGGCGGGGTCTCCAAGGCGATGGACAAGGGCGAACGCCTGCGGGCCTTCGCGGTGCTCGACGAATTCCGCGGCTTTCTCGAGCAGCGGACGTTCGGCGACAGCCTGGAGAGCGTCGCCGCCTGGGACAGGCTGCCGGCTGGGTCAGGATCCGATGTCGGGCTGTTCCTGTCGATCGCCGGCGACCTGGACCTCGGACAATGGGGCAGGGGGCCGCCCCGCTTCGTCCGTCTTGGTGCCGGGTCAGATGCCGGTTTGGCGGACCTGACGGAGGATCTCAGCCATTCCTGGCTGCTGGGCGACAGTCGGCATCCGGCGGACGGCATCACCGAACCCGATGCCGACAAGGCCGACGGCTACAGCTGGTGCAAGGCGCCGCGCCTGGCCGGCGAGAGCGGCGAAACCGGCGCCCTGGCCCGGCAATTGGCGGCCGGCCAGCCGTTGCTGGCCGAACTGACCGCCGCCGCCGGCGGGCGCGGCACGGTGCTGAGCCGGGTGGTGGCGCGGCTGGTCGAACTGGCGCGGCTGGTGCTGGAGATGGAAGGCCTGCTGCGGGATCTCGGCGAGGCGGGGCCCTACTGCCTGAGTCTCGATCCGCCGACGCGGGCGACCGGCGTCGGACTGGTGGAGGCGGCGCGCGGCAGCCTCGGGCATTGGCTGTCCATCGAACAGGGGCGTATCGCCCGCTATCAGGTGGTGGCGCCGACCACCTGGAATTTCTCGCCGCGCGACGCCACCGGCAATCCTGGACCGCTGGAGGAGGCGCTGGTCGGCGTACCGGTGGCCGAAGGCGACGACCAGCCGTTGCTGGTCAGCCATATCGTGCGTTCCTTCGATCCCTGCATGAACTGCACAGTGCATTGAAAAAATATTGTTCATTTTCAATGATTTAATTAAGTCACATCACTATTTTATCACTATTCACTCACTAGCCCGTGCTATTTCGTTCTCACCTCAACCCATTCGGTGCCGCGAGAATCGCGATAGAGGGCGGTCATATCTGCCGTCTTATGGCCGAGCAGCGCCTGGGCGTTGACGCCCTCTTTGTCGTAAAGCCGTGCTGACAGCGACCTGATTTCGTGAAAGGTCGGCGGCTCGCCGGGCCAGCTGCGCCCGGTCTTGTCGCGCGCCGCAGAAAACCAGTTCGATATGGTCTGCAGGCGCAGCTTATCGCCGGGTTTGGCGCGGCCGGCGAATGACGAATGATGGATCAGGAACCGCGACAGCACATTGTCTCGGCACCTGGCCACCACTTCTCCCACCGACCAATTGACGGCCTGAAGGCGCAGATCGAGCGGAATGCAGACCCGGGATCCGGTCTTACCTTGCTCGATCCATAACTTGCTGTCGCGGATCGACCGCATCCCCATGGCGGCAATGTCTTCGCGGCGCTGGCCGGTGACCAGCGCCAGCTCCATTGCCCTGGCGAGCCATGGAGCATATTCGGCAACCGCAACGGCATGGATCGCGTGGAAATCATCCAGGGACAGCCTGGCCCGCTTCACCTCGACAGACGGCGCCCTGGTCTGGTCGGCCGGGTTGAAGGTCAACCAACCCTTGGCCTGGGCGCAGCGAAAAAAATCTACCAGCATCGACCGCACGGCCTGGGCCATCCGAGCCTTCCCGGTTTTTTCCCATTGTTCCAGAAAATCAGCGACATCCCGGGTCGTTACATCCGCCAGGCGCAGACTTCCCCACTCAGAGCGCACGCGGACAAGGCGCTGTTTGACGCCCGCTTTGGTGTCATCGGCGATCTTCCTGCTGTTGACGATCTCCTGATACCGGTCGCACCACGCTCCGACGCTATCGTCTGGGCCAGTTGTGATGCGGTCTGTCAGGCTCCTGGTCGATTTTGTCAGCCTGATTTCCTGGTTAGCCTCGATAGCTTGCTGAATCGCTTCGCGGCGGTCTTTGCCGAGCCCGTATTCCTTTCGTGTTTCCGGATGACGCCAGCAGAAATAACCATTCCGCTCATAGAGATTGGAAGGCAGATCTCTGGTCATCCGGCTACGCCTTCGCCCCATCGGCTCGCACCCTGTCAATGAGCCGCTGCGAGCGCCTGGGGGATTCCGGCGCCGGCGGCGGTTCATTCGGATCAGCATAGCGTGCATCCGCCTGAACGAAATAGGCCCTGCCATGTTTTTTTGGCGCCGGCCAAATCCGGCATTCACGGGCCCAGCGCCGCAAAGTCACCATCGCCGGGGGATGATTTCCATAGACCTCGCTAGCCCATTCATCGAGCGTGAGAAGTTTAGCCGCCATCACCCCCACCCTTCCTTGCGATCCTCGGCCGCCGCGACCTTGGCCTTCTCGGCCTCATAGGCGGCGATGGCGCCAACAATCGCGCTGTAGGTATCTCCGGTCCGTCCATAGGCTTCGTGGAAGCCCCGGCAAGCAGCATCGATGGCGCGGTCGTCGGTCATTTCCCCTCCAGCAACGCCTCAACGGCGACTTCAATCATTGCGCCACGATCCCACGGATCATTCTCGCAGGCGATCTTGTGCAGAGCGGAACGGAGGCGCTCTATCTCGTCATTCAGAACGGCTATGGTCTGGGCGCAGGATTCGCGATGGCAGTGGTCAAGCTTCATCAGAACCTCCTGGAGCTGCCGTCATCCTGACTTGAAGCTTTCCAATTCGATCAATCAACCGCCCCCTTACCAACAGCGGCAGGGCAATCTTCTCTTCAAGAGCTTCACGGCGTTTTGTGTGCCCCTTTGGGATATGACCGTGGTACGCCCGTTCGTGTATAACGACCGTGTCGATGATCCCTATTGCGGTTTCCAGGCCATCTATATATCCGCGCAGCCTGCCGCGTTGCTCGTCGTTTAACTGGGTCATGACTTCGAACCCTTTACCCATTTCATGTGAATGACGATCCCGGTCAGAATGCCGAGCGAGAACAGCAGGACTTCCATTATGTATCCCTCCCGGCGACCCGGCTCTTGAGCCAATCTTCGCACTGCAGGTCGTCCATCGCGCCCAGGACCTTGCCGTCTGCAAGACGAATGATCTCGCGCTTCCCGTAAATCGCTGACGGCCGGTGTTCAAACCCGTTGCGGGATAAATTCTCGGACAGCGACAAAGCTGGGTCATAGTTTGGAACCATCATTTGATCCCCGCCGGCGTCGCATGTTTTGGCGCCCGTGGCAGCTGGTATCCCGCGGCTGTCAGGTAGCTCCGCATGGTCGTGTAGGCGACGCTGTATTGGTCGGCCAGGCGCATGATCCCGGGGATCGTCGGATCGGCCTCGTAAGCCGCGATGATCGCCGCACGGCGCTTCTCGCCCTTGATCGCCTGCTTGGTGTTGTGGCGTCCGGCATTCCAGGCCTTACGCTTTTCAAATTCGTCGGCGACCACTAGGGCTGCGTCTTGGCAAGCCGGAATTCCACCCTGCAGCGGGAGTAATGCGACCGTCGGGCAACGCTTTATCTGGCCACCACGGGCTAAAAATTCGGCTATCGCATCCATGTTCATGCCAAACCCCTTTCGAAGACGACTTTGGTAAGGTCCCTTCCAAACCAAAGCCCTCGCAGCTTTCCGGCCCGGCAGATCTGTTCGCGCTGGGCCCGGCTACCGACGTGCCGGTAAAGGCCTAGATAGCTGTTGCAGCAGACGGCTAGGTCGCCGATCGGCGCGGCCATGACGCGGCGGACGGCATTCCGGTGGGTCTTCGCCCGGCCGGACCGGCGATGCGGCCGCAGGACGTGGCCGACGAAATCGACGCCCTTTTCGACCGGTGCGACGAAAGTCTTGCTCTCGGCGAGTTGCATGCCGATGCCGGCCAGGTGCTCGCGGATCGCGTCGGCGGCACCCAGCAGCACCTTTGGCTCCGAGTGAACGATGACCATGTCGTCGACATAGCGGACGTAATGCCGCATCCCCAGCTGGCGCTTAATCTTCTGGTCGAGGGGGTCGAGCAGAACATTGGCGAAGAACTGGCTCGACAGATTGCCGATTGGCAGCCCGACGCCTGGCGCGGCGTTGAACAGGCTCTTGTAGTCGGGAACCAGCGCCATGTCCGCCGGGGGACTACGGACGATGGCGCCCTTGCGGATGTCCTGGAAGACCAGCTTCCGGCACAGGTCGAGCATGGTGTCATCGCGGACCCGGCGGCCGAGCAGGGCGAACAGCGCATCATGCCGGATGGAGCCGAAGAAAGACTGGATGTCGGCTTTCAGATAGAAGTCCGGCTTCGACCAGTTCTCGGTGGCGCTGCGCAGATGGTCATTCAGCCGGTTGGCGGCATAGAGGGTCCCGCGGCCTTTGATGCTGGCGCAGCAGTCGGCGATGAAGGATCGCTCGAACAGCGGGCCGATGGCGCGATAGACCAGGTGATGGACGATGCGGTCTCGGAACTCGGCCGCCCAGACCTCACGCGGCTTGGGGTGTTTGACCACAAAGACCGAGGCCGGCGACGTCTCCCAGCGTCCGGTGCGCAGTTCCTCGAAGAGGTCCATCAGGTTCTCTTCCAGGTGGACCTCGAAAGCCCTGGCCGCCGAAGTATTTCTCTTCCTGAGACGGCAGTCGTAATAGGCTTCGAAAAGTTGCGCCACGGTGATTTCGGTGCGATGCGGGTTCGTCATTTGCGGACCGCCCGGACCCGGTTGTCGTTGTCCTTGTCGTCGTTGTTCTGGTTGCCGTCTTCGAAATTCTGGTTCCAGGCGTTGTTGGAATCGTACTCGGTGACGTCGGGGGTATACACGTCAGGCCGACGATTGCCCGAGGCATCGACGACGGCCAAACTGCGCAGGGACGCGCGGGGAGCAGGCCGCCGTATCCGGAAAGCGCGTGGAGCGACCGCAAAGGCCGCTACCCCGACCAAATGAGCATAGGCCCGAAGGCCTTGACCTTCGGACATCAAGCCCTTCTCGCGTAATTAAGCCAGCCGGACATCTGTTTGCCGACTGCCGTTGTCAAAACCACCGTGGCGCCGAAGTGTCCCGCCGAGATCAGACCAAGATCCTTCGAAAGCCGCAGCATCAGCTGCAGCGTTTCCAGATGCTCGCGCAGCTGCTCGAGGATTGGGATCTTTGCTGAGGTGCAATTTGCGCGGAAGATGTGTGTCACCACCGCCTGCGCCTCACCAAAAATGTCCCTGGCCAGTCCCTGCCGATAGCCGCGGGGAAACTGCTGGGTCAGCTTTGAGAGCAGCACCAGCAGATCATAGGCCTCGCGGTAAATCGGAAGATCAGTGGCCTTGGCCATACAAAACCTCGTCGGGCATCCCCGCCCGTAAAACGGGCGGGAAATAGTTAAAGGGTTAAATCAAGATTTTGCGGACCGCCCGGACCCGGTTGCCGAAGACCTTGTCGTCGTTGAACTGGTAGCCGCCTACGAAATGCTGGTACCAGGCGTAGAAGGAATCGTACTCGGTCGAGCTCCAATACCAGCGCTCGTCGTAGGCCTCCGGAGAACCTTTCTGGAACGCCTGTATTGGGGTGTGGTTCGGCCCGAGATTGGCCCAGATCGCCGCCTGCTCGGCAGAGGCCGGCATGTGCCAGTCTTCATATCCGCCGATCTTGAGCCCCCGGCAGAACTGCGCCGCCGGGTGCTTGTTGTCGTCCATGTGTTCGCTGTTGGAGAAGCCGTCGATATAGGAATCGGTGCCCTTGGTCTTGATGTAGGAGGTCTTCCATTTGACATCCTCCTTCTGGCCTTCGGCCTTCGGGGCGACGATCAGGGCGAACTGGCGGCCTTCGGGCGCCGGCATCAGGGCGGCGAGATAGCCGCCGCCGAACGCTTCGCCGATCGCCGGCAGGGCCTTGGCGTCGACCAACTTTTCAGCAAGATTCGATTGCATGGGTGCTTTCTCCTGTGGTGGTGGAAAGGGGAGGTGTCCAGTTCCAGAAGCCTTGATGTCCTTTGGCCGGGATAGGTTTCGGAAACGGTTGGATGTCTTCGAGCAACCACGCCCAGCGGCCCGGACTGAAGTCGCCGAAGGGGTCAATCGGAATAGTGACGGGGTCATCGCCGCGGGAGATCGCCTTCACGACCTCGACCTGGCCGGGGCTGACTTCGTCACCGCATTGATAAGCAGCGGCCAAGATCGCTGTGCAGACGACGGCGCCAAGCGGCAGGCCTATCCCAGACCACCAGCCCTTCAGTAATTCAAAGGCGCCTACGTCTGCCAGGAGGGTAAAGGGATCGTTCATCAGGTCCGCGATCTCTTGCAGGCGCGGGGTCCGAGCAGCGGCATGTATTGCAATAGGCTGCCTGATCAACGACGCCGGGGGCGCCCAGGACCGCGTTTCGAAGGGCTTCGCCTCGATGGCAATCAGGCTTGCCCAGGGTTGATGTAAGGAAATGGCGCGCATGGGCGCCTACTGAATTTTAGTCAAAGAGAAGGGAGCGACCCCCTGCGAAGCCCGTCGAGAGACCTGATGGATAACCATTTCGCGGGTCTGGCGCTCGACGTCACGGATCATCCTGCGCCGGTATTGATGGTCGCTGACGCCGGCGAACACCTGAGCCATCGCTTCCGCCATCTTAAAAACGATCTCGTTTATCGTCTGGCCCAGCGCGATATGCTCGTCGACCAATTGCGCGATCTCGCAGTGAAGACATCTGGGCTCATCCATGTCCGGTGTCTCCAGTCCCCATTGCCTGGACGATCATCATCGCCAGGGCGATGACCTCAGCCTCATATCTCTGACCAAGGCTATCCACCGTCAGAACCTCTTCCCCGACAGAGTCGAGAATGGTTCCCGTATCGGCACAAAGGCGCCATGGGCGAGGAAAACGAATGAATACCTCTTCATCGGCCATCGGTTTCATTCGGCGGCCTCCTCTGTGGTCTCCTCGTCTATTTCCTCGAACGGGATTTCGAGCGCCTGGCAGACAAACTGAATGGCCGCCCCAAAGTCCGGGATTACATCGAGATCCCCAGGGTCGCCGACGTCCATGTCAAAGACGTCGGCAATCAGCTGCAGCGGGTTCACGTAAAGCTCCTCCGGGTCAAACCGGGCGGAGTTGTCGATAGGATCGGTTCCGCGCCCCAAAAGCGCATTGATCGCCTGGGTCAGCGCCATGCGGACTTCGATGAAATGAACGGGAGGTTTGCGAGCGAAAGACTCTCGCCAGGATCGGCAGCAGTTCGTGAATTTGGATTCCCGGGTTTTTCCGACGGGTTCTCCGACATCCCTTGCGACTTGCTCTGGCTGCTGGTCCTCGCAAGAAATCTTCGACCTGGCGGCGGCCGTGGGCCTCCTCATCCATTCGGTAACGTCTTTCGCCTCACCAAAGCGCAGCGAAGGCACCACGAAATCCCGATCAGCCATTTGGGCAATGTAGGTCTTCAACTCGCCGACCTTCATCGTCTTCAGATCGCCCTCGACGGAAGCAGCCTTGGCGATGTCCAGCAGCGTATCGCGCCTCAGACCCTCAAGGTCCTCCGGCTTGATTCTGAGGTCGGTTTCCGTCTCCTTTCCCACCAGGCCAAGGCTACTGGCGACGGCCAGGGCAGCGGAATTGTCCCCTAGGGACGGCGAAAAGTCGCTGAAGGTCCCAACTCTCAGAGCGACGAGGCTGGAAAACAGACGATGAAGCTGTCGTTCCTCCAAAGCATCAATTGCCTGCCAAGTGCCTGCCGCGTTGATATTCCAACTCGAGGCATAAAAGCCCCTCTGGCCAAAATTCAGCGTTGTACCGGCGCCTTCGGATAGGTCAGGAATGAGTTTTTCCAGGAAGGCATCGACGACCGGCGATCGCGTGAGGTTGTTGTTGTCGATCGGCATCGGATCGATTTTCACCACCGAATGGCTGCCCAATAGGGCAAGGCAAACGAGCTTCATGGCCATGTGGGAATCGGCAGCGACAACGGATTGCATCGCCGCCGTCTTCCTCGCATGGGCATAGGCGTTGTGCGCCCGGGTGCTCGGCTCGGTCTCGGCCGGTGTCGGCGCCGCCGAAGCCGAATTCACTGTTGCGGCTGGAACCAGGTCGCGCTGGCGAACCAGATCAACAACGACCTTACCCTCGCCGCGCTCGTCGATGACGATGGCCGCGCCGGCTTTCAGATGACCCGGTTCGATGGCATAGTCCCATCGCTGAAAGTGTTTTCCCTTGGTTCCATCGAAGACTTCGACCCAGGAATATGTGGCATTGAGCTCGATGAGCTTCTTTTCAATGCCTTTGTCCTGCAGAACCTTGAAGGCGGCGCTGTCCGCGAAATACCGGATCCCCGGTTTGTCGTCGTCCTCAATCCATTCCCCCTTGTAGAGGGAGCTTTCGAACAGCGCTGCCGATTCCGGAATTCGTGTCCTCAAGATTGAATTCTTCAATTGGTTTGTGGTCTGGAAATATCCCTGGCGCATCTCCTCGACGGTGCCATTCTGCTTCGATTTGGGGCAGTAAGCCGCCAGGACGTTAGCCGCCTCGACCGAGATCGTTCCGTTTGCCAATGCCTCGCGCACCTGTGGCGTGAGATCCCGGACCAGGCGCAAGCGCTTCTGAACGGTCCTGGCGGTCAATCCAACAATGTTACCGATTTCCAGTGGCGTCGCGCCTTGCTCGACCAGCTGGGCAAACGCCTCGGCCTCCTCGATCGGCGTCATATCCCGTCGCGCGATGTTCTCGGTCAGCGCCAACTCAAGCAATTTGCGATCGTCGCAAGGATTGATCACTCGTACCGGCAGGCGGTAAGACCCGTCGACCTCTCCCCGCTCGATCAGCATCGCTACGGCCCGCCAGCGGCGTTCTCCAGCAATGATTTCGAAGTCCTCGGCGGCAGCGCCGGCCAAAGCCCGATTTCCGTCCTGATTGGCATGGCGCACCAGAAGCGGCAGCAGAACGCCATCTGTGGCGATGGACGCCGCCAGGTCCTGCAGCGTGTCCGGGTCAAAGCTCTTGCGAGGGTTCAGCGGCGAGGGATAAAGAGCCGAATGCGCGGCGGAATCCAGCGCCTCGGAGGGCGACGCCTTCGCCGCAACGATCCTGGATATAGTGCTGACGTTTACGCCATATTCGGCGGCCAAAGCGGTAATGGTCAATGCCGGGTCAGCCTCTTTGCGCGCTCTGATCTCGGCCGCCTGGCCGTCGGTCACTTTCTGCTTCGGCGCCATGGAAATGTCCTCAATAGTGGCGAACGGCGTTCGCGGGTTGGATCATCGTGGGTCAGCGTTGGTGCAAGACACTCTGCAGCCGGCGAAGTCGCCCGGGCTGACGATATCCGCCCGATCCAGATCGACGCCTTCATCCAGGAGATCGGCGATCCACCGCAGCTCCGCGGCCACGGCAGCCGGACCGCAGTGTTTTGCGGCGCGCATCGCCTGCTTCAACAAGACGTTAAGCGGGACGGGAAATGGCGTAGATCGGGGGTCAAAAAAGGTCATGCCAGGCTCCAACGACCAACCACCCTGGCGGCAAGCTTTTTCAGACTGGGAGACGCATTGCGATCCCAAAGGATATCCCGGGCTTCGATAACACGAGCCTGGACATACTCCTGCGGGATCGTCACCGCCGACATCGGGCGGTGTTCAATAAAAGCCCAAGAAGCACCAATGGCGACGTCTCTCGCCGGCCGGGATTCACTGCGATTGTTTACCGTGCTTTCGCTGCCCAACATTGACATTCTCCCACCCGGCCCGCGAAACGGGCCGGAAATTGACAAATGGTTAAATGAGGACTTTGCGGACCGCCCGGACCCGGCCGTCGAAGACCTTGCCGCCGTAGAACTGGTAGCCGACTCCGAAATATTGGCGCCAGGCGCCGTAGGAATCGAACTCGGTCGAAGACCAGTACCAGCGCTCATCGAAAGCTTCGGGCTGATCGCATTTAAAGGAGGAGGCGGCGGTCACATTCGGCCCGAGAGCGCGATAGACCATGTAAAGCTCATCCTTGGTCGGAGCCCGCCAGTCGTCGAACCCGCCGGCGCGAACCGCGGCGCAGCGCTCGATCGCCGTCTTCCAATCGACGTCGACAAAATGACCTTCGGCCTTTGGCGCGACCACAATCGCGTAGCGCTTGTCGTCCATGTCGAAGCCGGCGAAGAAGCCGCCGGAGAAGGGCGCGCCGATTTCGGGAACGGGCAGGGCGTCGGGAAGGATGCGGAGTTTCGGCGGCAATGGTGCCTGTAGCTTCTTGGCCAGGACAATCATGTCGGGCAAAAGCGCCTGCAGCTCTTCCGCCTGGGGGATTGTCAACGAGATTGCCGCGGCATCATCGCGGAAATAATGAAGCCTCAAGTCGCTGTCGACGGCGAAGCGGGTCATGGTCGTGTGGCAAATCGTCATTGGGCCCTCTCTGCTGTCGGGCCGCTCCAGGTGCGCGATTGCGCTTAGATCCTGTGTGACTGAAGCGACCCGATCCAAATTTCATTTCCCAAAAAAGAGCCGGCTCGAAGGGGGGTTCGAGCCGGCCACGCTCTCAGGGAGGTAGCCGTGGGCTACAGATGCAAATATGCAGCACCTTTAAATCTAGTGTCAATGCAAATTTGCATCGTTAAAAGTCGGCGTGTGTCCTTATTGGCTTAGCGAGCCTCTATGGTTTATCCTTATTTGCTCAAAAGCCTGAGGATTACCCTGTGTTTGACCCACTTCATATCTGGGCTGTATACCGAGCATTGGACTGTCGGCCGGGTTCTCGAGCCATTGGTCACCATTGGTCGGCCGAGGAAAGAATTAACTCCTGGCGGAAATCAAAAATGTCCGATGATGAGCTGGGCAATGCAATTGTTGATGCGCTGCTGGAGAATCATTCCAGACACCAGGAAGGTGAGCCATTTGTAAAGATCAGTCCTACCCTTCCTACTGGGGAAAAAAAGAAAGCAGTATTGTGGGTCGATTGGGAAATTGAGGAACCGGAAATCTCCAGGCCGAAGAAGCCGGATATCAGTCATAAAAATCTAGTCGGTATCGTTCGGCTACTAATAAATTCAGCGCGCTCACCAGACGTACCGTTGAAAGAACGCTTATTAATTTAGATCCAGCCAACCATTTCCAGAAAAGTATTTTCATCGATAATTCTAGGGCGTCCAGTGGCATCACTGAGGCGAATAGCTTTTGCCATTTTAATACCTCCAGGAGCATCGCCCACAACGAGATAGTCGGTATCACGTCGGACACCCGAATGTTGATAGATTCCGCCAAGAAATTTTACTAATTCTCCGGCCGAGTCTCTATTAAAGTTGGTAAGGGCTCCAGTAAAAACAAAGCGTTTTCCAGCCACGGGTCCATTTTCAACCTGTTTTACCATTGTGCGAATTTGCTGATGGCGCCAAGGAAGCGTTCGACAAGGCAAATAACTGTCTGGTTTGATAAACCCGTTTTCCAGATTAATTGAGCCGGCCAAACGAGTCAGGCACTGGCACTTTTTCTCTTTGGATGCGCGAAGGGCAATTTGGGCGCAGGCGAATGCGTCACTTCCAGCGTCATGGTGATTGAGATCAATGCCGAGGTGGTTACAAACCGTCGGCAGGCGATGATCTGCAAGATCCGGCCAAATTGCTTTTGCCACCTTAACGGTACATAGATATGTCGCGGTCGGCCACGGCATGTTGTAGAGGTCAAAGGTCGCCCGCAAAACGCTCATATCAAAAGATGCGTTATGTGCTAGGAAAAAAACCTCATCGACTTTTTTAAACAGTTTTTCCCAAATTTCCGGAAATTCCGGCTCCTTACGGACCATATCGGGAGATATTCCGTGAATTGCAAAATTGAGCGGCGAAAATCTCATCTCCTTAGGTCGGATTAGCCGGCTTTCTGTTCTGATCGAGTTCCCCACTATCCATGAGATGCCGATTGCACAGGGGCTGCATCTTTTTTCATTTGCCGTCTCAAAATCAATAGCGACGAACTGCATTTTGCCCCCTGTCATGCTTGCTCTGGTCTGAAAAAGTAAATACTTTCAAACGGCATGGCTCGTGCTGTGCACCCCTGGGCTTGATCACCCGGAGTTAAGCGGACCCAACCCGAAAGTTGGGACCCCTATGTCTGGGGTCCGACAGCGTATGTCCAATGGCCGCAAGGCCTAAAGGCTATCGGGCTGGCCTTAACTCCAGTGATCAAACCCCAGACGCCAGGTGGCTGGCGACTAAGGATATTTTTCCCAGGGGGTAAGTTGTGCCTAATGAAACAAATCAAATTGCAAAACTTGTAACAAACTTCTTTGCTCTTAATGTGTACGAGCGAAGTTTTGTTATAGAGTTTGTCCAAAACCTGTCTATGCGCTCTCTTTGTCCTCACAAGGGGCCACCCTCGTCATCCCAGACATTGGACCGAGAATCCCGTGCCAAATCGTCTCGCGTTGCGCTTCGTTTAATTTCCGGTAAGCCATAGCGGCTCTCTGTTCATCTTCGGAGAGGCTAAGCCATACAGCCTCTCCGAAGATTTTTGGAGGTAAAACTTTTACGTTTGATGGTACGGCACCGAATAGCTTGGCAACGGTATCGACCCCTGGCACCGGTGCCGTTTCCCATTTCTCACTGGTCATCCTTGTGATGTTGGTTGATGTCGTCCCTGCGATTTTCGCCCAGGTCGCAGCAGACCATTTTGTCTCGTCCAACACGGCACGGTAATAGGCCCGCAAAGCCACTCTCTGTTCTGCCTTCTTATCCATCCATGCATTTTTGCATTTAGAAACCAAAAAGCCACGATGCAAGTTTGCATTTGACCTTTCTGGGTGTGCGATGCATATTTGCATCATGATTACCACCTATCTTGATCAATTAGAGAAGCTTGCCGCGGAGCTCGGTGTCGACCTTTCTGAGGCGTGTAAGGCTGAGGGGATTGCGCAGACGACTCTATGGCGGTGGCGTACTGGGGCTGGGAATCCGAGGGAGGCAACCGCGGAAGCGGTCGCGAATCGGATCAGGGTAATTGCGGAGCGCCAAAAAAACATCTCGCATTCCAATGATGCTGAGGAGGCGGCGGAATGAACTCCTCCTGCATCGATCGCGATGAATTTCGATCTGCTGCCAACTTCGCCAAGCATTTGCCGGTTTGCCCGGAAAAGGTGGTGTGACATGGAAAAGCCATATCGCAGCGTTTTCCCCATGTGGTTCCGCGTCGCCATTGGGCAGTGGCTGTATCGCAATTTCGTTCATCCCGGAAAATTCGGGGATGGGTATGTCCTTACGAAGGAACAGCAGTGCCCTGACGATACCAAGATCCTGGAATACTGCGGCGCACTGGGCCGCGCTAATCGCCAATCGGATAAAGCTTGATGGCTTGCTGGCAAATCCGATCGATGGCCGTCTTCGCACCTGCATTGGTGGGATATGGGAGGTTCCGTGCGGCCGAGAGGTCTTTCAACTTCTCTGGAAGAGTTTCTCCGTTCCAGCTGCTTGCCCACCTGGTTGTAGCGAAATTTGCCAAGCTGGCGGCGGCAACGAATTCCAGCGCTGCCAGTCGATCCTCTATCTCCTGCGTGTTCATGAATATCCCCTCTGCTGGTGTTCCTGACAGTTCCCAGCATAGCGCGAACGGTGAGGCGAGTCCTTCGCTTCATCGTTCGCGGTCGCCCGCATCTGGGGCGCCAGATAAGTCCAAAGGTGAGCATGCGGCGGAGGTTTTAGTTTCCATGCCTGCAAGCATGAACCGTTTCAGCACAACTAAGAATTACAATGGATCTGGGGTTTTGGAATGAAGCCTCGCCGTCCAACCACTTTTGAGGCCGCCATCACCAAGATTATGGGCGACCTGGGAGATGACGCCTGTGGATCGGCCATCGGCAAATCGGCTGCACTGATCCGGAAATTTGCTGATCCCGACTGCGACAGCTTGCCAAATTTAGCGCAGGCATTCTCCCTTGATGCGGCCTATGTGCGTGCCGGCCTGGGCGATGCTCCCATCGGGGCCGTCTATCGCGAGCTGATTTCTCAGATTACCGTGCCGCCGCTTCCGACGATCGATCCCGCTGAGCGCCTGATGACGGTGATGTCCGAGGTCGGACAGGTCGCGAACGCCATTCGCGCGTCGATTCATCCGGAGAGCCCGGGTGGTGAAGCCCGGACCTCCGGAGAATGCCGCGACATCATCGCTGAGGCAGTCGAGGCCGTTGACGCGCTGCAGGCCCTGATCCGCGACCTTGATGCCGAAAGGTCGTCGGCCCGATCCCGACCGGTTTCGCTGATGGATCGGTCCCGGCACCGATCCACTGTGCCTGGGTAGGCGCCGCAATTTCTGGGGTTTGCGGCGGGTTACGGAAGATGAAGTGGGGGAGGGATCGTTGGCAACTCAGATACGTGATTTTGGACCACGGCCGGAGTTGGCCTGGTTGCCGGTCGCGATGCTTAGCGTTGACGAGGCTTATCAGCGCACCCTCAACAGCAATGCCAGCAAAAAATCCATCGCCCGGATAGTTGAGGCGTTTCGCTGGCCCTGTTTTGGGGCGCTGCTGGTGACCCAGGTGGGCGCTGGCTGGAAGATTATTGACGGGCAGCACAGAGCGGAAGCGGCGAAGCGCCTGCAGATTGCAACGGTGCCCTGCATCGTCGTTCCGGAGGCGACCGCGGCGGAACAGGCGGCGACCTTTATCGAGATCAATCAGAATCGGGTCGGCGTCAATCCCTATGCCATGTTCCATGCAAGAGTGGCCGCCGGTGAAGACCTGGCGCTTCGCATGGTCGAATTGTTGAAGGCTGCCAAGCTTTCGATCCCTCGGTTCACGCCGAACAAAAAATGGATGAAGCCTGGCGAAACGCAGGCTTTGAAGGTGCTGGAAATAGCCCTCCAGTCCGAGACAAGCCGGGCGGCGGTGATCGCGGTCGGCCACGCCTTCGAAGGAAAGATCGGCGCTGTGACGACGGTGATTCTGCGTGCCGCCATGATCGCGGCCGAGCGTCAGCCGGCGGCCATACCGGTCATTCAGCAATGGTTGGCAAAGCACGATCCCGAACAATTGCGGACGCGCTACGTCGGCGTCGCAGGCATTGAAGAATTGGCCCAAACGATGCTGAAAGGCGCGCCGGCGGCCACTCACTACAATCCTTTTGGGGCGACATCGCGCGACCGGCTGATGGCGGGGCGGTGATATGCCATTGGCTTCTCGCCCCTGCTGGCATTCCGGATGTCGTGCCGAACCTTGTTTTGGCCGTCGGGTGCGGATCCGGCGCGGCCAGATCGGCGAATGGTCTTGTCTGGCCCATCTTTGGCCTGGGTTCTTGCCCGGGACGCAGGCGGCGCCAGAACCTGTCCGTAGTCCCATCCAGCCAGAAAAACCAGCGTCTTTTGTGTCTCCACCACAGGGGAGGTTATTTTGATCACACCGAATAAGCGCTGCCTCGAGCAGCTGGTGACCGATGCGCGCGCCGGCGTGTCTTCGATCATGAGGTATCTGCCGGCGCGTTGGGCGGGCGCCGAGTCTTATCGGCTGGCCATTCTCACCGGCCAATCGCCGCAATGTCCTTTTTTGACCGATGAGGTCGACCTGGTCGACGCTTGGCGCGAAGGCCTGGCGAGCCAGAAATATCTCGCATGTTTTGGGCGTAGTGGCCGTATGCCGCCGCTGCGGGGGTCTCATGCTTTTTACTCGGCGCCGGTGGATTGATATGAAGCTCGTCGATTCTTTGCCTCGAATCCTGTCCCGCCAGCCGTCGCGTCGGCGGAGCCGGATTTTCAAACTGGCATCCTCGGTGCTGCTGTTTTGCGGGGCCATTGCTTTTCAGGTCTCAGGAATTCCCCTCATTGCCGGTCGCGGCTTGATGTGGGTCGCCGGCCGCTGCCGCGGCATCGCCTATGAGCTGGATCGTCACGAATGAACGGCCGTCAGCGTCTTCCGGATCGGCGTCAGAACACGAGCCGTGACTTTGAATGGAAAAACACCAGCTGGACGGTGACGGTCGGCTGGGACGGGCAGTCCCAGGTGAAGGAAATCTTTCTTACCGGCGCCAAGTCGGGAACAGACCTTGAGGTGGGCGCTGAAGACGCCTGCCTGCTGGTGTCGAGGCTGCTTCAACGCGGCGACAATGTTTCGGATATGGCCAATACGCTATTGCGATTGCGGCCAATGCCGATTGATGACTGCGACACCGGAGCGGTCGTTCCATCGCTGATCGCCACGGCGATCGCCATGGCCGCCGATATCGAAGCGGAGGATGGCCCCGGCTTGGTGGATGTTGGTGGGCGGTCGATTGCCGAGGTGTCGAATGTCCGGTAGGCATCCCGATAAAGC
>Ga0007882_10001042_pt1 | contig 16384 bp, 17 predicted proteins | sample CryBogCBH12Aug01_FD_71195 | JGI IMG/M metagenome (GOLD analysis project Ga0007882, IMG submission 71195) | Freshwater microbial communities from Crystal Bog, Wisconsin, USA - CBH12Aug09.1 | ecosystem: Environmental > Aquatic > Freshwater > Lake | place: Crystal Bog, Wisconsin, USA | collected... | reverse complement strand
ACTCCACGGCCTTCCAGAAGCGATGCGTCTGAAGAAGTCCATCTTGAGTTTTCTGGTCCTCGGCGGCGGCGTGACAGCCGTGCTCATCGCTCTCTCGATGGAGTTGATTCCCAGCACACTGATCTATCCGCTCGTCGTGGATGGCAAGCCGCTCAATCTTTCGGCCCTGCCCCAGTATATTCCGATCACTGTGGCGCTGACCTTGATGATCGGCGCGATAACGGCCGTCGTTGGGATGATTCTTCTTGGTGGTATGCCCCGGTTCAACAACCCGATATTCGCATGGGATCTTTTCGCCACGGAATCGTATCGCGGATTTTTCCTAGCGATCGAAGCTAACGACAAAATGTTCTCCTCGGCGACAATCAATAAACTTCTTCATGATCTCGGCGGTCGTGAAATCACAGCAATCCATCAGGAGGGACCCGAAGGTCGATAACTCGCCATGGTGCGCTATTTTCTTTTGCTCCTTGCGTTGATCACGATTCTAGTAGTCTCAATCGCCGGTCTCCGTGGCTGCAAGACAGGTCGCCCCCCGATCGAGATCTTCCCCGACATGGTGCGTCAGGACAAAGTCAAGGCACAGTCCCCGAGTGATTTCTTCGCAGATGGTCGTGGTGCTCGGGAACACGTGACGGGAACGCTTCCCCTAGGGTATTCCCAACCGGAATGCGCACGTGGTTGCGATGACAAAATGAGCAGCCCCTACAACGCCGTCTTCTTCTCCGGAAAGGAAGATTACGCGAACACCGGAAAAATCGGCACAAATTGGGGGTCAGGAATCCCTTTCACGGTCACCATATCCACCCTAGAGAGGGGACGCGAGCGCTTCGAGATCCAATGCGCCGTCTGCCACGGCGCCACGGGATCGGGCAACGGCATCGCCACCAAGTACGGTCTGGTCGGCGTCGCTAACCTGAATCAGCAGAGGATCCGGCAGATGACCGACGGGGAAATCTACAATACGATCGTGCATGGCAAGAACACGATGCTCGGCTACGGTGCAACGATTCAGCTTTCGGATCGATGGGCCATTATTGCCTACCTCAGGGCGCTCCAGCGTTCGCAGAACGGGACGATCAACGACGTCCCGTCCGATCAACGCGCTGCGCTTGAGGGAACAAACTCGCCCGCTGCGGCAACCACACCCGCCAAGCCATGAGTTCCCAGAAATCCACACTCCCGAATCCCGAAACCTTCGACTATAAGCACGTTGGGGGAAGATTTGTGGGGCTCTGTGTCGTCTCTCTTTCTACTCTCATCCTCTCTTTAATACTCGGATTGCACGACCCGAAGCAGTTTGCCTTCTCCTGGCTCTTTGCGGGGGTTTTCTTCACCACTATTCTGATCGGCTCACTTTTCTGGGTCATTATTCACCACGCCGTCGATGCTGCTTGGAGCGTTGGAATCCGCCGTCAGTTTGAAAATATTTCCTGCCTTTTCCCTCTCCTTACCGTGCTTCTTCTCCCACTGCTGTTTGTGGCTTCTCTGCTCTGGAGTTGGATGCTGGAGTCGACTGCCACGAATCACGAACTTGCCGAGAAATCAGCCTACCTGAATGTGAATTTCTTCTGGCTGAGAACGGCAGTTTATTTCGCCTTCTTCAACATCATCGCCCTAGCACTTCGCCACAACTCACTTTCCCAAGATATCGACGGAGCGGCAATCCACACCATCCGCAACCGCCGCGTCGCCTCCATCGCGATCCCGTTGGGTGCAGTTCTGCTTACCTTTTGGTCTTTCGACTGGATCATGGGGCTTAATATGAAGTGGAACTCGACCATCTGGGGGATCTATATCTTTGCGGGTTCGGTCATCTCCTCTCTCTGCGTGATGATCCTGCTTTCCAACGCTCTTCGCTCAGCAGGGTATCTGAAGCAGGTGCTCACCAATCAGCATAACTTCGCTTTCGGCAAACTGCTCTTGGCCTTTACCCTCTTCTGGTCGTGGATTGCCTTTGTTCAGTATATGCTCATTTGGTACGCAAACATTCCCGAAGAGAGTGTTTACTATACGCTCCGTGCAAGCGGTTCGTGGAAGGTGCTTGGTGTGCTTTTGGTGGTGGGACACTTTCTTGTTCCCTTCCTGTTGCTTCTATTCCGTGCTCCGAAAGCGAGCGCCCGATTTCTTGGGATCGTTGCCGGGTGGATTCTCGCTATGCACCTCCTAGATATCTATACCATGATCATGCCGGTACTGCATCCCAAGGGATTCCAACCCGCGGTATTTGACGTTTTGGCCATTATCGCCATCGGCAGCACTCTGGCCGCAGTTTTCCTAAAGCGTCTTGGAGATTCCCCGCTCTGGCCAACCCGTGATCCCCGCTTAGTTGAGGCGGTCAACTACATCGACTGATGTCACGTCATCATACCCCATCTTCAGAATCGCAGCAGAATGTCTTCTCCCTTCCGGGGATTACGCTTGGCATAGCCGTATTGCTTCTCCTGTTAGCGGGTGTAGTCGGAGCAATTTGCTTAAATCAATCCAGCAATGCCACAGAGATCGAAGACGCCGAACGTGCTGCGGTTCGGATGAAAAATCTTGCAGATCTACAGGTCGCAGATACCACCAATCTGACTACATATGGATGGAATGACCGAATCAAAGGCATTGTCCATATCCCAATCACCAAGGCGATGGAGCTGGTGATTCCTTCTCTCAATGCCTCAACGGTAAAAACCCCAACAGAACAACAGCCATGAGCGAGGATCTCTTCAGGCTCCACCACACCGAAAATGGCCATCAAGGTCAAGAAGACGCAGATATGCGGCGGATAGATGCCTCCTTACGGCTACCAACGATCATCCTCTTCAGCAATGCCATCCACTGGCTTGTCGTTGCCGCACTCCTCTCGGTTGTGCTTTCAGTAAAACTCGTCTTTCCTGGATTTCTGGGCGGTATCGGATTTCTATCTTATGGTCGGCTTGCGCCAACGACCAGGGATCTGATGCTTTACGGTTGGGCGACGCAGGCATCACTCGCCGCTGGAATATGGCTCATGACTCGCCTTTGCAGACGACCTCTTGGCGGAATTCTTCTAAACACACTGATCATCTGCGCAACGGTCCTCTGGAACCTCGCCGTTCTTCTGGGTTCTCTAGCAATTCTTGCCGGATACAGCACCGGCGTGGAATGGCTCGAATATCCCAACTGGGCGTCGGCTATGCTTTTTCTCTCGTTCCTGCTCATTGGGATTTGGGCCCTGCTCCTCTTTGATCGGCGCGCTTCCGGCCACCCCGAGGTGGCCCAGTGGTATCTTGTAGCGGGCTTCTGCTCTTTCCCATGGGTATATGGAACTGCGAACCTGCTCCTCACTTGGAGGCCGATCCAAGCTTCTGCACAAGGCCCCATCCAGTCTTGGTTCTGTGGTGCTCTGCTTACGCTCTGGCTGCTCACAGTCTCGGTCGCCGCACTCTATGCTCTTTTGCCCCGCATTCTCGGAAGCCGACTCCATCGCCGGGATCTTGCAACACTCGGCTTCTGGATGTTCCTGCTCCTCGGGAGCTGGAGCGGAATGGATCGTTTGATCGGAGGACCGGTTCCAGCCTGGATGACCTCGGCAGGCGTCGTCTCGGGCATTCTCTTCGTCATCCCTGTGACGATCATTGCAATCAACCTGACGGGAATCTTGCGTCGTGGTCCTAATCGCAACGGCTTTCGCCCTGTCTACCGTTTTCTCACGATGGGACTTTTCTCCCTGCTGGCACTTGGCGTTCTAGAAGCCATCTCGTCAATACCCTGCATCAGCGGAACACTGAACTTGACTGGATTCTCCGAGGCTAAATACCAGCTCTGTATTCTAGGTGCGGTCTCTTTTCCTCTCTTCGGCGTCCTTTATGAAGCACTTCCGGGCCTCATAGGCCGCGACTGCTGGTGCAAGGCTCTGACAAACCGCCACTACTGGCTGGCTGTAGCCGGACTCTGGCTTCTCTTCGGACTGATGATTTTGGAAGGCTTTTTTACGGGTCTCGCGTTGATCGACCCCACCGTCACTTTCCTGAACATCACCTCATACTCATACCCATTTCATCTTCTGGAATGTGTAGCGCAACTCGTTTTGCTTGCAGCAACAGTAACGCTCGGGATCAATCTCACCGTCGCCCTCGCTGGTGACTACCTCTTCCCAAAACGCTAACCGTATGCACCGCCTTCCTACACTGCTGAGCGGCATTTTTCTCGTCTTTCTGACCTCGTGGCTCGGCTTGGTCGCATATCCTGCCCTCCAACTCGGCGCGCTCAAGCCGTTCGCAGACGCCGACTCTGGAACCACATTCCCGCCTCTTCTCGGAGGAAACGCAGTCGCAGGACAGAATGTCTATGCCTCAGAAGGCTGTGTTTCCTGCCACAGCCAGCAGATTCGCCAAACCAGTGTCACCCACTCCGACATTGAGCGAGGATGGGGAAAGCGTCCCTCTGTCGCACGTGATTATCTCCGTAACCGCACTGCATTCTTGGGTTCATCCCGCCTAGGGCAGGACATCTCCAATGTCGGAGTCCGTCAACCCGATGCAAAATGGTATTTTATGCTCCTCTACAGACCTTCCTTGGTCTGTGAAGGTTCTGCAATGCCCTCCTACAGTTATCTCTTTAAGGTGCGTAAAATTCAGGGTCAGCGCTCAAACGAAGCACTTGATCTGAACGCTTCCGACGCCCCGGCACCAGACTCCGAAGTGTTGCCCTCTGCCGACGCCAAGAACCTCGTCGCCTACCTGCTCTCGCTCCGCCATGATTACCCGCTGCCTGAAGCACCTGTGAAGAAAGAAGCCGCCAAATAGATTTTCAGACGTGAATAACGAGCACCATCATCAACCGGGAGAACAGGATCAGGAGAACGACAAGCCGCTATCTCCGTGGCTAATCGGAAGCTTCATGCTTGCACTCCTCTGGGGCGGACTGTATCTGGGCTTTAATAGTGGGGGATTCCGGCAGGATGTCTACGATAGCAATGCTGTAAACTGGGCCGGAGGAGGAACCGCAACTGCCCAAGCACCCGATCCAAAAATCGTCGGCAAGAGGCTTTACAGCCAAAACTGTCTGGTCTGCCATCAGGCGACCGGACTGGGTGTTGCTGGCCAGTTTCCGCCACTGGTCGGTAGTGAGTGGGTGCTTTCCGAGGGGGCTCATGCAGATAATCATCTGGTGCTACTGCTTCTCAACGGCAATCAGGGTCCGATGCATGTCAAGGGACAAGCCTACAATAATGCCATGCCGCAGTGGAAACAGCTCTCTGACGATCAGATAGCCGCCATCCTGACATATATACGTTCTGATTGGGGGAACAGTGCCTCAGCGATTGATTCCAATTTTGTCGCGCAGATCCGAAAGGGCGATGGATCCCAATCTGATCCTTGGACAGAGTCCCAACTGCTGGCTGTTCCGCCGGTAAAAAATTCACCCCCGGCTGCTTCGCCCGCCGTAAAATGACTATACCATGACTTGCCTGCACAAAATGCCCTGGAGTCCGTTCAGCAGGATATGTTCAAGAATCTTCGCTGGGCTTTTCTTCATACTGCTTGCTGTCCCTGCCCTAGCGGAACAGCGGGCGGGTAATATCTATGGTCTCCCACCCTGCCTTACAACAGCAGGGGAGCGGGTTGATCTCATCTTCTGGATCATCTTTTCACTAACAGCGACTGTCTTCGTTTTGGTTCAGGGGACCTACATCGTATACCTGATCAAGTACCGTTACCGCCCCGGGGTGAAGGCCCATTACAGCCACGGAAACAACACGCTTGAAGTGATATGGACGACTCTCCCAACCCTTATCTTTCTTGCTCTGGCGATTTACAGCAACCGGATCTGGGATGAAATCCATCGTCCGCCTCCCGAGAACGCCCTGACAATCGATGTTTCCTCCTACCAGTTTGGATGGCAGATGCGCTATCCTGGCGTCAGTGGAAAACTCTCCCCGTGTGACGTAAAGAAGATCTCTGCGCAGAATCCCTTCGGCACGGATCCCTCGGATCCCCGGACAGCTCAGGACGTGATTTCTCCCGAACTTGTCATTCCCGTTGGGCGCCCCGTCCATGTGTTGCTTCATTCGCGGGATGTGATCCATGCCTTTTATGTTCCTGAATTCCGCCTTTATCAGGATTGCGTACCGGGTCGCACCATAGGATGGGTATGGTTTCAGGCCACGCGAACAGGTGACTTTCAACTTGCCTGCAATCAGCTTTGCGGCACCGGGCACTTCAACATGAAGGCTCCGATCCATATTGTAACGGAAGGGGATTTCCAGAAATGGCTCTCCACTCGCCAGCAGAAGAATGCTGCCCCTCTTCCCTCATCAATCTCCAAACAGTAGGCTCCCTTGACCGTATCCGAAACGAACCATACCCTGCCAAGCCAATGAGCGCCTCGATTGCCCATACTTCACATTTAGCAGACACCTCTCCGGAAGTTCATGGAGACCATGGTCACGGCCATGGAAAAAAAGGCCTGATGCATTACCTTTGGAACACCGATCACAAGGTGATCGCCATGCAGTTCCTCTTCACCTCTATCATCTATCTGGTGCTCGGCGGACTTATGGCTGAGGCGATGCGTTGGCAGTTGGCTTGGCCGGGTCATCCAATTCCTTTCATCGGTCACCTCTTTCCATCGACGATTGTCAGCGACGACGGAGCCCTTATCCCGGGAGGATACAACATGCTGGTGACGATGCACGGAACACTCTTAGTTTTCTTTGTAGCCATGCCAGTCCTGATCGGTGTGTTTGGCAATTTCCTTATTCCCCTGAAGATAGGGGCCGGGGATATGGCTTTTCCCGCCATCAACGAGTTGAGCTACTGGCTCTTTTCTGTTTCTGGACTTGTCATGCTCGCCAGTTTTTTTGTGCCTGGCGGCGCTCCTGGCACAGGGTGGACTGCTTATGCACCTCTCAGCAGTGTTGGAGCCTACAACGGAACCCCGATGGGTCAGACTCTCTGGTGTATTTCACTCTTTATGAACGGCCTTGGTTCACTGACGGGCGCTGTGAACTATATCACAACAGTCATCACGATGCGCGCACCCGGCATGACAATGTTCCGGATGCCTCTACCCGTCTGGGCGATTTTTGTGACGGCCATCCTTCTCATCTTCGCAATCCCCGTCCTCTCGGCGGCAGCCGCTTTGATCGTTTTCGATCTGAATTTTGGCACTAGTTTCTATCGACCCTCTGGCGGCGGCCAGCCGATTCTATGGCAACACCTCTTTTGGTTCTTTGGCCACCCTGAAGTGTATATTTTGGTTCTCCCGGCAATGGGATTTGTATCGGAAATCTTGGCTGTCTTTTCTCGCAAGCCAGTCTTCGGCTACAAGGCAATGGTCTACGCGATGTCCATCATCGGATTGCTTGGCTTTGTCGTCTGGGGTCATCACATGTACGTGAGCGGCATGAACCTAACGCTTAGCGCCCTGTTTTCGGTGTCCACCATGGTCATTGCGGTTCCGAGTGCGATCAAGACCTTCAACTGGATGGGTACAATGTGGAGGGGTTCGATCCATTACACTGTTCCTATGGCCTTCGCAGTGGCCTTTGTGTCGATGTTCGTGATCGGAGGATTGAGTGGGATTTTCATGGCGTCCACACCAGTTGACCTCTTTGTTCACCACACGTACTTCATTGTTGCTCACTTTCACTATGTGATCTTCGGGGCGATTGTTTTTTCCACCTTCGCAGCACTCTATTTCTGGTTTCCAAAGATGTCCGGCCGGATGTTCAACAACACACTCGGCTGGATTCACTTCTGGATGTCATTAGTCTTTTTCAACCTCACATTTTTCCCGATGCACAATCTTGGCCTTGCAGGAATGATGCGGCGAATTTCCGATCCTACGGTCTATGACTGCCTCAGGCAGGTGCAGCCTCTGAATGTGGTCTGCACTATTGGCGCCATGGGCCTTGGTCTTTCTACTATCCCCTTCCTGATCAATATGTTCTGGAGCATCTGGAAAGGCCCGAAGGCTCCGGCCAATCCTTGGAGCTCAACAACCCTTGAGTGGACGCTGGATTATCCAATACAGCACGGCAACTTCCCAGTCACCCCCACCGTATATCACGGTCCATATGAATACAGCGTGCCGGGGCTGGAAAAGGATTTCCTTCCACAGAATGAGAAGGCTCCCTCACACATTACACTTGAGGCGCACTAGGAAGGTATGAGTCATTCCCGAACCACAGCATTGAATGCACCTCTTCCCCTAGTGCATCGGATTGCCGTCTTTGGATCCGTCGCCACCTTTCTGCTGATCGTGGTGGGCGGGCTCGTCACCTCGAAGGGGGCGGGCATGTCGGTTCCCGATTGGCCGACGACCTACGGCTACAACATGTTTCTCTTCCCCTACTCACGCTGGGTGGGAGGTATCTTCTGGGAGCACTCACACCGGCTTCTTGCAACGGGAATTGGCCTGATCACCTTGGCACTTGCTACTGTGACATTTCTCAGGGATCGTCGCAATTGGGTAAAATGGCTAGTTGTTGCGGCGGTGGCCGGCGTTATCATTCAGGGGATTCTTGGCGGACTCCGCGTTACTCTTTACAAGGACCAGCTAGGGGTTTTTCACGCCCTTCTAGCTCAGAGTTTCCTCGGTCTGCTGATGATCATCGCGGCGGTAACCGGCGGCGGATTTCTTTCGGGCATCTGGTTCGCAGACCGCTACGCTGCATCCCTGCGCTGGCTAGCTGTAGCAGGGTTGATCCTCACCTATTTCCAACTTGGGGTTGCAGCCACGATCCGTCACCAACATGCCCCACTGGCAATCAGGGATTTTCCAGCTGCCTATGGGCAGTTAGTCCCCGATCTTTCTCCGACTTCGCTCGCCGTAATTAATGCCGAGCGCACCCGTGATCACATCGCTCAGGTCACCCCCAGCCAGATTTATCTTCAGCTTGCACATCGTGCTGGTGCCGCCGCCCTTCTTCTTGTTGTTCTGGCATTTTCCGTTATTTCCGTCCGGATCACTCCAGTTGGGCACTGGTTGCGATCCTGGAGTCTTATTTGGGTTGGTGGCATACTGCTGCAAATTCTGCTAGGGGGGATGACGATCTGGTTCAACAAGGCAGCCGATGTCGCTACGGCCCACATGGCGTTGGGAGCTCTCTTGACGGGATTTTCCATCCTCCTGACCTTCCGGATTTTCTGTGCCGCATCCTCCCAGTCACTTCAGCGTCCAGAGGATATTTCGCCAATTGCCGGAGGCTCCTTCGCATGAACAGTTCCGAATCTCTTTCCCTCAAACAGATCAGCCTTCTCTCCGATCTGAGCGAACTCTCGAAGGCAAGGCTCTCTTTCTTGGTTCTTATGACAACCCTTGTCGGGTTCCTACTGGGATGGCACGGCCCCATGGATTACACGATTCTAGCCTCCACCCTGCTTGGCACGGCCCTGAGTGCAGCAGGTGCATCAGCCCTTAACCAGTGGATTGAACGTGATTATGATGCCCTCATGAGTAGGACTTCCGAACGCCCCTTGCCCACGGGTCGGATGCATCCCGCCGACGCCCTGATCTTCGGACTTCTATGCTGCGGCAGTGGAGTTGCGATACTGGCGCTGCTCGTAAACCCACTCACGGCATTGCTCTCTTTTCTCACGATTTCGATCTATTTGGCCATTTACACTCCTCTCAAGCGCTTCAGTGAACTCAACACTCTTCTAGGAGCCGTACCGGGCGCGCTACCACCACTAATCGGGTGGGCAGCTGCAACAGGCAGATTTGAATTAGGCGGTTGGATTCTTTTTCTGATTTTGTGGTTCTGGCAAATGCCTCATTTTCTGGCCATTGCCTGGCTCTACCGTGATGAATATGCCGCAGCAGGCTTCAAAATGCTCAGCACTCGAGATCCGGAGGGATGGGCTACGGGATGGCACTCCCTGATTTACTCGAACGCACTTCTTGCTATCTCGCTCCTTCCAGGAATCCTAGGGTTATCTTCCCCCTACTACTTTTTTGCAGCGCTTTCGCTCGGGGCCGTGATGGTGTTTCTTTCCATGGATCTTCTTAGGGTTCGGAGTATCGCTTCGGCGCGGAGGCTCTTTTTTGCCTCGATCATTTATTTACCCCTTCTGCTGGGAGCTATGATTGCCTTTTCTCGATGACACTCATGAAACAACGTCCCCTTCAGCTTGCAATTCTTGCAGGTTTGGTTGTTTTCGCTCTGGCCCTCTGCTCTCTCGTCGTATTCCTGATGATCAAGCGTGGACCTGCAGTGGCCTACTGATTTACGAACATGAACAACGCCTCTTTCAACAACGCATCTCTCTTTCATACATCACCGGTTGAGAAGCCCGTTCAGAATTCCCATCAGCCAACTCCCGCTGCAGTTTGCAGGTTTGGCACGATCGTCTTCCTCTGTTCAGAAGCGCTGCTTTTCAGCGGTTTGATTTCCTCCTATCTGGTGGTCCGACAAGCAGGTGGATTCTGGAATTGGCCACCGAATTTTGGAGATGGAATCGAACTCCCTCACATGCCGAAGTTCCTGACCGGCATCAACACCGTGATTCTTGTCAGCAGCAGCTTTGTATATCACTTCGCTGAAGTCGCCGTGAAAAAAGGGAAGTCGGGAGCCGCTTGGATACTCTTGGCTGCACTGATGGGGGCAACTTTCGTTGGCATTCAGTGCGTCGAATGGACCAACCTCTACCGTGAGGGACTCTGGTTCAATAAGGGTGGCGTCTACGGATCCTCATTCTTTGTATTAACAGGTTTCCACGGTGCCCATGTTTGTGTTGGCGTTCTCCTGATTCTCTGGTGCTTCTTCCTTCAGGTCACTCGCCGGACTTTCACACCACAACGCCATGTGGCACTTGAGAATGTAGGTCTCTACTGGCATTTTGTCGATGTGGTCTGGGTGCTGCTTTACACTCTCCTTTATTTGATCTGACCCAACACCTGCAGCGCACTCGTGAAGGATAATCCCCAGCGGATCCCCGTCAAAGCATGGGGGATCGTTTTTGTTTTTGCCTTCTTTTTGATTTCGTTTTCAGTCGTCATGTTCCGGCATTCAGAAAAGAAATCTACGGGCGAAACTCAATCGTTTGGCAGCGTTCCCGACTTTCATTTTACGACGCAGGACGGAAAACCGTTTTCGAAAGCTGATCTGCTCGGCAAGGTATGGATTGTCGATTTCTTTTTTACCAGCTGTCCAGGCCCCTGCCCTATTATGTCTTCCCGCCTTTCCGAGGTTTACCGTGAACTGAAAAGGGCGGATGATGTAAGGTTGGTTTCAGTCTCCATTGATCCCGAACATGACTCCCCGCAGGTTCTCTCTGAATATGCGTCGCGCTTCGAGGCCAAATCAGACCGATGGATATTCCTGACGGGACCAAAATCTGAGATAACTGAATTCACGACTAGGGGAATGCTTCAGGCATTGGCAACCGATTCATCTGGAATCCCCACCCATTCCACCCGCTTCCTGATAATCGACCGTAATGGAGAGATTCGAAAGATACGTCACCTGGATGAACCAGAACTCGTCCAAAAGCTTTTGATGGACATTGGTGATCTTCTTCGGGAATCTTCAATTGGAAAGGCATCCAAGAGCAACTAAGCGTTATGAACCTCCTAAAATCCTACAGAACCATTCTGGGGTTTCTGCTGCCTATTTTCGTTCAGGCAAGCAACGCTGTGGCTTGTCCTGATTGTACACTCATCAACTCCGGTGGCACTATCGAACCCCAAACCATTGCAGCCAAGTTGGCTTTTTCGGCAAGCACACTGCTTCTCATGGGTGTTTTCTTCTCTGTAGTAGGCTTTTTGATCTGGACCATGGTCAAGACCTGCCGGCAGCTTGGCCGGGAACGCTCCCCCTCCTCGTTGGAGTTTTGAGGAGGAATGAACGTCGTAGATCTACCACCCGTTGATGCGAGCCTGAACGGGATCAGTACCCTGATGATCATCACCGGTTGGTTTATGATCCGAAACGAGCACAAGCGTGCCCATGCTCTCTGCATGGTTTCAGCAATTGCCGCCTCTTCACTTTTCCTCGCCTGCTATCTCTACTACCACTTCCATGTCGGACATGTTCCATTCACTCATACTGGATGGCCACGAATACTCTACTTTTTCATCCTTTTCACCCATCTGCCGCTGGCTCTGGTAATCCTTCCTCTTCTTGCCCTGACAGTGATTCCCGCGCTTAGGCAGCGTTTCGATATACATAAAAGGTTTGCTCACTGGACTCTTCCGATCTGGCTTTACGTCTCCGTGACCGGCGTGCTCGTTTACTTGATGCTCTACATATGGTTTCCATCCACGAAGATCTGAATAGCGAGTTTCCTCCGCCTCCCGGCTCGGGAATTGAAAGGACCAATACACTGGATGCCTTTGCCCACGACAAAAGAGAGGATGTCTTGGTGCTGGCGATGTTCGAAACCCGCCCTTGGGAGCACGGGGATCACCAACTTTGGCAGTTGCAGGAAAAACTCAATGCGTATGTCTCTTTCATCCTTGACGGGGAAATGAGGGAACAATTCCCGCATCTTCTCGGTAAACCCGTTCGCATCCAACTCCGTACTGCTTTCGAACCGCCACAAAGAGCCATGGGATTCCTCGACCGAGCACGCAACCAACTTACCCTTCAGGAAATAGGCCTTGATGTTGTATTGATAGGTGACGGGCAGCATGCTTGTTGTGGCGGAAACTGTTGCAGCGAACCCGTTGCCGCCCCTCCGGCAGGACGTGAAATGTCCGCGCATCCCACCAACGACTCCTGCGGCTGCAGCCGTTGAACGGAACCTCCTCTTCGCGTCATGGAATTTAGTTCAACAACGACGCGTCCCCGCAATGTCGATTGGAAACGTGCCGCAGCTATCCTCTACGGTGACTGGGGCACCAGCAAAGCATATGTAATCGGTCTAGCATTTGCCGTTGCAGGCTATAGTTCTCCATGGCTGATCGCCGCCATGTGTATGCTCACGGCGCTTGTCGGATTCAACTACATGGCGATCTGCCGACTTTACCCGAACGGTGGCGGTGTTTATGCCAGCGTCCGACACCGCTCTGAAATCATCTCAATAGTCGGTGTTTTCCTGCTCGTAGCCGACTATATCGTCACAGCCGCACTCAGTGCTCTTTCGGCATTCTCCTACCTTCAGGTGCCACACCCTGAATATTTCGCCTGTGGGGCGATTCTCTTTATCGGTGCTCTCAATTACTTCGGGCCTAAACACACGGGCGGTCTTGCCGTGCTTATTGCCGTCCCAACGGTTGCAGTGGTCATTCTGCTAGGGATCTTTGCCATTCCCCATCTTGGCGCTGCTGTAGCACACCTTCAGCCCCTCCACGAGAGTCCACTAAAGAACTGGAACGCTTTTGTTGGGATCGTTCTGGCTCTTTCTGGCGTCGAAGCAATCGCCAATTCCACCGGTGTAATGAAGCTTGATCCCGGCAGCACCCTAGAGCGGCCCAATGTATCAAAAACCGCCAACAGGGCCATTCTGGTGGTAATGATTGAAGTCTGCCTCTTCACTGCCCTACTGGGATTGGCAATGGATGCTCTGTCCGGCTTGGTAATCCATCCCTCAACTGACGGTCCAGACGTGAATGCACCGGGGGCCAACAATGTCCGAGACTACATGCTACGCTACATGGGGCAGGTTTTTGTTGGACAATCTTTTGGACCTCTAGCTGGCCAGGTGATGGGATGGATGGTGAGTATTGTCTTCGGCGTGCTCCTTCTCTCGGCTGTCAACACCGCCATCGTTGCACTACATGCTATCTCCTTCCTGATGGCCAGAGATCAGGAACTTCCCCCCATATTTGCAAAGCTCAATCCCTTCGGCGTCCCCAATGCAGGAGTCATAGTGGCAAGTGTGATACCTGCCTCGTTGGTCGTCGCGGTCAGCAATCTGTCTGGACTTGCAGATCTCTACGCTGTTGGAGTCGTTGGGGCAATCGCCACCAACCTCGGAGCCACCTGCACCGACTGGAAACTCGCCCTAAAGAAACACGAGCGGGGGATCATGTTCCTCACTTTCGGCATCATGGCGGCAATTGAGCTTTCTCTCTTCATCGACAAACCGAATGCACGCATCTTTGCATTCACCATTCTGGCAATAGGGCTCATCCTTCGCGGTCTCGCCCGCGAGAGTGCCCAAAGGAAGGCGGACGCCGCCCGTGCAGCATCGGCGCAACCCCTTGGACAGACCCCAGAATCTGCTACAAGGGCTTCGGCTGTCACAGTCTCCCCTGCTCCACGTCGTTACATTGGCCCGATCCTGACAGCCGTGCGTGGCAAGGGCACCACGCTCGACTTTGCGGTGTCGGAGGCGCGAGACAACGGTCGCCCCCTCTATGTTCTCTTTGTGCGTGAGCAACCCATCATCGCCCCTGGCGACCGTCGAAGAAAGTGGACTGAGGACAGCGAAGCAAGCGCCATCTTTGAATCACTCCGAGGCAAGGGCCTAGGTGAAACCATCATCCCCTGCTACGCTGTAAGCGATGCTCCCGCCCACACGATTGCGGACTTGGCCTCAACTATCGGTGCCGAACGCGTACTGCTTGGCGCCCCGAAGCGCAGTTCAATTCTTCACATCCTTAGGGGAAACATCGTGAGGGAAGTGGCAAAGCTCCTTCCCGACGACATTCATCTGCTCGTCACGGTCTGATGGGATCTTCTAGAATTACCGGCGTAGTCGCCTGAAACTGTCACGAGTCAGTCGTCAGGAACAAACACTTACGCCGAACTGCCACGTGATAAAAGGCGCCTGAAGCAGGTCAGGCTATCGTGAAATCTGGAATCGAAACCATTCAATGGATCAATTTGGCGGATTTGCTATTTCCGGCAGAGAGTTTTTTTCGAGCGGTGTTGTCACTTTGTCACCGGCTATGAGGATTTTATAACCATCAGTCTGTCGCGATATGAACACATCCGAGGGTTGTTTGAGACTGAAGATCACGCACCCGTTTCGACGTAGTTCCTTGAAGCCGGATGCTGTAAATTTGCTCAGCGCTCCGTCGGCATCCGCCTTTATCGCCGCAAGGCCGTGGTATTCGCCTGAATATTTTTCCTTGCCAAAATTCACATTGAAAGATGCCGACGCTACGCCAGCAAGAGATGGCAAATCCGTAAAAACATAAGATCCATCTTCATTAAGGCTGCCATTGGGGAGAAGAGTCTTAGAGACACCAAGTCGTCCTAGCGCATTCACATTAAATTTCGTGGCAATGGCTGCTTTGCTTAACGATGCAAAGCGTTCGCTGATTTCTTTCCCTTGAAAATTGTGTTTGGCACCACCCTCAATCATTAACTTCCCGCCGGCGATAGTGTAATTCTCTAGGAATTTTATCTCCGATTCGCGTGCGTATTCTGGATAGAGATAGACAAGGGCATCGAATGTGTGGCCGTTAATCTCAGGCTTTCCTTGGTCATTGAGCCGTAAAGCGCCTGACTCTATCAAATCCGAAGGAACAAGTGCATTTGGGTATCCAGCCTCCCACAGCGCCACGGCTTTCTCCTCGATGTCCAGCTTGTCATTGATATCGTAAGTTCCCCTGTTTGCTGCATCGGGATACCAGTTGCCGAGTGCTTCGGCCCCGAACACGACAAGCAGTTTGACCTTGGGCAGCGAGGGGTTGAAGCGATTCAGCAGCCGGGTACAGCGTTCAACGCGATTGATCGCAGCAAACGCTTCGGGCTTCTCCAGACTCACACCCCAACCGTGAGTGTCATTGAACGCATGGTAGTGCGTGCGCACCCCGTAACGAAGGCATCCGAGAGCCTTGGACACCAAAGTATTGAGATCCTTACTATAATACATGTTAATGATCGCATTCATGGGACACGTCATGGCCATTCCCATCTGGGTCGGAAATGGGGTTTCTTCGTCACTCTGGGCATATTCTCTAGGAACCGACCACCATTTATCACCAGTGACCCAAAATTCGTCGAACGGCAGTTTGTTGTGATGTGTATTATGAAGTCCGGCAAATGTCCCTGGTCCGAAGATCTTTTTTGCAGCCAGATAGACCGCATTCTCGACTTTCAACGCACCTCCACGCATCAGGTCCATGTAGGAATTTATCGCCTTCATCCGAACTTCCGGTTGTCCAGCAGGAGCATAACGCATTTCCAAGAGAGCACGTTCAAGAGTTTCGTTGTTTGCCAATTTGAACTCCTTTGCCATTGATGAGGAATAGAGCCTTTCGCGAAAAACAGCTCCTGGCTTCAGTTCCCATGGCGCGACAATTCGCAGATTGGTGTATTCATCGAGTCCGACGCCGTCGAAGGGAATGTCTCGATATGCCTCCAGAGTCTCGACCATCCGTTTGCAGGCCGCCTTCGCATGGTTGCTGACATAGTTGTAGTAATGCTGCGACATCAAGTAGACCGTACGTCCATGCATTTCAGATCCTGCATGAATATCAACATGTACAGTTCCCTTGTCGGGACTGCTAACGC
>Ga0007882_10001038_pt1 | contig 16406 bp, 17 predicted proteins | sample CryBogCBH12Aug01_FD_71195 | JGI IMG/M metagenome (GOLD analysis project Ga0007882, IMG submission 71195) | Freshwater microbial communities from Crystal Bog, Wisconsin, USA - CBH12Aug09.1 | ecosystem: Environmental > Aquatic > Freshwater > Lake | place: Crystal Bog, Wisconsin, USA | collected... | reverse complement strand
GGAGGGGAGTAAGATTGCGGCGGCGGCCGGCCGCCGCCCCGTTCGTCGTCCACCATGACCAGTTCACAGTCGGAGGCGTAACGGCGGCAGGTGGCGAGGGCTTCCTCAATCGCCTCCTCGGCCGAGCTCCGGCCGCTGCGCCAGCCAAAGGCGCCATGCCTGCCGATGGCGAAAGCCTTGTGGTACCTGGCCTCGAGGAATTCGCGAAAGGCGTGCCGGCCCTCTTCCGACAGGCCGGATGGCGGCGCCATGTACTCTTCGGCGACCGCCGATGCGGCGAGGGCGCAGGCGACAACGCCCATGACCAGGGCGATGCGTTTGGCAAATGGCTTCATCTGGTCCCAGACCCCGGTTTCCTGACGCCGCCATTGTGCACGGTTTCAGGCCCCAGGCAAATTGCCTCAGTAGACCTTGACCTCCCAGGCATTGGTGCCGTCATCGGCGATGGCGGCCAGCAACTGGCGGGCGCCGAAGGCCTTGGCCGGCGGCAGGAAGCCGGCGCCCTGCTGGCGGTTGGCCAACAGGGTCTGCAGGCCATGGGCGGCGAAGATGGCGGTTTGCGCATAAGGCGCATAACCGCGCATCACCACGGTGACCCCGGCGGTGCGGCCGCGGGCGTGGCAGACCACCATCGACCGGTTCTCGTCGGCGTCTTCCCGCTCGGGTTCGCTGGAGACCAGGGACAGCCCCAATTCGTTGGTCAGCTGTTCGCGTTTGGCATCCGACACGCCCTGATGCTTCTTCTCAAAGTCGATCAAAATATCAACAATCGCCTGCATCATTTCCGGCCGGTTGAAGGCCACCAGCACGGCGCAATTGCGGACCCGGGCATCGCCCTCGTACCACACCGGTTCGGCGCCGCCGCCCCAGGGCAACGACGGCAGGATTCTGGACATGCCGGGCATCGCCACCGGGAAACTGGTCGCCGACGGCCAGGCCTCCAGCTTGTTGTTCTTGATGAAAAGCTGCGGCTTGACCAGCATGCGGAAGAACGACTTGGTGGAGGCCACGCTGGTATTGGAATCGGCCAGATAAGCGAGATCCAGGGAATCGATGCCGGGAGTCTCGAGGGCGATTTCGGCGGCGATGTTGCCGATGGTCCACATCCAGGAACAGGCGGGGGCCAAGACCAGATTCTTCTTTGCGAATTTGGCGCCGTATTTATCGCGAATATAGCGCATCCAATCCGGTTCGCCGGTCGAGTCGAGATAATGGATGCCGGCGGCCAGGGCCGCCTTCACCACCGGTTCGCTCAATTGCATGAACGGACCGGCCAGGTTGTAGACCGCGGTCTTGCCCTGGAACAGGGCGGTCAGCTTCTTCTCGTCGAGATCGGCCTCGGCCACCTGATAGTCGGCGCCCTTCAGTTCCGGCACGCGGGCCAGCTGCTCCTTCAGGCGCTTGCCGTCGCGGCCGGCGGCGACAAAGGGAATTCTGCGCTCGGCGAGTTTCCACGCCACCTGCTTGCCGGTGTAACCGCCGGCGCCATAAACAACAACTTGCGGATCCTTGGACATTTCTTTGTCTCCCCTGTCAGACGGTCAGGACCGTCAATGTCATCGCGGCGGCGTCGCTGCCGATGAACCCGCCGCCGTTTTCCGCCATGCCGACCCGGGCGCCGGCCACCTGCCGCGCGCCGGCGCGGCCTTTCAACTGGTCGACCAGTTCGGCGATCTGCGAGATGCCGGTGGCGCCGATGGGATGGCCCTTGCGGGTCAGCCCCCCCGAGGTGTTGACGGGGATCCTGCCGCCGAGACGGGTGGCGCCGCTCTCCAGCAGGCGCGGGCCTTCGTTTTTGGCGCAGAGGCCGAGGAACTCGTAATACATCAGTTCCGCCGGAGTGGTGGCGTCATGCAGTTCGACGCAACTGAGATCCTCGGGGCCGATGCCGGCCTGTTCATAGACCTCCTTGGACAATTGCGCCGCCATCGGCGCCTCGCCGGGGGCGAAGTCCCAGCCGCTGCCCAGCAGGCAGGCGGCGACCCTCGGCGCCTTGTCGAGACCGAGGCGGCGCCGGGCCGTCTCGCTCAGCACCACCGCGGCGGCGGCGCCGTCGCCCAGGGGGGCACACATGGCCAGGGTCAGCGGAGCGACGATGGGCCGGGCCGCCAGCACCTGGTCGGCGGTCATCATGTCGCGGAACTGCGCCTTGGGGTTCAGGCTGCCGTGATAGGAGTTCTTTTCCGCCACCTGGGCGAAGTGCCGGGCGGTGGCGCCGGTGGCCACCATGTAGTCGCGGATCCAGTCGGCATAGATGTCCATGAACACCGAGCGGTCGGCCCCGGCATTGGCGATGTCGAAGGTCTCGCCGTGGCGCCTGGCCCGTTCCGCCAGGTAATTATAGACGTCGGCGACCCCCTCGACATCGATGGCGCCGGTGAAGACCTTGAAGCTGAGCGCCTTGTCCTGGTGGTAGAGCTTGTCGAAGCCGCAGGCCAGGACGATGTCGTATTGTCCGGCGGACACCGCGGCGCAGGCCAGATGGAAGGCCGTCGACGAGGTGGCGCAGGCGTTTTCCACATTGACCACCGGAATGCGGCCGATGCCCATGCCGCGCAGCACCGCCTGGCCGGCGATGCACAGCTGGCCGGTGATGATGGGGGCGGCGGCGTTGCCCATGAAGGCCGCCTGGATCTGGCCGGCGTCGATACCGGCGTCGGCCAGGGCCTCGTTGATGGCCAGGGCGCCGAGTTGCTTCAGGCCCTTGTCCAGATGTTTACCGAACGGGGTCATGCCGACCCCGCCGACATAGGCTGTCATTTTCATTGGGCGGCCTGCTTGTTGGAAGGTTCGGCCAGTTTGCTTTCGTCCATCAGATAGGTGCCGCCCTTGATCGCCAGCACTTCGTTGCAGCCGTCCTCGATCATCGACGCCCGGGCGTCGCGCAGCAGCTTCTCCATGGGATATTCGCGGGTCATGCCGTTGCCGCCGAAGATCTGCAAGGCCTCGCTGGCAACCTCGAAGGCGGTGGCGGTCGAGGTGACCTTGGTGCTCATGCCGCACTGCAACGCCGGCAGGGGGGCCTGGAAATTATAGCTGATGACGCGCCGCGCCATCGCCGTCGCCATCTCCACCTTGCGGAACATATGGAAGATGCGCGTCGCCACCGACTGGTGGCGGATGATGGGGACCCCGCCCTGGCGCCGCTCATGGGCATATTCATAGGCATGATCATAGGCGGCGCGGGCCAGGCCGGCGAAGATGGCGCCCATCAGGGAATTGGCCTCGGTATGGATCATATAGACCGCCTTGGCGTAATCCTTCGGCTCGGCCAGGACATAGGAAATGTCCAGTTCAACATTGTCGAAGAACACCTCGCCCTGCGGCAGGGCCCGCTGACCCATTTTCTCCAGCGGCTTGCCGCGGCTGACGCCGGGGCTGTTCATCGGCACGATGACGCAGACGCCGCCCCGCGGGTCGGGTCCGGCCTTGGTGTCGGCGGAGCAATAGACGATACCCCAGTCGGCCACCGGGCCATTGGAGACCCAAGCCGATTTCTGGCCGCGGACGATCACCTTGCCGTCGGTGATCTTGGCGATGCAATTGGGCCGGCCGTAATTTCCGGTCGGGTGGCAAATGGCCGCCGTCGGATCCAGGGTGTCACTGCCGTGATCGGGTTCGGTGATCGGCCAGCAGCCGATTTGGTCATCGGGGATCTTGGCGGCCAGGTCCATCCGGCCCATGCGCGCCGCGATATATTTCGGCAAGGTGCTGGCGCCGACCGAGATCGCCAAGCCGGAGTCGCCGTAGCCGAACTCCTCGAACAGCACCGCGAACAGCACGCCCGCCTCATCCGGCGGCAGGGCCATCAGGGCGTCGACGGTGATGCCCAACTTTCTGAACTCGCCCCAGAATTCCCAGAACTTGGAGGATTTGGCGACCACCTCCTCGGCGGTCAGCTTGTCGAGCGCGGTGCCCAGCGGGCGCATCGTATTGACGGCGAATTTGCGCAGCACGTCCTGGAAATCCGCGGCCGGTCCGAGCAGCGGCGATTGCGCCCCCCAGGGACCCAGTTTCGCCTTCGGCACGCTTGGCCATTCAGAATACGCCATGACTCCATCCTCCCTGGATTATTTGCTGGTCGCCAGGATAGGCAGGCCGAGGGCGCGGCGCACCGATTGCGGATGGGGGCTCCTCAAAAGAGGGGCTATATTTACAGGTGGGTCGGGGCTGACCTATTGTCGTGTCCCGATGCTTGATTTCCAAAACGACGACAGCCCGGCCTCGCGAACCGACGCAACCCTGGATGCGCTGGAGGACATTTTTCTCAAGGACGGCTTCCGCAAGGTCACCGTCGCCCAACTGGCCCGGGCCTTGCGCTGTTCCCGCCGGACGCTTTACGAACTGGCGCCGACCAAGGAGGATCTGTTTCTCCTGGTGCTGGAGCGCTATCTGGCGCGGGTTCGCGGCATGGGCGACCGCGAGGCGGCGGTGGCGGCCTCGCCGGACCTGGCCATCGCCGCCTATCTGCGGCCGGCGGTCAGCGAAACCCGCAAGATCGGCTCGGCCTTCAGCGCCGACGTCGCCGGCTTTCCCAGGGCCCGCAAGGCCTGGGAGGCGCATATGCATCAGCGCATGGGAAGCCTGCGCGGCCTGGTCGAGAAAGGGGTCGAGCAGGGGGCGTTCCGCCGGATCAACGCGATCCTGGTGGCCGAGGTCATGGAGGCGTCGACCCGACGCCTCAAGGACCCCGATTTTCTCGCCGCCACCGGATTGCCGCTCAGCGAGGCCTTCGCGGAGCTATACCATCTGCTGCAGCACGGCTTGCTGGCCCACTGCGAACCGCTCTAAATGGCCCGCTGCCGTCCGGCCCAGAATTTGTCGCGGATGGTGCGCTTCAGCACCTTGCCGACGGCGCTGCGGGGCAGGGTTTCCCAAACCTCGACGGTCTTCGGCGCCTTGACGCTGCCGAGGCGTTCCTTGCACAGGGCGACGATCTCTTCGGGGGTGACCTTATGGCCGGCCTTGATCTCGACCACCGCCTTCACCGCCTCGCCCCATTTGTCGTCGGGAACGCCGATCACCACGCATTCCTGGACCGCCGGGTGGGACAGCACCGCCTGTTCGACTTCGGTGGAATAGATGTTGAAGCCGCCGCTGATGATCATGTCCTTCTTGCGGTCGACGATATAGACGAAATGGTCCTCGTCCTTGTAACCGATGTCGCCGGTGTGATGCCAGGCGAAGGTGGAAACGGCGTCGGTGGCCTCTTTGTTGTTGTAATAGCCGTCCATCACCAGATTGCCGCGGATGACGACTTCACCCCGTTCCTCGGGCGGCAGCAGATTGCCGTCGTCGTCCATGATCTCGACCTGGGTCAGCAGGGTCGGGCGCCCGGCGCTCCATAACCGCTTTTCCTTGCCCTGGGTCAGCGCCTCTTCATGCTCCTTGGGGGTCATGAAGGTGCAGAACATCGGCGCCTCGACCTGACCGTAGCTTTGCGCCATCACCGGGCCGAAGATCTTCATCGCTTCGGTCAGTTTGTCGGGCGACATCGGCGCCGCCGCATAGAGCAGATATTTCAGCGACGAGTAATCGAAGTCGCGGACCTTGGGATGGGCCAGCATCATGTAGATGACGGTGGGCGGCAGGAACAGGTGGGTGACCTTGTGCCGCTGGATGGTTTCCATGACCAGCAGCGGATCGGCCTTGTCGATGATCACCTGGGTGGCGCCGCGGGGGAACAGGCAGAAGGCGGTGACGCCGGCGGCATGGGTCATCGGCGCCGCCACCAGATGGACGGCATGGCCCTCGAAGGGGGCGCAGGCCCAATAGGTGCTGATTTCAGCTTCCCACAGATGGTTGCTCCACACGGCGCCCTTGGGACGGCCGGTGGTGCCGCCCGAGGACAGGATGCACACCCGGCGGTCCGGTTCGTCGGCATAGTCGGGCAGTTCGGCGGTGGCCGACTGCATGAACTCGGTCAGCGAGCGGCAGTCACCGTCATGGCGGTCGATGCAGACGAGGACCTTGAGGCCGGGGACATTGGCCCGGATATGCGCCACCTGTTCGACGAAACTGCTGTGATAGAACAGAACCTCGCAGCCGGTGTTGTCCATGATGTAGGCGTTTTCGTCGGCGGCGTTCTTGGCGTTCAGCGGCACCCAGGTGTAGTTGCCGGCCAGGGTGCCGAGAATGCAGGTGAACCCCATGCTGTCATTGGGGCTGTAGACCGCGACCCGGGCGTTTTCCTCGATGGGCAGAGCGCGCAGCGCGGCGCCGATGCGCCGGCAATAGGCCAGGATCTCGGCGTAGGTGTGCGTGGTCTGGCCGGAAATGAAACAGGCGCGATCGGGCCACATTTTGGCGGCGCGGATGAAATGGTCGAACATTCTCATGGACGTTCCCCTTGTATTGGTACCAAATTGGTATTGTTGGTACCATGATGCCATGTGCTCGACCGCCCCGGCAAGATTATCGACAGGCCCCCCATTTTTAACGGGAGGCCCAACCCTCTTGGGTGGGTGGGCGAGCTATGGCTTGGTCATAAAGTCACTTGCGGACAGGTGTCAGGGGGACGGCAAATGAAAGATATTCTTGTACAGATCGACGGCGACGAGATCGCCGAGGCGCGTTTGCGGACGGCGGTTGCCCTGGCCAAGCGGCTGGGTGCCCGGCTGGTCGGCCTGTTCGCCCGCGTCGACAGCGATACCGCCTCGATTACCGCGCGCCGGGCGAGCAGCCATCTGCAAGCCGCCGCCAAGATCGCCGCCGAACAGTTCCGCCGTGCCGTCGACGGCTCCGGGCTGGAGTCGGAATGGCTGCAACTGCCGCATGGCGAACCGGAATTCGTCGTCGAGGAAACCGCGGTCTGCGCCCGCTATGTTGATCTGGTGATGCTTGGACAATGGTCGCGGGAACATTCCCATGTGCCGGCCGAATATGTTCAGGAAGTGCTCAATTATGGTGGGCGGCCGGTGCTGATGGTGCCGCGCAACAGCGCCGGGGCGGCGGTCGGCGATCAGGTCGGCGTCGCCTGGAACGGCAGCCGCGAGGCCAGCCGGGCCCTGCATGATGCGTTGCCGCTGCTGGCCAAGGCGTCGCAGGTGTCGCTGATCACGCTGCGCGAAACCGAGGGTCGCAAGCTGCCGTCCGATCTGCCGCAGCTGGACATCACCAAGGCGCTGACGGCGCATGGCATTGCCGCCAAGGTCGAGCGGATCATCGACGAGGACCTGCGCGAAGTCGGGGTCATGGACAGCCTGCTGCTGCGGGCCGCCGAACTCAAGGTCGATCTGCTGGTGATGGGCGCCAACAGCGGTGGCGGTCTGATGCGCGGCTCGGGGACCCGCTACATGCTGCGCAGTGTCACCATGCCGCTGCTGTTGTCCTGTTAAGGGGAGGGAGAGACAGGCATGGGACGAGTTGCCGGCAAGGTAGCCATCGTCACCGGGGCGGCCAAGGGATTGGGTCTGGCCGCCGCCGAACTGCTGGCCGAGGAACGGGCGACGGTGGTGCTGACCGACGTCGACGCGGTCGCCGGCGCGGCGGAGACGACGCGGTTGGCCGAACGCGGCTTTGCCGTGTCCTTCGAACATCATGACGTCACCCGCCCCGAGGAGTGGGACCGCGTCGTCGGCGAGACCCTGCGCCGCCACGGTAAACTGGACATTCTGGTCAACAATGCCGGCGTTGCCTGGATTGCCGATGTCGAGACGGAAACCCTGGAAGGCTGGCGCCGTCTCAACGCCGTCAACAGCGACGCGGTCTTCCTGGGGACGCAGAAGGCCATCGCGGCGATGAAGGGGCATGGCGGCTCGATCATCAACATCTCCTCGATCGAGGGGATCGTCGGCGAGCCCGGGCTTGCCGCCTACAATGCCAGCAAGGGGGCGGTGCGGATCTTTACCAAATCGGCGGCGCTGCATTGCGCGCGGATGGGCATCCGCGTCAATTCCGTGCATCCCGGCTATATCGACACCCCGATGGTGGCCAAGGCCCTGGGCGAACTGGGGCCGGACGTCGCCAAGGCGGCGCATGACCATATCGTCAATGTCCGCTGTCCCATGGGCCGGCTGGGCCGCCCGCGGGAAGTCGCCTATGGGGTGCTGTTTCTCGCCTCGGACGAGTCCAGCTTCGTCACCGGATCTGAATTGGTGATCGATGGAGGGTATACCGCTCAATAAACATAAATACATTCAATGGGGGAAATAACGAGATGACTGATTACGCGAAAGCCTGGCGCCTGGACGGTAAGGTGGCCCTGATGACCGGCGGCGCCCGCGGCCTGGGCGGCGAAACGGCGAAGGCCCTGGCCCAGGCCGGTGCCAAGGTGATGGTCACCGATCTGCTGGCCGATGAGGGCCGCGCCACTGTCAAGGCGATCACCGACGCCGGCGGCAAGGCGGCCTTTCTCGAACAGGACGTGACCAGCGAAAGCCAGTGGGAGCAGGTGATCGACAAGACCCTGGCGACCTTCGGCGGCCTCGACATCCTGGTCAATAATGCCGGTATCGAATTCATGTCCTTTGTCACCGACACCAAGGTCGAGGATTTTCGGCGCATGCTGGATATCAATGTGACCGGGGTGTTTCTCGGCATCAAACACGGTGTGCGGGCCATGGCGCCGGGCGGTCGGGCCGGCAAGGGCGGCTCGATCGTCAATCTGTCGTCCATCGCCGGACTGGCCGGTTTCGACGGCCTGTCGGCCTATTGCGCCTCCAAGGGGGCGGTGCGGCTGCTGACCAAGTCGACGGCCGTCGAATGCGGGCACCGCAAGCAGAATGTGCGCATCAACTCGGTCCATCCCGGCGTCATCTGGACCAAGATGGCCGACAACCTGCTGATCCATACGGCGGAACTGGGCATCACCCCGGATTACGCCACCGCCGAGGCGGCCTATAAGGCGGCCCATCCGCTGGGCCATTTCGGCGAGCCGTCCGACATCGCCAATGTCATCCTGTTCCTCGCCTCGGAGGCGTCGAAATTCGTCACCGGGGCGGAGTTCGCCGTCGACGGCGGCTATACCGCCACCTGACTAGATTCAAATAGTTGCTAGTGTCCTTAGCGATTCCGAAGTTCGATTGCGGCCTGGATCGAATGCTACGAACTTCGGAATCGGGACACTAGGAGCCGGATGGCCGTCAGTCGGCGGCCATCCGGTGAACCTGCTCCGGATTGTTGTGGAAGGCCTCGACCAGGAACCGTTCCTGCGGCTTTTCCGACGCCGTCTTAGGGATTTCCGGCACCACCTGGATGAAGCCGGGCAGGAAATTGGCCGGTAACTGCCCCTTGCAGTGGCGCATCAGGTCCTTGGGGTCGAAGCCGGCGGCATCGGCGGTGCGCACCGCGGCGACGATCTCTTTCTCTCCCGGGGTATTGGTCGGCAAGGCCAGGCCATAGACGAACACGTCGTCGATCAGGGGATATTCGGCGATCACCTTTTCCACGGTGGCGGCGGTGACGAAGTCGCCGTTGCGGCGGATGCCGCCGCCTTTGCGGTATTCGAAATACAGCCAGCCCTCGGCATCCTTGCGACCGATGTCGCCGGTGCGGAACCAGCCGTCGCGCAGACGCTCGCCGGTGGCCTCGGCATTCTTGAAATAGGAAAACGCCGGCAGCGAGCCGTCGACGAAGCGGAAGCAGATTTCCCCCGGCTCACCGTCCGGACATTCCTGGTCGGCGTCGTCGCGGATGGTGCATAGCATGTTCGGTGGCGGCTTGCCGACGCTGCCGACGGGGCCGTGACCGGGCGGGTTGAAGGTCAGGCCGCCTTCGGCCAGGCCGTAGAACTCGAAGACCTGGAGGCCGAAGCGGGTCTCGAATTTTTCCCAGATGACCGCCGGCATGCCGGCGCTCAGCACATAGCGGACCGGATTGTCGGCATCGTCGGGGCGTTCCGGCTCGCTGTAGATGGCCATGGTCATGCCGCCCAGCAGATTGAACACCGTGCAGCCGTAGCGGCGGGTGATGTCCCACAGGCGGGATTTGGTGAATTTGCGGCTGATGACGGTGCGCAGACCCATCTTCAGGGTGCAGCCGAGGGTCACCAGCTGGGCATTGGCATGGGTCAGCGACAGACCGGTGTAGGGGCGGTCGGCGGGCGTGAGGCCGATCAGCTGGCCGATCTGGGCGACGCCGCCGAAGCGGGCATGCGGCGCCAGGATGGCCTTGGGATTGCCTGTGGTGCCGGAGGTGTACAGCATCTGCATGGGTTCGGCCGGATTGTTGGCGCGGATCACCACATGTCCGGCGGTGCGGTCGAGGGCCTGGCGCCACCAGCGGAATCGCCGATCCTCCGGCAGTTTGAGGCCAAGGCCGGTATCAATCACCCATACCCATTCGATGCGCGGCAGCTCGGCCAGCACGCCGTCGAGCAGATGCGCCAGCGCGTAATCGGCGCAAACGACGCCACGGCATTCGGCGTAATCGATCATGTAGCGCAGCAGGGCGCCCTTGGTGCGCGGATCGATGGGCACGAACACCGTATTGGCGATCGACGAACCGACCATGGCATCGATGAATTCGGGATGGTTCTGCATGATCAGGGCGAATTTGTCGCCCTCGTTCATGCCGGATTCTTCGATCAGCGCCTCGGCCATTCTCAGCCCGTTGGCCCACAGCTGGCCATAAGTCCGCACTTCCTCGGCGAAGCTGCCGTCGGGGAGAATCTCGACGAAGGTGAGGACATCGAGATGGGGGGTTTCAGCCGCCCGTCTGGAGATCATATGGGCGAGAATAAGGTCGAGGTCATGGGTCATGGGGCGGGTTCTCGGACAGTTTCGACCAATGCTATGGCCCGCTTGGGGGTGCGCCTAGCCCCCAAAGGTGGGGGGCCGCCTCCACGGACAGGGGGGAGGGGATTCGCCGGTGGCCGAAACATGCGCGTTGAAGCTTTCCTGGTGGTATGCTAACCCATTGACGGCCTTTGTCCCTTAGTAAGACTCCGGGGAGTTTCCACATGCCTGAGGTTCGTATCTATCGCCCGGCCAAGAATGCCATGCAATCTGGGCGCGCCAACAGCCGGCGTTGGGTCGTCGAATTCGCCCCCGGCGACCGCAAGGAACCGGACCCGCTGATGGGGTGGAACGGCTCCCGTGATACCCGCGGCCAGGTGAGAATGACCTTCGAGACCCAGGACGAGGCGGTGGCCTTCGCCAAACGCTCGGGATATACCTACGTCCTGACGGAAGATCGCGCCTCGGCGCCGCCGGTGCCAAAGAATTACGCCGACAACTTTAAATTCGATCGCGTCGGCTGAGCCGTACCGCAGCGCCCTTAGCTCAGCCGGATAGAGCAACCGCCTTCTAAGCGGTAGGTCAGTGGTTCGAGTCCACTAGGGCGCGCCAGTAAAATCAAGGGCTTAGCTGGCAACGGCTAGGCCCTTCCTCGTTGCTGGGTAACATTTCATTCATAACGCTGCCCGGCAGAATCGCGGTTCTCGGTTTCTCACCGCGTTTGTTTTGGATTAAATTCTCAGCGATGATGTGCGATCGGATGAACGCTTGGGCTGCCTCTGATCTCGGCAGAATGGGGGGCTCAATAATCTGGTCGTAAGACGGTCTCGGCGAATTTAATGAAACGAAGCAAAAATTAGAGCCGTGTTGTCGAACTTTTTCAGGAGTTAAAGATGTCAATAAAAAAGCTTCTTATTGTTGGCGTCATTATTATTTTGGGATTGTTCATGGAAAAGCCGGCTATGGCCGATGAGCCGTCCTATGCCGATACGGTGTCCTTTCTCCGCAATAAGGTTCTCGGCATATTTTTTGAGCGGCAGACCTGTCTGTTCTCCTACTCCAAACCGAACGACAGCACTTCGGCCAATGCCACTGACCACCGGAAAGTATTTGAGGCCAGATCGCTGGAACGGAGTCCGAAATGGGTTGAGAACGGATCGGCGACGTTCGTATGTTCGGATGGCGCCAATTGCGTGATTTTGGACTCAAGCCTGGCGGGTAATTATATAATTATCGATGGACTTGCCGAAAACATAAACCAGGTTGTGAAGGCGATGGCTCATTTAATTGATCTCTGCAAGGCGCAGCCGAGCCAGACCCAGCTGTTCAAATAACGATCAATAATCAAAGAGAACGAAACCATGGCTGCCGGCAACGGCGCCGAGGACGGTGATCAGGCTGAGGGTCAGCAGAACCCAATGCAACCTTTCGACAAGGTTGAACGTTGCCTGGGGGGCGGTCTTCGCGCGCGCCGTCAGCCAGCGATGCAGAACCAGGGGTTCGGCGACAAACAGCATTAAGGTGAAGACGGCCCAGACCAAGACCATGGCATCCATCCACCAATACATGGCGGAGGAAAATCGTTGCCAAAGATCGAGACGCACCAGCATGTACAGCCCGGTGGCCCCTGTCATCAGCGTGGTGCCCCGCGCCTGCCAGGCAAACCGACGCTCGATTGAATCGAACAGGGCCAAACGTTCGTCAGGCCCCTTGAGCCGCCGTACGGAGGGCAGCAAAACCGTCGTCACAAAGCCTACGCCGCCGATCCAGAGAACGACCGCGAGGACGTGTAGCGCGCGGGCAAATGCGATTTCATCCATCTTTGCACCAGGACCTTTCTGCAGCCGGGTCAGCGCGGGCAGTGCTCATGCTCAGGATTGCATTTATGCTCATGCTCGGCATGTGGCTGAGCGGACGGCTGCTGGGACTGTGATGGCCGCGTCTGGACCGGCGACGGTGCGGCGGCGGCAGGCTGCTGCGCATGGGGTGGCACCGGCTGAGGGGCCGGCGCCGCGGCCTGGGGCGGATGCGCCGCCGCCGGCGGCGGCCGTTGGTGTTCGGCTTGTTCGCGGCGGAAGCGTTCTTCTTGCTCGCGGCGGAAGCGTTCTTCCTGCAATTCGTGTTCGTGCCTGAATTCCCGTTCCAAGAAGATCATTGGAACAACCGGTGGCGCCGGCGCCATGGGCACCATTTGCGGTGCCGCGGCGTAGGCTTGGGCGTTCAGATCATTGGCCAGTTGCTGGGTAGCCGGCTGCAAGGCGGGATTTTGAGCCACCATGTCCCTTAACGTCTGCGTTACCACGTTGCCGCCGACCTGCCCATACTGCCGCATATCCTGCGCCAGATAGGCCAGTCGCTGAGGATAATCGTATTGGCCGAGAGCCATCGCCGTGTCGGCGGTGCGCTGCGCAAGTTCCGCCAATCCCGGATCGTATTGGGCCTGCGAAGGTCCCGCGGCAAGCAGAAAGCCAAGCGCCAATGCCGCCCATACCGCCAGAAACCGCTTGCCCATTTGGCTCAATCCTTTTTCAGTCATTAAGCCTTATAGAACGACAAAATGGCGATGGTAAGGCCAGACAGGCTCCTACAAGCGACCGAGGGTATCGTCGATGACCTTTTGCAGGCTGGCCTTGGTGACCGGTTTGATCAGATAGCCGTCCGCGCCATGGGCTCTCGCCAGCATCGCCGCCTCGATGTTGTCTACGGCGGTTACCATGATAAACTTGGGATGCCCAGCCGTCTTGCGGATCCTGGTTAAGACTTCGAGCCCGTCGACATTGGGCATCAGCCAATCGCACAAGATGATGTCGGGTCGAATTTGCTCATCTGCAAGCAGATCGAGGGCAACCGCACCGTCCTCAGCCGCAATCACATCTTGGAAGCCGATGGCCCTCAACAAGCCAACCATCATTCGGCGCGTGATTTCGCCGTCATCCACCACCAGAATGGTAAAATCCAGAAGTTGTGTTGGAAAGCTGTCAGGTCCTGTTGTCATTTGTTAGTCTTCAATCCCGCCGTCTGGGGGGCTAGTGTGGTGAATTCGAAGTTCCTGCCATTGCGCCGCAAAGGATTTCAGGAACTTCAAATTCATGAACCACACTAGATTCAAATAGTTGCTAGTGTCTTTATCGATTCCGAAGTTCGATCGCGGCCTGGATCAAATGTTGCGAACATCGGAATCGGGACGCTAGCGAAGGGTAGCATCAGTAAATGGGCAAGTCCGTATGAAAATCATCGCCATCGCGAATTCCAAAAAGGGTATCGGCAAAAGCAGAACCGCATGGGATTTGTTGGTGGCGCTTGACGATGCCGGGATCAAGGCGGCGGCGATCGACTTCAGAGCAGATGGTCTGATGGCTGCCCTGAATGCGGTGCGGGCCGCCAACACCTTTCCGACGATGCCGGTTTTCCTTGCCGCGAAGGCAGGGGAAATTGGTGCTTTGCTGAAAGAGCGCAAGCGCGAGGCAACGGAAATCGTCCTGATCAATACGCTGGCCGGGTGCCCGGTCGAGGACATCTGCGCCATGGCGTCGCCGGCACAGATGGTTCTGATCCCCACCTTGCCGACCTCCGCCGATATCGCGTCGACGACCGCGCTGGTCCGCCCGCTGGTAAAGGCGGGCAAAGCCATCCGCTTCCTGTTGGTGCAAACCAGCGCCGGCGGCGCAAATTACGACAAGACGTTTCTTGAGGGTCTCGGCATGACCGCCGAGCAGGCGCGACAAATGCTGGTGCCGACCTCAATCGGCTGCCGGCCGGACTTTATGTCCAACCTCAATAAACTTGGTCTGGGCGTACTGGAGGCTTACGGCAATGCCAGCGTCAACCAGGAAATGGTCGGCTTCGCCTCCCAGGAAATTCGCCAACTGAGGCAGTTTCTCAGAGATGAACTGGATTTCTAGGCCTTAAGGCCAAACAGACACTTTTGAAATCTGATCCGTAATTGAGTTCTCAGCCGTCGTCGTCGGCAGGTTGTTGTGGTAAATAGTGGCCACACTTCCCAGCAAGCAAGCCATAAAGAGTATTGGGACAACCACGTCAGCCACACGCCACATCACGGCGGGCCGCTCGTCGTCATGTGTGCAGAGCTTGTTCGACATAGTAATGGCGCTTGGCATGACAGTTACTCCAAGTTTTCACCTGTAGTTTATTATATTCTGTGCCATGCTGCAGTGCAATGCTGTGCGGTTTCTGTGGTTCTGCATATCTGCCATGTCAATAAGGCGTTCGTCGGGCCCTACTGAGCTTGCCCGCTCGTCTGTGCGGAAGTCTGGAACAGCCGCGATTCGATCAGTTCCATGACATCGTCCTCGGTGTGTTCGTCTCCGTTACCGAGGAAAATGACGGTGGTTTCTTTTTCCGGATAGAACCACGCTTCCGCACAATATCCCGCGAAGCGTCCGCTGTGGCCGTGACGGATACCGTTCTTGGTGGGAACCAGTTCAAGGCCGAAACCATAGGCTTCGTCTTCGTCTTTACCCCATTCCGAGCGCATGGCGGCAAGCATCGGCGGCGACAGCAGGCGCGTGGAGGGTCCGAAGAGATCTTTGAACAACAGCGCCAGATCGGCGGCGGTGGTGGTCAGCGGGGCGTCGCCCAGATGGGATGACCAGGCCAGCAGACTGGCGTCCTTCCGTTCCCCTTGCGGCGTCGCCGGTCGATAGCCATGGGCCAGGCCGGCGGGGGCGGTGACATCGACGCTTGCTGTGCTGGTGGTCATCTCGAGCGGTTTCAGGACGCGTCGCGTGAGGATCCCGGGAAGGCTGTCTTTTTCGATCTTTTCGAGGATATAGCCGAGCATGATGTAGTTGGTGTTGGAATAGGAATAGATCCCTGGGGCGGTCGGCCCCAGGCATTTTCCTTGGCGCAAAGCCTCGGCGGCGGTCCAGGTGATGGACGGATGCTCCGGGGTGGAAAACGATGCGTTGCGCAGGCAATCGGGAAGGCCCGATGTATGTGACAGCAACTGTCTGATCGTCGCCGTGTTCGCATGGGTGATCCGTTGGGCGTCGCGGCGGTCGAGGAATGGCAGGACCGGGTCGTCGAGCGACAGCTTTTTCTCGTCGACCAGCTGCAGCACGGCGACCGCCGTCAGCATCTTGCCGACGGACGCCACATGGAAGCGGGTCTGTTCCGATACCGGGGTCCGCGAGATAAGGTCGGCGAAGCCGGTGGTCGCGGTTTCCGTGCCGTTCGGACCGGACACCAGCAGGACGGCGCCCGGCAAATCAAAATGGCCGGCAACTTCGCTGACCAGGGCGTTGAGGTCGGCGCCGTTTGCCGCGGCGCTCCAGGCACCCGCAAGGACAATACCCGCCGCCATGGCGCCCAGCAGGCGATCAGTGAAGACAGCCTGGGTTGTCTTTAAGTCCCTGGCCTGTGGATCTCGCATGCCCTGGTTTCCCTTCCCCGAACGTCTATGGCCTTCAAAGTGCCAGTGTGTATCCGCCGCGTCTCGGTTAATCTAACCCGCAAGATAGGAGTAAATACCATGAAGTTGTTTGCGGCCATCTTTCTCCTCTTGCTGGTCCTTTCCGGATCATCCGGTGCCACAGGTGTGGTCGAGGAGGAGATCGGGCTGCCGGTTTCATTCTCCGAAGCCGGCCAGGTCGAGAGGATAACGCTGGAAGCGATGATCATCCGTCCGGATGACGACCGTCGGCATCCATTGGCCGTCCTCAATCACGGCGCGCCGCGCAATGCCGATGACAGGGCAGGGATGAGCCCGCG
>Ga0007882_10001037_pt1 | contig 16407 bp, 12 predicted proteins | sample CryBogCBH12Aug01_FD_71195 | JGI IMG/M metagenome (GOLD analysis project Ga0007882, IMG submission 71195) | Freshwater microbial communities from Crystal Bog, Wisconsin, USA - CBH12Aug09.1 | ecosystem: Environmental > Aquatic > Freshwater > Lake | place: Crystal Bog, Wisconsin, USA | collected... | reverse complement strand
CGGACAGCGGCCCGCATGGCATCGCGGTGGTGCCGGACAGCAACGGCCTGCTGGTGGCGTGCGCGGGCAAACTGCTGCTGTTTGACCGCACGACGGGCAAGGTGGTGGCAACCGCCCCCATCGGTGGGCGCGTGGATGAAATGGCCTATGACCCCGGCCTGCATGTCGCGTATTGTGCCAGCCGGCAGGGCAGCATTTCCTGTGTGGCCGTGGCCGAAGGCAAACTGACGCTGCTCGGCAACGTCAAGGATCCGAAGGGCACGGGCGACATCACCGTGGATCCGAAGACGCACACCGTCTGGATTGCCTATTCCAAGGGTGATGGCTGCTTTGCCCAGCCCTTCACGCCCGCCGGACAGCCGTGACGCCAAATTAGTTAAACGCTGGCCATCCCTATTGCGCCGACAGCCCGCCGGCTATTCGTTCAGCCAGACCTGCGCCAGGTCGGCGCCGCGATTCTCGCGGGCGTAGTAGGGAATGGCCAGCAGCGGGCTGCCATCGGACCATTTGCCCTTGATGGTCAGCACGCCGCCCAGCAGATCGCCGCGCCATTCGGTGGTGAGCGATTTCAGGTCGGGGGCCAGCTTCAGGTTCGGCTGGTCCACGCTCTCAACGGTGTAAACCAGCGGGCCGTAGCGCAAGGCCACCCGCCCGCGATCCGCCGCCACGCGCTCATCCGCCCGCACCACTTGAATTTCCATCGGCAGGGTGAATTCGACCGTGTCGCCGGCCTTCCATTGGCGCGTGATGACGGCATAGCCGTTTTCCATCTTCGGCATAACTTTCTGGCCATTGACGACCAGTGATTTCAAACCGCTGACAGCGGGCGTGGCCGGGTAAATCCCGCTCGTGCCCCGATCTGGCACGCGCACGTGCAGGGTGAAGGTCTTGGATTGTTTGGGATGCACCGTAAGGGCGACCGCGCCGTTCCAGGGATAATCCGTCTTCTGCACCATGGTCACATCCGTGCCGGCCACATGGTTCACCGTCACGGAGCCGCCGATGAACAGGTTCACGTAGAGGCCGTCGTCACTCTTCGCGTAGGCCCAGGTCGGGATCATCAGCAGGGTACGGGGGATGTTGCCCACGCAGCAGGGGCAGGCGTGCCAGTCGTAACGAACCTTCGTCTCCGTCAGGGGATTTTGGTAATAGAAATTTTTGCCGTCCAGGTCGGTGGACCCCAGCAGCGCATTGTAAATGGTCTCCTCATAGAGGTCGGCGAATTTCGCGTCGTGATAGGCGAGGTTCATTTTGTATTGGAAGAAAACCAGCCCGCAGCTGGAGCAGGATTCGCAATAGGCGTTGTTGCGGAGCGAATAGTCGGGGCCGAAACCCTCGGCGGTTTCGCCGCTGCCGATGCCGCCGGTGACGTAGTATTTCCGGTTCACCATATTATCCCAGATGGACATTACGGCGCTTTGGTAGGCCGGATCGTGCGTCTCGGTGGCGATGTCCGCCATGCCGGAATACAGATAGGACGCGCGCACGGCATGGCCAACCGCCGTGTATTGCTGCTGCACGGGCACGTGGCTTTGATCGTATTCGTCGCCGCCATGGCGGCAATCCAGCAGGAATTTGGCGAGGGCGATGTAAGCATCGCCATGGCCGCCGCCCTCCATGTCGTTGACAAAGCGGCCGAACCGCACCAGCGCCTGCTCGATTTCCTCGTGGCCGTCATACCATTCCTGTTTGCCCGGCCCAAGGTTGGCCACCCAGCAATCCGCCATGCGCTTGGCGGCGTCATACATCCGCTTGTCCGTGCCGCCGGTCAGCAGGTAATGGTTGATGGCCGATTCAATGAAATAGCCCGCCGAGTAGCCCTGATGGTTGCCGCGGTGTTTCGGATCCCAGGGCGTGGGCCACTGCTGGCGGTCCGCCAGCGTGAAGGCGGTTTGCAGATAGCCGTCGGGTTGCTGCGCCGAGAGGATTTTCGGAATCCAATCCGCCAACGTCGCCTTCATCTTGGCCTGCGCCGCGAGCATTTCGGGGTCGCCCTGCGCATCCACCATCAGCGCGATGCACATGGACTCCACGGTCTGATGCACCCAGGCGTTGGCCCAGACCTGACCCGTCTGCGGCTTGTGCGGCTGGCCGCGCAGGGCCTTGCCTGCCTCGACAAAATTGTCAATGCCGCCGGCCCCTTCTTTCAAATCCGTGCGGTTCATCTGGTCAATGCAATGCGGAATCCAGTTCACGATCAGGGCCTTGGCCCGGGCATTCCAGAGCGGGCTGCTAATCTGGTAGGGCTTCGTGTAAACCACTTCCAGGCGGTTGGCGGGCGGCGGGACAATCACCTTCACGTTCACCGTGGCGGTGGTGTTGAATTTCTCGTCACCCGCCGTCAATGCCAGCACGTATTCGCCCGGCGCGGAAAAGGTCGCCGACGTGTCGGCGGCTTTGGCGTTTTCAAAAACCACCTCACCCGGACCGGATTTTTTGGTCCAAGCCAGCGTGATCGCTGTGTCCGCCTTCAAAGTATTCACTGTGCCATTCAGCCAAGTTTTACCGCCCAGCATAACGTCCCGATCCACGCCAGCGGTAACTAGCGGCGGAAATTCCGGCGACCTGCCCGAATCCAACACGCGCCATTCCAACAGGCCCGTGGAAAAATTACCATTGCCGTCCATTTGCAGCCGGAGCTTGGTGGTGGTCACTTCGTCAAACGACGTCATGTTATAATGGTCAGCGGCGACGCCCAAGCCGTCCGGGTTACCCACGGGCACAAAGTCCGTACCGTTCCAATAGAGCAGCCGGCAGGCCTTCGGCAGGCGCACGCCCGAGTGATCATCCCACCAATACACTTCCACCCGCCGGGTGCTGATGGGCTGCGACCAGTCGTATTCCACCCATTGCGTGCCGTGCGCGGGCCAGTTCCCGTAGGCACCACGCTGCCGGTCACGCGAATTGCGTGGGCGGAAGCCGTCATTAAGCGCCGCCAGAGAAGTGTCGGGCGAACAGAGCGAGGCGGAGGCCCGGGCCACCAGGGCGAGATTGCCGGGTGCGGCGGGTTCCGCCGCCACCCGCAGGCCACCCAGCGCAGCAGCCAGAATCATGACAAAGTGAAATTGGGTGAATTTCATAAGATTGGTAATTAATGTTTAAGCCTAGTCAAGCCGGCACCCGTTGAAAACAAAAAACAATGACATACGATTCCGGCGGCAACGACAAAATCGTTGGCTTGTCGTAAGCTTCCGTTAAGTTTCATCTGCTAGTATGCTCCCGGAATTCAAGCATTGGGTTCCATAATTTTATGCGTGTGTTGTTGGTTGAAGATTCCGTCCGTTTGCAGCAGTCCGTCGGTGCCGCCCTGCGCCGTTCGGGCTACGCGGTGGATATTTCCGGCGACGGCGAGGACGGCCTCTGGCGCGCGACCGGCGAAGCCTACGATGTCATCGTGCTCGATGTCATGCTGCCCAAGCTGGACGGGCTCGCACTGCTCAAAACCCTGCGGGCGCGGGGCTGCGCCACGCATGTGCTCCTGCTGACCGCCCGGGATCAGGTGGCCGACCGCGTGACCGGTTTGCAGGCGGGGGCGGATGATTATCTCGTCAAACCCTTCGCCCTGGAGGAACTGCTGGCCCGCGTCCAAGCACTGTGCCGCCGGGGCTATGGGCGCAAAGACAATCGCCTCGCCATTGCCGACCTGGAAATTGACACCGCCGCCAAGCAGGTCTGGCGCGCCGGCGCGCCGGTGAAGCTCAAGCCTCGCGAATACCAATTGCTCGAATACCTCGCCCACCGGACCGGCGCCGTCGTGTCCCAGTCCGAAATCGAGGCCCATCTTTACGACGACGAGGCCACGCTCATGAGCAACGTGGTGGAATCAGCCCTGTCCTCCCTCCGGCGCAAACTCAGCGCGGCCAATCCCACCCCGCTCATCCAGACGCGGCGCGGTCTGGGTTACATCCTGGAAGCCCCACCCCAATGACCACCATTCGCCAGCAACTGACCCGGCGCCTGCTGCTGGGGATGGGCAGCCTGCTTCTGGTGGGGGCGGCCGTGGTCTATGGCACCACCCGCACTGCCCTCACCCGCCAGTTTGACGAGACGCTGCGCGCCCAAGCCACCGCCCTGGCCTCCGCAGTGGAAGAGGATAATGGCCGCATCGTGGTGGACTCCGCTGATGATATCGTGCGCGAATTCAACCGGCCTGAGGGCGGAACTTTTTTTCAAGTTTGGGGGACAAATGGGGCCGTGGACGTAGTTTCGCCTTCGCTGCGTGACCGCCGCCTGCCCTGGCCAGCCAGTCACCTGGCCAGTTCTGGCTGTTGGAACACCACCCTAACCGGAGGTTTGGCCATCCGCGCCATCGCCCTCAAATTCCAGCCCCATCCCGCCGATGAAGCCAACGTCGCCCACCCGGCTTCTGCGCCCGTAGAAACCATCCTGGTGGTGGCCGCCGACCGCCGGCATTTGAACCAATCCCTGACCACGCTCGCGGTCATCCTGGCCGGTTCGAGTTTGTTGGTGCTAATGCTCACCGGCGGGTTGGTGCCGCTCCTGTTGCGGCGGGAACTCGCCCCGCTGGAGGCCCTCGCTGGGCAGGCACAGCGCATCACTGCCGAATCATTGGCCACGCGGTTTGCCACGGACGGTCTGCCAGGCGAGCTTACCCCCATCAGCACGCGGTTGAACGATCTGTTGCAACGCCTGCAAGCCGCCTTTGCACGGGAACGCCAGTTCAGCGACGACTTGGCACATGAATTACGCACCCCCATCGCCGAATTGCGCAGCCTCGCCGAGCTTGCCCGGAAGTGGCCCGAGGAGCGAAACGACGACCAGGTTCTGGCCATTGCCCTGCAGATGGAAAGCATCGTCACCCGGCTGCTCGCCCTGGCACGCGTCAGCCAGGGTTCGGCCACCACCGAAGTGCAACCGGTGAATCTGACTGGGCTAGTTGAGGCGGTAGCCCGACAACTCGACGAACGCCGGGCGAATGGCCGGCTCTCGTTCCAATTCGAATTACCACCGGCCCTGACCATCCAAAGCGACCCCACCCTGGTGCGCGCCATCGTAACCAATCTGCTGGACAACGCCGTGGAATATTCCGCCCCCGACACCACGGTGAAAATTGTCGGCACCTTCCATAACCACGCTTTTCAGCTCCATTTTACCAACACCGTCCGGCAGTTGGACGCCGCCGATGTGCCGCATCTGTTTGAACGCTTCTGGCGCAAGGACGCCGCCCGGACCGGCGGAGACCACGCCGGGCTGGGGCTGCCACTGGCACGCGCTCTGGCCACCAGCCTGGGCTGCACCCTGACTGCCGCCTTGAATGAGACGTCGCAATTAACCCTGACCTTTTCCGGCCCCACCGAAACGAACCGAACCGCCGGTCCCATTTGATCCTAAAACCGTTCACCTCAACCATACCTAAAAGCACAATGAAATCGCCCACTAATAAACTGCAAGCGTCCCTCGCCCTGCTCGCCATGGCCAGCACCTTGGCCAGCCCTGTTTTTGCGGGTCAAGCCGTCCCCTGGGAATCCGTACCGGCCGCGGTGCGCGCCACCATCCTTGCCCACGGCGGCAAGGAGGGCCAGGCCGTGGACCGGGAAAACCGCGGCCATAATGTCAACGGCCAGACGCTTTACGAAGCCAGCGTTGTTAATGCCCAGGGCCAGACGGGAGACTTGGACATCACCGCCGACGGTAAACTGGTCGAGACCAAGACGGATGATGCCGCCGATGCCGCCGCCGAAAAGGCCGCGTCGGCCAAGTCGGGCGAGGCACAAACCGGAACCCTGAAGTTCAGCCATCCCCGGGACATCACCAACCCATATTTGCCCCTGGCTTCGCTAAAGCAAGACCTGCTCGAAGGCACCGAAGGCGGCAAGCCCATCCGCGTGGAACGCACCGCGCTGCCCGACCGGCGCAAGACGTTCCAAATTGGCGGCCAGGCCGTGGAAGCCTTGGTGGTGGAAGACCGCGCCTGGGTGGCGGGCCAACTTTCCGAAGTGGCGGTTGATTACTTTGCGCAGGATGACGCGGGCAACGTCTATTATCTCGGTGAAGACGTGGACGAATACACCGACGGCAAAGTGTCCAGTCATGAAGGCGCCTGGCTGCTGGGCAAGGATACCCAGGTTCCCGGCGTCATCATCACGGCCCACCCGAAGGTTGGCGAAAAATTCCGCTCGGAAACCGTCTCCAAGGAAATCAGCGAGTGGGACGTGGTGGTGGGAGTGGACGAAACCACCACCGTACCCGCAGGCACCTATGCCCATTGCGTGAAGGTGGAGGAACATCCCGCCGGGGAAGGCGTGGAATACAAGTATTACGCCCCTGGCGTGGGCGTGGTGCGGGAAATCCCGGACGACGGCGACGAACAATTAACCTCGCACACCACCGTCGAACCCCACTTGAAATAACCCCAACCAACGAAACCGGGAATATGAATGTCAAAATAATGTTAGGATTTGCCGTTGCCGCCATTATTGGCATCGGCGCGGCCGCTTGGTTGAGTGTCAATCCGCCGCCGGAACCCGTCGTGGTGGCGAATCCGGCCACTCCGCCGCCCAAGCCGGCGGCACCGCTGACCATTGCCCCCACCCCGCCACCACCCGCTCCGGTTGTGGCGGCCACGCCCGCCGTACCCGAAGCCAAGCCCGCGCCGGTGGCCAAGAAGCCAAAAGTCGTGTCCGCCAGCGGCCAACCGCCCGCCCCGGCGGATCCGCCGACCACGGACAATGCCGCCCGGGCCGCGCTGAGCCTGGTGGGGGTGGATCGCGAGGCGGAAAAGTATTGGACCGCCGCCATCAACGACCCCAATCTTCCGGCCGGGGAACGCAAGAACCTGATTGAGGACTTGAATGAGGACGGACTGTCCGACCCCAAAAATCCCGGCCCACAAGACCTGCCAATCATCTTGAGCCGCATGCGTCTGATTGAGAAACTGGCACCCAGCGCCATGGATCAGGTCAACGCCGACGCCTTCGCCGAGGCTTACAAAGACCTGGTCAAAATGGCCCACGGCCAAAAGCCGGATTAAATTCTGCCAAAGCCGGTAGCGGCGGTCTGCGACCGCCATGGGGACGCGAACACCCAATAAACACTACTTTTACAGAGATCCCCCCGGAGGAATCTTGAGCCGAAGACCCAGCGAGTCTTCGGCTTTTTTGTTTTTTTATCTTTCGAGGTAAGAAAGCGCCACCCCGCTGCATCCAATCATTGAGCCGGATTACCGGCAAACAACCAAAACCATTAATCAAATAACTATTATGCCTCGCATCCCCACCATCAACGCTGGTTCCGCTTCCGCCGAACAGCAGCAAATCCTCACTGGCGTGAAGTCGGCCATGGGCCTCGTGCCTAATTTGATCGCCACGCTGGCGCAATCGCCGGCCGCCGCCCATGCCTATCTCGCTTTTAGCGGCGCGCTGGCCAAAGGCTCGCTCCCCGCGAAACTGCGTGAGCAGATTGCGCTGGCCGTCGGCGAAGCCAACCATTGCGACTATTGCTTGGCCGCCCACACCCTGCTCGGAGGCAAAGCCGGGCTGACCGGCGAAGAAACGCTCGCCGCCCGCACGGCCAAGTCCGCCGACGCGAAGACGGAGGCCGCCCTGGCCTTCGCGCAGAAAGTAGTTGCCGAACGCGGTAGCGTCACGGATGCCGATGTGGCCGGCCTCCGCACCCACGGGTTCACCGACGGCGACATCACCGAAATCGTCGCCAACACGGCACTCAACATCTTCACCAACTATTTCAACCATGTGGCTGGAACCGTGGTGGATTTCCCCGCCGCACCGAAGCTGGCTGGCTGCAGCTGCGCGCATTGAAGACTTGCGGGCCGGTTGGAATTCGCTAATTTGCGCCCGTGACGCCAAGCGAAATCAACTGGCCCGCCGCGCTGCGCGCCCCGGACAGCGGCGAACAAGCCGCCGCCATGCGCGCGCTGCGCGACCTGTTGCATTCGGGCTTGCGCATGGCCTTGGGCAGCCGGACCGACGTGAGCGAGGCGCACCTGGAGGATTTCGCGCAGGAAAGCCTGCTCCGGGTGCTGGACCGGCTGGATCAGTTCCAAGGGCGCAGCCAGTTCACTACTTGGGCACAGGCCATCGCCCTGAACACCGCGTTCACCGAACTGCGCCGCAAGCGCTGGCAGGATGTCTCGCTCGACGCCCTGCTGGCCAATGGCGAACGCCTGGCCGACCCCGCCATGATTGCGGATGACGTGCTGGGCGGGGATGAGGAGCGCACCCGCCTGGTCGCCGCCCTGCGCCACGCCATAGAACACGACCTGACGACCAAACAACGCGCGGCGATTTTGGCGGAACTCCGCGAAATGCCGTTCGACCAGATTGTCGAACTCCTGGGCACAAGCCGCAGCGCGGCCTACAAAATGCTGCACGATGCGCGGCGGGCCCTGAAACAGCGGCTGCACGAAGCCGGCATCACCGGCAACGACATCAACCAAGCTTTCAATCCATGAACACCGAAGCCCAGCGCCTGACGCGCGACGAGGTGGGCGGCATCGTGAAGATGCTCAGCCTGACCACGGATCACGAACTAGACTGCGGCGAATGCCTGCGGCACGTTGGCGAATACGCCGAGGGCCGGCTGGCCAACCAGCCGCTGGCCGAAGCCATCGCCGGCGTCGAGCAACACCTCGCGCTCTGCCCCGAATGCCGCGAAGAATTCGAGGCGTTGATGCGGATTTTGCAGGCTGGCCAGTGACCGCCGCCGCCTTCACCCAATTGCAGGCGGACATCCGTGCCTGCACGCTCTGCGCGGCCCATCTGCCGCTCGGTCCCCGGCCAATTCTGCAAATCTCCCGCACGGCGCGCATCCTCATCGCCGGGCAGGCTCCCGGCAGCCGGGTGCACGCCAGTGGCGTGCCTTTCAACGACGCCAGCGGCGACCGGCTCCGCGACTGGCTCGGTCTCGACCGCGCCACCTTTTACGCCGCCAGCCGCGTGGCCATCCTACCGATGGGATTTTGTTATCCCGGCACCGGCAAGTCCGGTGACGTCCCGCCGCGCCCCGAATGCGCCGCCACCTGGCGCGCCCCCATCCTGCGCGAACTCCGCGCCGTCACCCTCACCCTCGTCATCGGCCAGTATGCACTGGACTGGCACCTCGGCCCGCGCACGCCAGCCACGCTCACCGACACCGTCCGGGCGTGGCGCAAATATGCGCCGACCCTCTGGCCGCTGCCCCACCCCAGCCCGCGCAACAATCTCTGGCTGAAAAAGAACCCGTGGTTCGCCACCGAGGTGCTGCCGGAACTCCGGCGCGCAGTGCGGTCGGTCTTGGAAGCTGGGCCGTCTTGAACCAAATCGGACGCATTGGCTAAATTTGTATGGACGGGGAAGCAATCGCGCCATGCGGAATTGGCCTTCCAGGCGGTATCCGGATGCTCCTCCCGCAACCGGCCGGCCATTTCCGGGATTGACTCGGCCAACGCCCGGGTGATTATCGTGGCACGTCAGCGTTCGGGCTGCGGACGCTGCCCCTGAATTTATGCCCATTTACGAATACGAAGTGTGCGACGGCACCTGCAAGATCTGCGGCGGCAGTTTCGTGCTGAACCGCCCGCTTTCCGCCGCGCCGCTAACCCATTGCCCGGCCTGCAAGAAGCCGGTCCGCAAAATCATTTCCACCTTCACCACCCCGCACAAACTCAAGCCGCTCTCCATCACCGACGCCAAAAAAGCCGGCTTTCAAGTGCTCAAGCGCATTGGCAAGGGCGAATATGAGCGCCAATAGGTTTCATCCAATCGGCTTTTGACGAAACGGCCGGAATGCCTTATGTTGGAAGTGAGATGAGCCGGATTTCACCCCCATTGTCCGTTTGGTTGACCGCCGCCCTGCTGGTGGGGGGAAGGTGTGCCTTGGCGGAGCCGCAAGGTTCGGGGACGAACGACAGCGACTCCTATGCTCCCGTGCATCTCAATCCGGTGCTCTATCTGCCGGCGCAACAGGAAGGCCGCCAGTTGAAAAAATTCTCGGATCAATACACCGCCCCACCCCAAATTTTCAGCCGGCCGGCCCCGCCCCAGATGCTGGTGATGGATCCGGCGGCGGCAATCCAGTCCCCGGCCGAAATGCAGCGGCGCAAGAAGCTGGCGGACGATCAAAAAAACTGGATGCTCCTGACCCCGGAAGAAATTCTAGGCATCAAAGACGAGAGCAAAAGCCCGGATGATTCGGAGCAGAACCTGTCAGCGGAAGATCGCTTCCTGAGACGGCTGGAGCAATCCCGGATGACGACCAACAACTCCCCGGCCCACTCCTCCCTGTTCGAAAACGACTGGCGCAAGGATAGTACTTTGGACGAGCAATTCCGGCAGGGCAATATCTGGTCGCGCAGCGCCGACAGCTATTATTCCCGCACCGCCCCATTTGACCCGATGGCCCCGAAGGCCGCCTCCAATGACACCCAAGACCGCCAGTTGACTCCCGCCGGTGCCCCGTCAGCCTGGGCCAGCGCCTGGACGCTACCGACGGACACCACCAAGCCCGACCCGGCCCGCATCGCGGAAATGGAACGGTTCCGGCAGATTCTTTCCCCGCCGGAAGCACCGGTCGTCAAGCCGGCCAACCCTTTCGCCCGGGAAGCCACCCATAATACCGACCCACTGTTTGACACCCCGACTGCCGCCAACCCGCTTGGCCACGGTTATGCGCCGCTCAAGGACAATGTCGGCCGGCCCGTCAAGCCCACCCTTTTTAGCCTGCCCAAAAACCCGGTGATCTCCCCCGGATTCCACCCAACCGCGCCGCCCTGGCTCAAAGAACCCGCCCTCCAGCACTTCTGATTTGTGCGCGAACAGCTTGCTTTTTTGGCCCGGCTGCGAAATCGTAATCAGTAATGGATGTCAACGTTTCCGGCTCCACTCCGCTCATGACGCCCGCGCCCGGCGAACGCACACTGCGTTTCGTGGGCGACAAGCTGGTTTTCACCCTGCGGCATCCCGGCATTTCCCCCGGGCAAAAAAACTGGCGCGCCCGGCTCCGCACCACCATCGGTCGAGCCGCCGCCCGCCGTCACGAAATCATCTGCGCCCATGCCGGCGGCAGTGCCGCCCATGGCGCCTCCTGGCGCGATGTGCCCATGCAACCGGTGGACGGCGGCTGGCACCTCGAATTGCCCCTCGCGGAACCCGGCTTCTTCAAGGCCAAAGCCTATCTCCTAGACGAAAACCATTGGCAGCATTGGCCGGACGGCCCCGATGCCGGCATCTGCGTCCACCCGGATTTCGCCCGGACGGCCAACACCATTTACTGTGCCTTCACCCGCCTGTTTGGCGCCACCAAATCGCTCGCTAGCACCGCCGACCTCGTGCTGGACACCCAGCTCAAATCACTCGAAGCCCGGGGTTACGCCACCCTGCCCCCTTCCGGCACTTTCCGCGACCTCGCCCGGCAACTGCCCCACATCGTCAACCGCCTCGGCTGCCGCATCCTCCATCTTCTGCCCGTGCATCCCACGCCGGTCACCTATGCGCGCTTCGGCCGCTTTGGCAGTCCCTATGCCGCGCTCGATCTCACGGCGGTTGATCCCGCCCTTGTCGAGTTTGATAAGCGCACCACCGGCATTGACCAATTCTGTGAACTGACCCGCGCCACCCATGCGCTCGGGGCCCGCGTTTTCATTGACATTGTCATCAACCACACCGGCTGGGGTTCCACCCTGCAGGAGAACCATCCCGAATTTTTCCTCAAAAAGCCGGACGGCGAATTCGCCAGTCCCGGGGCTTGGGGCACCGTCTGGGAGGACTTGGTCGAACTGGAACAGCATGACGTCAAACTGTGGGATCTCATCGCCGATTCCCTGCTCGTCTGGTGCCGGCGCGGCGTGGACGGCTTCCGCTGCGACGCCGGTTACAAGGTGCCTGTCACCGCCTGGCAATACATCATCGCCCGCGTGCAGGACGAATTTCCGGCCGCCATCTTTCTGCTCGAAGGCCTGGGCGGCTCGTGGGACGCCACCGAACAACTGCTGACCGAAGGCGGCATGCAGTGGGCCTACTCCGAACTGTTCCAAAACTATTCGGGCCGGGACGTCGCCTGGTATCTTGACTACGCCACCCGCCAGAGCGAACGCGTAGGCGGTTATGTCCACTATTCCGAAACCCATGACAACGAGCGGCTCGCCCAACGGGGACGCGGCTGGTCACTGCTGCGTAATCGCCTTTGTGCCCTCACCAGTCCAAGCGGCGGCTTCGGCTTCACCGGCGGCGTGGAATGGCTCGCAGCGGAAAAAATCCGTGTCCACGGCAACACCGGCCTGAACTGGGACAGCCCGGATAACATCATTCCCGAGCTGGCCGCGCTCAACCGGCTCATTTCAGATCACCCCTGCTTTTTTGACGGGGCTCGGCTCACCCGGCTCAGCCCGTCCGACGCGCCCGTTTACGCCCTGCTCCGCGAATCCGCCGAGGGTCTGGATGCCGTGCTGGTGCTCGTCAACACCGACGCGGAAAAAGAACAGCTGCTCGGGTTGGATGACCATTCGCTCCAACCACCGTTGGCTGACTTCCAGTTTGAATTATTGGGCCAGCCGCTGCCCGCCCGCACCGTTCAGGCCAACCGCACCAGCTTCACCCTGCCGCCGGGGGCCGCGTATTGCCTCGCGCCCGCTGCCCGACCCGCCGGGTTAAGCGGGGATGACTACCGCCGCACCCGCGCCCAGGCCGCCTGGGCCTTGGCATCCCTCAACCAAATCATCGCCGCCGAAGCCACCGACCTCCCCGACTGGCGGTGGCTCGCGCGACAGGTCGAACGCTCCCCGGTCGAATTCCTCGCGGCCACCAGCGAGTTTGCCGCCCGCGCCGGCCAGGAGGATGCCCTGCCCTTGACCACCCTCCTGGCCAAAACCGCCGCCGGAAAAGTTTTTCCCCGGGTCAACGAATGGACGTTGCCGGACGCCCGCCGCATCAGCCTGGTGCCCGCCGGACACTGGCTGCTCGTGCGCGATACCGTGCCCTTCCGCGCCTCCCTGCATACGCCCGGCACGGCGGATGGCCCGCCCGCGCTGCACGTCCAATCCATCGCTGCCGGCTCCGGCCACATCGCCTGTTTTCCCCCGCGCCAGCCGCACGCCAGTCTGGATGCCGAACTCCGCCTCGAACGCTATGCCACCCAGACGGAAGCGGTGGCTGGCACCGTCCGTTTTCTCGCCGCCGAACCGGCTCTGACCACACCGCACCCCAAGCCTACCGACCTCGTGCTGCTCACCAACGGCATTGGCGGCATGGCCCGGCTCTGCGTTGACCTCGGCCGGGTGAATTCCAAATATGACTGTGTCCTCGGCGCGAACCTGAATCCCACCGTGCCCGTGGATCGCCATGTGTTCATCAAACGCCTTCGCGCTTGGGTGAATGCGGACGGGTTCCTTTCCCCGCTGGATTTCAAAAATCTCGCCGGCTTCACCGCCGGACCGCCCGCCGTCTGGAAGTTTGCTGCCAGCGCCGGCGATGGCCGCACCGTGGCCATCCAGTTATCCGCCGAAATGCTGCCGGAGCAGAACACTACCGTCCTGCGTTTTCAGCGCCTGGCCGAAACGCCCGCCACCGGCCGCCCCCTGCCCGCCAGCGCCGAGGTCAGCCTCACCGTGCGCTTTGACCTTGAGGACCGGAATTTTCATTCCGAAACGCAGCGCAACGGCGGCGCAGATCATCACTTTACCTCGAACGTGCATCCGCTGAAGGATTCCGCCACGCCAGGCTTTAAATTCATGCCGGCCTTGGACCGCCAGCTCCGCGTTTTTGCTGATGCCGGCAAATATCATCCGCAGGCCGAGTGGTGCGAGCACATCCCGCATCCCGTCGAACAGACTCGCGGACAGACCGGCAGCGGCGATGCCTACAGCCCCGGCTGGTTCGAACTGCCGCTCACCGGAAAATCTCCCGTCACCCTCGTGGCCACGGCGGAAACCGATGCTGCCCCGGCACCGCCGGCGACGTCCCGGAAAAAACCTGCCGCACCCTCTCTGGCAGCCGAACTTACGCGCGCCACCGGCCAATTCGTCGTGCGGCGTGACGATGGCAAAACGGTCATCGCCGGCTACCCGTGGTTTTTGGACTGGGGCCGCGATTCCCTGATCTGCGCGCGCGGCCTGACCGCCGCCGGCCTGACCGCCGAGTTGAAACAACTCCTGCTCACCTTTGCCAAGTTTGAGGCGGACGGCACCCTGCCGAACACCATCCATGGCAACGATGTTTCCAACCGCGACACTTCCGACGCCCCACTGTGGTTCGCCATCGTGTGCGAGGAGTTTGCCGCCACCCACAGAAAAACCAAGAGCCAGACCTTCTTCGACACCCCCGTAAACGACGCGGGCCGCACCATCCGCGAGGTGCTCACCAGCATTGGCGAGAACTATTTGAAGGGCACGCCCAACGGCATCGGGGCGGATGCCGATTCGCTGCTCATCTGGAGCCCCAGCCATTTCACCTGGATGGACACCAACTATCCCGCCGGCACCCCGCGCGAAGGGTATCCCGTGGAAATCCAAGTCCTGTGGATCCGCCTCCTGCAGTTGCTCGAAAAAATTAGCCCGAAAGCCGAACGGGCGCGCTGGGCTGGCCTGGCCGCCCGCGCCACCGCGTCCTTTGACCAATTGTTCTGGCTGGAGGACAAAGGCTGGTTTGCCGATGTCCTGCTCGCCCCGGCCCGCGTCATGGCCCGCGATGCCGTCCCCAGCGACGCCCTGCGGAACAACTGTCTCCTGGCCGTCAGCCTCGGCCTGGTCACCGGCGAACGCGCCCGGCGCTGTGTGCTGGCCGCGCAACAATACTTGGTCGTCCCCGGCGGCCTGCGCTCGCTCGCGCCCCTGCCCGTGACCACTCCCCTGCCCGTCTGGCGCAACGGCCAGTTGCTGAACAATCCCACCGCCCCCTACTGGCCGCGCTATGAAGGCGACGAAGATACCCGCCGCAAGCCCGCCTACCATAACGGCACCGCTTGGACTTGGACTTTCCCCACCTTCTGCGAAGCCCTCGCGCGCGCCTGGGATTTCTCCCCCGCCGCCAGCGCCGCCGCCCGCAGTTATCTCGGCAGCGTGACCGGCGTCTTGAACAGCGGCTGCCTCGGCCAAATTCCCGAACTGTTGGACGGCGACGCCCCGCACACCCAGCGCGGCTGCGACGCCCAAGCCTGGGGCGTGACCGAGGCGCTGCGCGTTTGGAAACTGCTGGCCAGGAGCTAAGTGAAGGGTGGCATAATCACCAAAACGGTCTAGCGCCGCCAGCGGCCAACCCGCCTGCATTTGGGAAGCGGCAGCGGCGTGAACCCCTCGCCCCGCCTCCCAGTGCCGGGCAGCCCCAAATTGACAATTTTCAGTGGATTTGCTTCAATCAGGGCGTTGAACTCTGAACTTTCCCAACTTTGGGATGCCGCCGGATGAAACCGACCAACTGGATTGAGCGGATCAAAAATCTGGTGATTGGCCGCGCGCGCAATCTCTCGGATAAAAACATCTTCCACAACATGTCGCTGGTGGCCCTGCTCGCCTGGGTCGGCCTGGGGGCGGACGGGTTGTCCTCGTCCTGCTACGGCCCGGAGGCGGCGTTTCTGGCGCTGAATTCGCATACCTACCTGAGTTTGTTCGTGGCGCTGGCGTCGGTGATTACCATTGTGATCATTTGCGCGAGCTATTCGCAGATTATCGAGGAATTTCCCACGGGGGGCGGCGGGTATCTGGTGGCCAGCAAGCTGCTCTCGCCCACGGTGGGCGTCATCTCCGGGTGCGCACTGATCGGGGACTACATCCTGACGATTGCGTTGAGCGTATCCAGCGGCGGGGATGCGATGTTCAGCATGTTGCCGGTGGAACTACTGAAGTATAAGCTCGATTTCAGCCTGGGGGTGGTGGTGTTTCTGACCCTGCTTAACCTGCGGGGCGTGAAGGAATCCGTGGTGCTGTGGGTGCCGATTTTCTTCGTGTTTGTGGGCACCTACACCTTTGCCATTCTCTGGTCGCTGGCCACGCATTTGCACAACCTGCCGGAAATCGGGCACGGGGTCATTGCTGACGCCAAAGCCTGCACGGCGCAAACGGGCCTGATCGCACTGTTCGCGATCCTGCTGAAGGCCTATAGCCTGGGCGCGGGCACCTACACGGGCATCGAGGCGGTGAGTAACGGGTTAAACACCCTGCGCGAGCCCCGGGTGCAAACGGGCAAGCGAACGATGATTTACATGAGCGCATCGCTCTCGCTGGTGGTGGGCGGGCTGCTGGTGGCCTATCTGCTGTATCATGTCGGGTCGGAAGAGGGCAAGACGTTGAACGCGGTGCTGTTCGAGAAGATGACGGCGAACTGGCCAGCGGGGGTGGGGCGAGCCTTTGTGCTGGCGGCCATGGCGTCGTCGGCCGCGCTGCTGATTATTGCGGCGCAAACCGGCTTTTTCGGCGGGCCACGGGTGCTGGCGAACATGGCGGTGGACCGCTGGATGCCCACG
>Ga0007882_10001033_pt1 | contig 16414 bp, 24 predicted proteins | sample CryBogCBH12Aug01_FD_71195 | JGI IMG/M metagenome (GOLD analysis project Ga0007882, IMG submission 71195) | Freshwater microbial communities from Crystal Bog, Wisconsin, USA - CBH12Aug09.1 | ecosystem: Environmental > Aquatic > Freshwater > Lake | place: Crystal Bog, Wisconsin, USA | collected... | reverse complement strand
CATTTTCCTTCTAAAAAACACTTATATTTTTCATTTTTAACACCTTCACTTAGCACTATTGCTGGATGTAAATGTCCCATTATCCAATATTTAATATTTTTATCTTTAATCTCATTAAAATCTCTATCTCCATGTAAAAAAGAATATTTCCCACTAATGTAATAATCCAAAAGTTCAATTTTTCTTTTGGAAGTGAAATTAATTAAAAAATTATCATGATTTCCCTTAGTAATTATAATTTTATCACATTTTCTTTCCAAATAGTCAAAGAAATTAATAAAATCATTCCTTTCTTCCTGGTTTAGTTCTGAAAAATTGTTTTTCAAATCGCCTAGAAGTACAATTTGATTAACTTTTCCAGTTTTATTAAATATTTCATTTAAATCATCTATTATTTGGCCATACACCTCTCCAGACAATATACTTCCTATTGATTCTTCACCTACTCCAAAGTGCAAATCTCCCACCACTAGAATTTTTTCTTTATTTTCTTCAATTAGCAAACATTTTCCCATATATTTTATCATTTTATTTATTCCCTATGGCTTTCATATGTAACTCATGCATCCTTTTCAAAAAATTAGCCCTGTCTTCCATTTTTATTAGATCCGATCTTCCTTCAAGAGAAAGATTAACTCCGAAAGGACTCACAAAAGGAGTTCTTATCTTTTTCAGCTTTATTGTTCCATTTTCGATCCACTTTAATACTTGTTCGGCGCTTTTTATATCCATTAAATCCTCAAAAACCTCTCTCCTTGCTTCTCTAAGTATGGGGAACTCGTTACTTATCTTCTTAACCGCAATTAATAGAAACCCTGAATGCATTTGTTGTTTACCTACGCTTTTCTCTCTTCCTTTATAATTTCTAAGAATCATAAGTGATCTAGCAGCACACTGTCTAAACCTTCGGTTAAGTATCTCTGTTCTTTCCACTGCTTCTTTCAATATTTCTCTTAGATTTTTACTTTTTACAAAATCTATTATTTTATTTTCATCCAGTTCTGTTCCCGATATAAAGAATCCATTATCATTCACTCCTATTTCAATATCTCTATATTTGAGTCTAGCCGCAGCGAATGCATAAGCCCTTGCTAGAGAATCATTTACCCTTCTTCCATATAGTGAATGAAACATTAACACTTCTTTATCGCTCTTATATTTTTCAACCACTAATGTCTTAACATCCGGAACAGCTGCAAACTTACTCTGCTCAAGAAAATAGTTATATATTGTTTCAGCCACGTGCTTTTTACAATAAACATTCTCCATAATAAATTCTATTGCTTCTTTCTTATTGTTTAGTCTCTCTTTAAGCAGCTTTCTAAATTTTCCAATACTCAAAGCCACATCAAAACTCAAAGGCAACTGTTCTGAAAACCAACTAGGAATTGTGGGGTTTTTAGTAACTCCTGCCGAAACATAGGCTTTCATACCTCTGGAATAAAGATATTGATACTTCGCTCCTCCCAACACAAATATATCTCCTCTTTTCATTCTTTCTAGAAAAGATTCATCTATCTTTCCAATTATCTGTCCTCTCTGTTCAACCGGATTTTGAATTGTTACACTTATGAATCCTTCTTCCGGAATAGTCCCTATATTTGTCATGTACATAACTCTAGCCATCTTTCCTCTTTTTCCAATTTGATTCTTTTCTTTATCATACCATATTTTAGCATAAACATTTCTATGTTCTAATGCATATTCTCCAGCCAAATAACTAATCACATCAAAAAAATCTTCTTTGCTCAAATTTTCATAGCAATAACTTCTTCTAATAGTTGTAAGTAACTCATCCACATCCCATATTCTAGATACGGCCATTCCAAATATCTGCTGAGCGAGCACATCTAAACAATTTTTAGGTATATCTGCTCTATCTATCTTACCTTCTACCATTTCTTTCATTAATATACTACATTCAACCAAATCATCTCTATCAAGAACTATAAATTCTCCCCTTGGATTCTCATGGAGTTTATGACCTGCTCTTCCAATTCTTTGCAACGCTCTAGAAACAGACTTAGGACTTCTAATCATCACAACTAGATCTATACTTCCTATATCTATTCCCAATTCTAAGGAAGTACTAGAAACCACAACTTTCAATTGTCCTGCTCTTAATTTATCTTCAATCTCCAGTCTTTTTTCTTTTGACATTGATCCGTGATGTGCTCCTATCAATCCTTCATACTTTCCCGGGAAATGCATATCCAAAAAATGAATTATTCTTTCGGTTGCTGCTCTAGTATTAGTAAAAATCAAGGTCGTCCTATTTTTTTCAATCAATTCATCCAATAATTTATAGAATTTTTTCTGATTTACCTGATTTTCTGCTTCTAGAATATTATCTCCTGGATAATCCAATCCAATTTCAATTTTTTTATTTAACTTAACAGATGCAATTAGGCAATCCCTTTGCGTTCCAACTAAAAATTTAGCAATTTCTTCCAGAGGAGATATGGTTGCACTAAGTCCAATACGTACTGGCTCAATTTTACTATAATTACAAAGTCTTTCCAGAGTAAGTGAAAGATAAACCCCTCTCTTATTAGTCAATGCATGTATTTCATCCACTATAACAAACTCTAAATTTTTAACATTCTCCACAAACTTCTCAGTAGTCAGAACAATAGCTAAACTTTCAGGAGTTGTAACATATATATGTGGGCTTTTTCTAGCATGTTTAGCTCTTTCTGCAGCAGTAGTATCTCCCGTTCTTAATCCTACTCTTATCTTTTGCATCTTTATTCCTTTTTTCAATGCAAGTGCCTCAATCTCTTCCAGAGGATTAATCAAATTAACAAAAATATCATTACTCAAGGCTTTTAATGGAGAAGTATAGACTGCATATATCTTATCCTCCAATTCATTTTTCAATGCCAATGAAACAATATAATTAATTATTCCTAGAAAAGCAGTAAGAGTCTTAGTTCCACCGGTAGGAGCACTAACAAGAATGTTCTTTCTATCATAAATATTTTTTACACCATATAACTGAGTCAAAGAATAATCTTTAAACTTAGTAAAAAACCACTCTTTCACGATGGGATCTAGTATGGCCGTTACTTCAGCACTCTTGAAAGGTTCTATATATTTTATTTCTGGCATATAATTCTGGCTCGAGTTCATTATTTAAGTCTTATGAAATAGAAAATTTTTCAAACAAATAGTTTTAAATAAGTTATTCGGTTTTATCTTCTATGCCCATCATATCCCAACAAAAAAAAGACAAAATATCCGAACAAATACTACATTATCTTTTTGAAAATTCTCCCGAAAGCAAATTCACATCAGATATAGCTAAGGAAATCGCTAGAGATGAAGAATTTATCAAATTAATTCTTATCGAGTTATCAAAAAAAGGATTAGTAAATCTAATAACTAAAAATTCATCTGGAGTTTTATACCTAAAAAGACAAAGATGGAGACTTTCAAACCAAGCATTCCAAATTTACTCAGCTGCCCAATCCAATAAAAACCAGAATGCTGTATTTCAGAATAACAATATTTATAATAACTCTGATGACTCTTGAATTCTATGGATAAAGATCCTATTAAGGAAGCATTTTCAAGAGCAAAGACGGATATTCAATCATTAAAAAATCAATTTTCTTTAGTTTTGTCTGAAATTCAAGAAATTAAACGAACTCTTAATAATATATCTTACAAACAGACAAACCAACAGATAAATAAGGCAGATATACAACAATCAAATGAATTATACGAACTTCCAACATCTAACTGGCCTTATAAACGTCTAAAACCCCATGTTTACAGACTTTCCACAAGAAATAGGGGGGTTCCAACAGACAGACAGACAAACCAACAGACAGACAGACAAATACATAATCAAGGGAAAATCGACAAAATAGCCGCCATTGATAACGTTTCCCAGATATTAGAATCGTTAGATTCCATGAAAAAAGAGCTTAGATCTACATTTAAGAATTTAACAAACCAGGAAATGCTCGTTTTCTCAACCATTTATCAACTCGAAGAAGAAGGTTTTTCCGTCGATTATCCTATGGTTTCTCAAAAATTAGGTCTTACCGAGTCATCTATACGAGATTATGTTCTTAAGCTAACAAAAAAAGGAATTCCTCTCAGTAAAATTAAAGAAAACAATAAGAAAATCTTCCTTAAAATCTCTTCTGATTTTAAAAAATTAGCTTCTTTAGATACAATTTTAGCTTTGAGAGAATTATAAAAAATTAATTAAACGGTTAACCGAACAACGTTTAAGCTACGCTATTGCTAACCTCTTCTTTCCAAAAAGCTAAAAATCTGCCCTTTTAAGCTATATAAAGGCAAATCTTCACTTTTTCTTACAGTTTAAATCAGAGAAATTGATCATTTTGTTCCAATTTCTCCTCACTTTTGCTTGAACGTGAAAACCTTATTTTTCTATTAAACCTCATCCCACCATTGTTTTTTGACACTATTACTCTCAAACTTTCGTTTTCAAGTCTCCTCAGTAAAACTCTCTCTTTTTGACTCAAATTGATCATTTTTTCCATGCTCATTGGCCCTCACTTTTCACTTTTTCTGCTTCTTTTTCAGTATTTTCATCATTTGACTTATTAACGCGAATCTTTTGACTCTTGTTAACTCTCACTTTTCCATATTTTGCTAGTTTTTCACGTATTTCCGCAGGTACAAAGACCCTCTTTTTACCATTTTTCTCTGTTATTTCCATAATTAATCCCTCATTCTTCTGTTTTATAGCATTTATTTGTCCTCGTACGGTTGATCGCTCTTTTCCTAGTAAAAGTGCCAAATCTTCATAGCTTAACTTCATTTCGCTGTTCATAAGTGTAAAAATAAGTAATCTTTCATTTGCACTAAGATTCTTTAAAATTTCGTAAAAATTGCCTGTTTGAACAGCTGTTTGAACAGCAATATCAACAGCTTCAACAGCTGTCTGTTTACCTAAAACGGCCTTTTTCTTAAACACCTGTTTGTTTTTATCGCCTTCAGAAACCACATCAACGCCTTCGCGCAAACTTTCAATCTCATCTTTAATCGACGCTAATTCTAATTTTAATTCATTTAACACGTCAAACACCTGTTTATCTCTCCCATCCAGGTACTTTATCCACTTTCCAACAGCATCAATATCTTTTTTAACAGAATTAAAACCTTCTTGAGTTTTTTCCTCAAATTTATTTTCCTTTTTTTTGAATAACCAGTCTAACATAATTATATATCAAGTCCTATACTATATAAACCTTACGTCTATAGCCTCTAAAACCGTCGATAACCTTTTTAACTTTTCATCAAAAAATTCTCAAACAAACACCCTTAAACAGTAGACAAACACCACACATAGCATAAAAAACAGCTGTTTAAACACTCAAAAACACCTGTTTTATCAATAAAAACCTTCAAAACATCCCAAAATACACTAAAAAATTATAAAAAAATGCTGAAACTTTTAAGCAAAACCATTAATTTTGATTATGAATAAAAACCGTTAAAAATTGACAATTAAAAACCGTTAAAAATTGATAAAATCGATATTTTTAGCATATTTTCTCTTAAAGTTAACAAAACATTTAAATACCTCCTATTCCTATAATAAGTATACACCTCTTTTTCCCGGAGGAGGACGTTTGATCACTTAAATCTAGTACGATTAAACATCCTCTTCTAGGAGTTCATTCTAATTTTCTTACATAAAGTTTAAAAACCTCCATGTATTTAGCATTATACGAGGATAAAAAAATAATAAACATGGTAAATTATGGTTCAATTTGGTCTACATCAGACATTTTTTGTCAAAAATGTCATAAAAATACTCGCGGTCTGCAATTGAAAAGTATTGAAATGGCAAAACACGGACTTTCTTTAGATCTTTGTTCTTCTTGCCTCTCAGAAATAGTAGATTCTTCTTCAAGTTTTGTATAAAAATTAACAAAAAACAATGAAAATATTAAAAACCAAGCGATCCTTCCGGAAGGAGTTTAAAAGACAGATCAAAATGGCACTAGTTGCAGCCATTGGTTTCACTATTGCTTTTGCCTGGAGGGATTCTTTGTCTCAAATTCTTGAAAAAACCGCTGAAAACCTAGGCTATACTGCAGGTTTAGGCTCTTCCCCTCTTTTTATGCCTCTTTTAACTACTATTCTTGGCGTTTTACTCATACTTCTACTCTCAAAAGTCTTTTCAGACTAAAGTTTTAATCAAAAACTGAAACTTTAAGCATGTTTAAGACGCTTGAAAGGAGGTATCATCATGGTAATTCAAAAAAGCATAGGTTTAATCAAAGAATTTAGAGAATTTTTAAAAGAATATAAGGTAATTGGGCTCGCTGTTGCCGTAATCATGGGTTTCGCAGCCAATACAATGATCAAATCTCTAGTTGATAACATAATTATGCCCTTAATAACTCCATTTATACCTGGGGGAGCTTGGCAAACAGCCGTTTGGAACTTCTGGGTTTGGAAAGGAATCGCATGGGGTTCATTTTTATCAGCTTTAATATACTTCGTTATCGTAGCTTGGGTTGTTTTCCTCATATCCAAGTTCATGCTTAAGGAAGAAAAGGTAACTAAGAAGTAAACAGCTGTTTAGGTTATCTAATAAACACCCATAAACTTATATTACTCATTTTTTTATTATATTTATGCCAAAAGAGGGGCTAGATAAACAATCCGAACTCGAATCCCTTTCAATAAAAGAGGTTCAAAGACGAAAAATCTGGAGACAAAGTCATCCAATTTACAAGTCCTACGCACACGGAAATCCAGTCGAACATCAACAATCGGAGCTGTTCATTGGAAGGACGGACACGGAATTCAAAAATCTCCCCCAACACCAGGAGAACATAAACCCAAATCCTGAAAAAACAGGACCAAGTCAAGAACTCCTAGATTCCGCATTGCCATATTCTTTTCATTCTAGAATAAGGGGCCAATCTCATTACCGAAAAACCATATTTCAAATAGATTACAGAAATGGGGTAAATAAGATCCTAAAAACCAAGGGTATTAATCCCTATGAGTGGGAACCTTTTGATAACTTTGTAATTATTTCAGCAGAAGAATCAGATTTTTTAGAAAATTTAGTCAATGTATTTCCAGAATATTATGCTTAAACCTTTTATCAAAGCTAACAACTTTAATTTATGAATAAAGTTCGTTTAATCCTCCAAAATCTTACCAAAAAACCACTGCGATTTAACAATTATTTTTAGCCATTTTAGCCTAATTTCCCATTTTTTCCAAAAACCGGTGGCCAGGTGTCCTAAAAAATACTAGCTTCAGTCTATGTGAGGCGCGAAGCGCCGATCGCGCTCGGCATAGAAAACTATAAAAACAAAGATAGGATTAAACTTTCATGAAACAAAATTATAAAAATTTAGTAAAATATTCAGCTGCTTTAGGATTAGACATAGCTGGATTATGTTATGTGGCTGACGGGATAGGTAAATCTCTAGGTTCAATAGTTTACAATGCAGATAATGAATCAAAATTAATTCTTGATGCTTGTGCAGCTTTTGCATGTCTGGGTGCAGGACTGATACTTACTAAACCTAAAAAAGATAGTAATTTAGAGCAAAAAGCACAGGTTTCTAGCTAAAATAGGAGTTCGCCTAATCACTCTTAAGCGAACATTTAACCTTTTATATGTGAAAAGTACGTATTAATCGATACATTTTTATACTATTATTCTAACCAAACTTATGGATAACTTAGTATATAGGTTGGAATTAGAAATAAGGGGAAGAAAAATTCCCGATGTAATTGAAGTACATGATACAGTACCAAAAGAGAAAGATATCTTATATTTGAATGAAAATTTTACAACTGGGGCTAATATAGATGAAGGATTTTATACTGTCAATCAGGTAGTTAGATCATTAGATATGACTTTTTCAAGTGGTGGAATAAAAATAGCAGGGCAGTTAAGATTACCTGTTGTTTCTGCAACCTATTATGGTAAAAATAGACCTCCAATTTCTTCATAATTCTCAAAGCTTAATCTTTCAATCACTGCTTAAATCTTTCAGCATAGATATAAAGTTCGTTTTATTAACTAAAAAATAATAAATTATATAAACTCGACTTGCGTATAATTAATATGGTTTCTAAAATAACTTTCTTATTTACACATTTGAAAGGAGGTATTAATTAAAAATATGGCATGGGGAAGTTGGACTGCTTTAGTAGGTGGTATCGTTGCAGCTATTGGTCAATGGTATCCTGATGCATGGTTACCTTTAATAGGAGGTATCATTGCAATCGTTGGAGCATTCGGAGAAATGTCTAAGTAATTGCTCTAAAAAATCATAAATTTTTTATTTTTATTTTTATTTGCTCAAACCTTCTAGCGCACTGGAAGGGTTCGTTTAATCAGTTAGAAAATTAAAAGTTCGTATAACTTGTCTTTCACAATCTTTATATATTAGTTATACCTTAATATATTGTATCTAAGGATACACCTCTTTTTCCCAGGAGAAGGAGTTTGACCAAATTCTAAACAAACTCAGGTTGATCTCCTCTCTTGGAACATTTAATCATGATTATATCGGAAGGGTTCGTTTAATCAATAGATTTTTAAAATCAGTTTTTATTTATTTTTTATGGAAAAAGACATTAAATTAGAACAAGTACCTTATGCAAGAGATCTAAATTTAATTTTAAATTATCTTAAATTAGTTTTTCCAGATTTCCCTCATAAACAATGTCAAGATTCAACAAGATTAGTAACTAAGGTTTTAGGTTTAAGAGAAATGGCAGGCATTTTTGATGAACTACCTTATGATAATAGGATTGATTGGCATGCTTGGAATTATGATCCTCAAAGAAAATTATTTATTGATCTTACAGCTAGACAATTTAATGAAAATTTACCTGAAATTTTAGTTGTCCCAAAAACAGATGAACGATTTGTAGTTAAATTAGTAAATACTAGAAACGCCAGGTCACAGGGATTTAATTATTGTGAGCGTTCTTTTCTAAAAGATTACTACATTTATGCTAAAAATCCAGATAGATTTTACATGGATGGAAGAAAAAAGATTATTAGAGATTTAACTCCTGTTTCTTTGGAGCTAGCTGCAAGTCTTTAATTTTAAAGCTAAGATTTAAATATTCAGAAAAAGGAATTTTCTAACAAACAACATGCCAAACAGAGATATTACTTTAGAAAATGTAGCAAAAAATGCATATTTTGGAATTAATAGTAATACTATTAATGTAGTTCATGGTTTAGATATGGGTAGAGTTCAATATAAAGAATTTAGTATCTCTGATGGCACAGTTCTTACTTCCTGGAGCGCAACTCTAGATGATTTTAAGAATCAATGTACTTCTATTGTTCCCCTAGAAGAAGTTAAAAGATTAGTTTATGAAACTAGGACTCCTCTTAGTAGACTTCTGCTAGAAGAACAAGTTTTTGTTAATGCTCGCCATGATCAAATAACCGGATCTGATTAAATTCTTGTTTTTTTCGCACAAGCTCACTTAGACGAACTATTGATAATACATTTCATTCTTTAAATTTATTATATATTTATTTTTCGAATATCTAGATACTAAAACTGAAGGAATCAATATTATTATGCCTAAAATCATGATGACTATTTCTGTTGTTTTATCTATTATCATTCCAAGAGATCGAAGAAGATTAAAAATAAGAAATATTAATACTTGGGAGGCTATTAATCCAAAAATTAGTCTAATCTTACTTTTCATAACTGGAGAAAAACCAGAGATTATTATAAAATCATAGATAAACGCTATAAATCCTGCTTCAATTAAATTTCGAAATATCAAATAAAGTATTACAAAAATAATCACCCATGGTAAAAGTATAAATATACAGGTATCAAAAAGATACTTGCCCATCTTTTTCATTCCATTTTTATCCAATGGGGGCATTTTGTCTTCTTCAAATTTCCAGGAAAAAGCAAATAAAAAGAAGATCGATACTAGTATTATTATATAAATTATCCAATCCCAAGAATCATTAAATTTATATGGAAATATAACAAAATAAGCTGCAATTGTTGTAATTATAAAGCTTAAAAATCTTGAAAAAAGTTTCATAAAACGATTTTTAAAAAATTCTTTTAATTCTTTAATTGAATATCCCTTAACAAAAAATATAAACAATATTAATAACGGGACTACGAGAAGAAGAATATTAGAAGGATGAGTTTTAATGAATGTTAAAGGATTAGCGGATTTGTTTAATTCAAGGTTATTTATTAATATCATAACTGACATAAAAAGAAAAAGAAAAGCAACATAGGTATAATCTTTATACATGTATTTTTTATTCATAAGAATGATTATATCTAAAGATATAAAAAACCATCGAAAACTATATTAACTTCAAGTTTAATTTTAAATTATGAACCATTTTTCATCACCCCAAGAAGAAGCTTTAGAAATAGCAATTTTAACTAGAAGAAAAATACTAAGTGAATCTCCGGAAGCTTATACTATAATTAGAAGTTGTTTTGTTATAGCAGAAAACCTTTCCAAAATAGAAGACTTAACTTGGATTAATGGGGAATGAAATTCTAAATGGACTACAGAACCAGATTATCGAAGGATTTCTTTACCGCGTTATACTAAAAAAAATGGAAAAAAAGATTTTAAATCAGATTTCGTAAAACAACCTATCAGTATTCTTTATTTTTATCTGAATTCAAAAAGCAATCTTACTATTGTTGATGAAGATGAAGAACTTACGCTAAGACCGGATCATTGTGGTGTTTTAATAAACAGTATACTAAATAAATGCTTAGTTTTTTTAACCAAATGCATTAATGAACTCGAATATTCAGGATATTTGGAGTCCCTTTTTAATAATATTTCTTCAGTAGTAGAAAAAAAGATAGAAGTATTAGATAAGTCTATATTAGAAGAGTTAAAATCATTATATCTAAACTTAGTTAGTAAGAATTCTTCTGATTGGGTAAAGGTGGCTCATTCTTGTAGAAGAGTATTAAAGTTTATAGCAGATAAAGTTTTTCCAGCATCAGATGAAAAATATATTACAAAAGATAAAAGAGAGTGGCAAGTAAAAGATAATAATTTTCTTAATCGTTTAATCCGTTTTTTCGACAAAGAAGGAGTATCGAATATATCTAAATCTGAAGTTGAATTTGTAGAAAAGTACATCCGTGCAGTGACTTCAGAAACTCAAGATGGAGTACACAAAAATGAAATTACTCATTTCGAAGCTTCAACACTCGCCATTCATACATATCTCATTTTATCACAGGTTTTGAATAATCTAACAAGTCAAACTCCAGAAATAAAAGAATCTTAAACGTTCGTCTAACACTTATTAACAGAAATTTATTTTCAATACATGACTATATATACTTGAGAGTGTTCTATAAATAATGGTCGCAATCAGTTTAACTTTATCTGCAATTCTTGCAGTAATTTTTGGTATCTTGGTCTTAATGTTTCCAAAAATGCTTAATAATTTAGTAGGATTATGGTTATTGGTAACTGGAATTCTTCAATTATTCGCTCTTTATTATTAATTAACTAATTCATTATATCTTCTAGCAAAGTTATTCATAAAAATAGGTGCAATGGTTTCCATTCGATCCATATTCGTAATAATTTCACTTGCATCCTCACATTCATTAATTAACTTATCTCTAATTATTCCATGGAGCGCATTTCTAATAGAAAAATATGCGTTTGCCTTAGTCAATGAATCTCCTTTTATAGAAACAAGAGCATCCAATGCAGATTTATGTAGATCATAATCTCTTGCTTGAGGATAAAGTTTTAAGAATGATGCACCTCCAAAATTATTTAGATAAGATTCTGCTCCAAATTCAGTTATTACACTATGTGCATGATCAAACTCTGCACTTTGATCTCTTTCGAATAAATGCCTTGCGTGACCAAAATCAAAGCATCTCCAATTTCCATTGGTTCTAGTTACAAAATCTCTCATCCAGTTATTATCTATTTTAAAAGTTATTCCCTTAGCAAATAGTTCTGCTCTAGTTTCAGCCCCAATTTTAATTGCTTTTTCTTCATCAGTTTTAAATATCTTATTCAATGAATATTCAAATTCTATAAATTCTTCAATAATAAATTTCTCTCCTAAATATATTGGTTTAGGAGCAATAAATCCATCCAATTTTCTAAGAACATTTCTTTCAACTTCAGGTTCATGAGAATAGGGCTTCATTACAAACATATCACTTCCCTTTGTTAATGCAAATGGCACTCTATTTCCATTGGTTGGTCCAACAACCTTAGATAAATAAGTTAACTCAAATTTTCCGTCAAATTCTGCTTTTCTAAGTTCTTCTAAACAATCCGAAACAAATTTATGATAGTCTATTAAATTATTCTTCCCTGATTCATTAGTCCCTAGTCTAATCCATTCTGTAGGTGCTATTGGAGCTATTCCAGTCACTTTTAATTCTAAAGTCATATAATTTTGCAAAAATAAGTATTATTAAATCTTACTAAATTAATTAAGTCTGATGCTATCAAAGAACTTAGCTGCTAAATCTTTATCTTCAAATTTATATTTAACATTTAGATTCATGTCTTTACCTTTTTGAACTGCTAAATTATGGGCTCTTTCCAATGTCCTTAACAATAATGCTTCTTGGTCATCATCAGAATCAATTCTCTTTACCATCTCTGGAGTTCCAATATATTTGTAAGGTCCCTCACCATACCAATAATTAGTTTTATGTATATCTAGAACAAATCTCCCTTCACTAGGCCTTATCGATAAACAAACATCTTCCAAATCTTTCTTGCCTTCTTCTCTTACCCAAATATGATATCCTCTAGGTTGATTTGGAAGTCTAACATCTCCTCCTTCAATTACTAATATGTATTTTTCAGGTTCCATTTTAGGTTAGATCTGTAGCTCTATAGGTTTGAAATCTTGCATCTAATATCTGCGCTCTTATTTTATTATTTACACTTCTAAACTCTGTTGGAGTAATATAGGTCAAATATCCAGTTGTTAATTTTGCACCAGAACCATTCCTATCTTCAGTTTTATCAATAAAGAATCCTCTCAAATTTCTAGGATCTTCTAAACTATCTACAAAAAAATCATATTTCCAGTAATTAAATTCCTCTTTAATTATCTCATCCCTATTATTTGGACCATGTAATACTTCTACTTCTGGAGCAGATAGGGTTACCGGAACAACGATAGATGGAAATTTATCTAATCTAACAAAACCCTTTGGTTCTTCATAGCTAGGCGCCTTATAGTTATCGGCCCTTCTAAAAATTAATGGATCTTCATAAAAAAATCTTCTAACGTTTCCAGTTACATGCTTAAACATAAATCTTTCTAAACTATTCATAAAAATTCTGATTAATCTTATTATTTAAACATATATGCTAATTTTTCTTTAATCTAGGTAGTGAAAATAAACATTAAACCATATATTTTTCAATAGTATTAGGTATAGGTCTAACATTTTCATTAATAAATCTAGCCTTTACTCTTTTTATTTCATAGGATGCAGGGATAAATATGTCATTAGATTTCATTCTTTCTTTAACTAGTCCAGAAACACCATCCCAGAATTTATTTTCTTCAATGCTTTTTGCACATTCAGCCATGGATGCATATCTCTCATAATCAATATAATGTCTAACCAAATTACTAAATGGTGCAATCAACAGATATGCAGATAAAGATGCACTTATTACCCATCTATCGATTTTAGTAGACAGATTCATATTATTTACTATTAGTTAAATTATTTAAAATTAATCATTCTCTTCTTCATATTCACTTTCGTCTTCTTCATGTTCGTGGTGATCATGATGATCGTGTTCAGATAAATCGCCTTCTTCATTTATGCTCTTAATTATAATTTTGAAAATAAGAGTCTTTCCAGCCATAGGATGATTAAGATCAATTTCAACCATATCTCCTATAATTTTTTTAATTTTAACTGGAAGTTGATTTCCATCAGGTGTTTTTACATATAATTCCATACCTTCTTCCAATTTAGCGCCAGCAGGCATTTTTCTTAAAGGTATTTTTTGGACTAATTTAGGATTATATTCTCCGTATGCATCATTAGGCTTAAGTGTAATTTCTTTTTCATCTCCAATATTCAATCCTATAACTCCAGAATCAAAACCAGCAATCATTTGTCCTGCTCCAACTTCAAATTCTAAAGGATGAGAATGATCTCCATGCATAGATGTATCAAAAACTTCTCCGCTTTCAAATCTTCCTTCATAATCTACTCTTACTTTATCTCCTTTCTTAATAGCCATAGAAAACACTCTTTTTTAGGGTATTTAATTGTTTTTACTATCCATAATTTTCACTAAGCCAAACCACAAAATATACTATGTAAATTAAAACTATAAAACAACCAATCCATATGAATATTTCAAGAATTGGTAAAAATATTCCAAAAATAATTAATAATATTGCTATCCAAAATATCAAGGAAAGCGATTCCATTCTATTAAACAAATTTCTTATATTTTTATATGTCATAATTGTAAATATTTATCTTTTCTAAATTTAAAAGGATTGCCCCCATTGTTTGTTGCAAACCAAATAATCACTATTCCTATTAAAATTACTATGGATACTATTACAACGATAATTATCCATCCGAATGAAGAATATTGTGTTGTTGTGGAAGCAGAATTGGTTGTTAAATTAGCTGAGTTACTGTTCGAATTACCTGTTGAACTAGGAGCAGAAGCAATGACTTGATGAAGATATGTAAGAGTTAAATTAACTTCAGAACTATATATATTATTTATTTGAACATTGACATCATAATAATTGTCTGCATTTAAATCAAATTTATTGTCCTGTCCAGAATAAATCGTTTTCTCTTGAGAAAGTGAAGAAACATTCAACACAACATTATTACTATTTATACTTACTACTCCTATGTAATATGTATTCCCATCAAGTTCTATACTTATTCTTTCATTTTCACTTAAATTTTTATTTATACTCCCCTTAAAACTAAATTCTTGATCTGTGTAAGAATAGGTATTATCCCAACTTCCACTACTGCCACTACCTGATCCACTACTTGGATTTGTTTGACAATTATCTGTGCTATAGGAATCAGAGTTACTGTTCGAATTACCTGCATAATCATAACAAGTTATATTATAATCATAGCTAGTACCACAATTAAGATTAGTATCCGTAGCAGTCCAATGAGTTGAATTTTGAGAATTTAAATTCACACTATGAGAACCATCCCTCTTCAAAACACAATAGGATATTCCACTACCAGTATCTGTGTCAGTAACATCAATATCAAGTTCATTTTGAGATGTGCCATTATTTTGTATATTTGGCGTGCTAGGAGCAGTATTATCCACTCTAACATTGAATAAAGTTATATTACTTTTATAACCTAAACTATCATTAGCAATAACTGTAATATTATAATATCCTCCATCTACTAGAGAATTAGTATTAAGTGTTGAATTCCAACTTGATAGAGAAGTATTAGTCGCATTATTTATTAACAAATTCCACGCCAAAGTCGAATTAGTTATATTAAATATAACTGCACTTATTGGAGAATAATCATTTACATTCACATTTAACCTATAATTAGATCCAGAAATATTAGAATAGTTAGAAGGATTTGCAGGAACTATTACTGGGGCAGAAGTATTATTAACAGTTATAGAAATATTTGTAGAATTTACAATTCCAGAATAATTATAAGTTTCAATTGTCAAATTATAAACTCCAGGAGAACTAGCATTAGCATTGAACCAGAATCTATTTATTGAACTACCATTAATTAAAAATGAATTATTAGTCCAGGAAAGAACATTATTATAATTTGTAAATATTCCTAACGCATCAGTTCCATTACTTGCATTTACAAAAGTAAAGTTAGATGGAAGAGTTATATTAACTGTACTAATATTTGCCAATGCACCTAAATCCGTATTGTTGACCGATATATTATACAAAACAGAAACACTCTGATTAACGGAATTTGGAGAATTAAGTGTAACTATACTATTTGCAAAAACAAGAGTCAATGAACCCACTAATAAAATCAATATAAATAAACTATTTTTAATCTTCATTTTGTCCTCTTTTTTACATTATTCGATAATACAATCTCATTTATAAATATTAGTTATCATCAATAAATATGCCTCTATAGCTCAGTTGGTAGAGCGACTGATTCGTAATCAGTAGGCCGAGGGTTCAATTCCCTCTAGAGGCTCTTTTTATTATATTTTTTAGAATCAAAATGTTTATAAAAACAAATAATTAACTAATCGCATAAAATTAGAGGTGTAAATGGGAAGTAATATAGATTTAAGGAAATTTGAAGATGCATCATCTATCCAAGATGCTTTTTCTAGAGTAGTTTCTGGTGGAAAAGTAGGTTATAAAACCGTAATAGAAAGAAAGAAAACTCCT
>Ga0007882_10001030_pt1 | contig 16461 bp, 11 predicted proteins | sample CryBogCBH12Aug01_FD_71195 | JGI IMG/M metagenome (GOLD analysis project Ga0007882, IMG submission 71195) | Freshwater microbial communities from Crystal Bog, Wisconsin, USA - CBH12Aug09.1 | ecosystem: Environmental > Aquatic > Freshwater > Lake | place: Crystal Bog, Wisconsin, USA | collected... | reverse complement strand
GCCATGCGCATGGCCTTCACCGCATCGCCGGTCATGCGGGTGAATTCCAGCAGTTCCGGCATCTTCATCTTGGTCAGCGGACCGATGATTTCGTGGACGTCGCCGCCGGAACAGAAATTGCCGCCTGCGCCGGCGATGACCACCGCCTTGACGTCGGTGGCGTAAACCAGATTCTGGAACAGGTCGCGCAACTCGCCGTAGGAGTCGAAGGTCAGCGGGTTTTTGCGCTCAGGCCGGTTGAGGGTGAGGGTCGCCACCTTGCCGTCGACCGACCAATCGAAATGCTTGGCTTTGTATTTTGCCGCTTTGAACCGTCTCATGGCCTGCCCCCCCGAAATGTCGTCGCATAAATTGCTTTATAGATAAAACAATACTTGCGCGGCAACCGAAAGACAAGCCTGCCCTATTTCTCGTAGGGCGATTGGGCAAGATTATCGTGCATGGCCTGGACCAGACCATTGAGGTGGCGGATGTCGTCTTCACCGATCCCGGAAATCGCCTGGTTGAAGACGCGGCTGGCCACCGACTTGACCCTGACCAACAGGGTTTCGCCTTTTGCCGTCATGGAAACCTCGGTGACGCGATTGTCGGCCGGCCGGCGAATGACATCGACCAGGCCATCGCGGTGCATGCGCTGAACGATGCGGGTCAGGGTGGAAAGCTTGATGATGGCCAAATCGGCGATGCCGCTGACGCTGCAAGTGCCCTGGTCACCAAGAATCATCAACACGCGCCAGCGCGGCTGGTCCAGTGAAAGTGGCTTAAGTACCGAATCCATCACCGAAGCATAGCGGCTGGACAGGCGATTTAACCTGAAGAACGGGTATTCGCAAAGACGGAATAATGGAGACCCAGGATCGAGGACTTCGGAGTCATTATCTGCTGTGTGCCGGTCCGCTTGCGGGGACTTGGCCATGGAGTTGCTCCACATAATTTCCGGGTGATCGCCGGGTCGGTCAAGGTGCCGCAGGTTATAAAGTCTCCCCTCTGTACGGTCAAGCCGACCGTCGGCTGGCGCTCCCGGGCGCACTGCGCTAAAGCCGGCAAAGAATATACAACCGCAATTTGTTGAGCTGTCGTGGGTCAAAGACGTGCATTGCCCTTTGCAAAAAATTTACGTTGTCGTAAACTAACTTTCCTATTGCGCCGGGCGATGTTTTATAATTAAACCAATTGGTCGACGGGGGGATGAAAACCATGGATTTGCCTGAGGTGTATCGGTGAGCCAAGGGAAAGGGCCGGGATCGCATAAGCGGTCGCGGCTCAGCACCACGATCGACCTGGCGACATCGCTGGGATTTATCGGTGGGCTTCTTTGGCTGTCGTTTTTCTATCATCTCAAGGTCGATGTTCCCCAGGTTCAGCCCGATCCCTTCGACCGGCGGACCATTTATTATTCCCTTGCCGTCCCCACTCCCGACATCATCTGGGCGTCGGGAAGCTATGGGCGCGTCATCCGTTCCGAGAACAAGGGCCAGAGCTGGACCATTCAGCCGGCCGGAACCAACGAGAACCTGCTGGCGCTGGTCGCCTGGAACGAACGCGAGGCGGTGGCCGCCGGTGACAACGGGGTCGTGCTGCGCAGCGACGACAGCGGCAGGACATGGTCGCAGGTGGCCGTCGAGATGCGGCCCAACGGCAAGCTGATCCTCAACGGGGTCGTTGTTCCGCAGTCGGGGCGGGCGCTGCTGGTCGGGGAATTCGGCACCATTCTGGCCAGCGACGATCACGGGCGCAGCTGGCGCCATACCCATCCCGAGAAGGATCTGGCCTGGCACGCCATCAGGGTCGCCCCCGACGGCCGCATCTGGGTGGTCGGTGAATTCGGCAATGTCAGTCTGTCGGCGGATGGCGGCGAGACCTGGACCGCCCTGAAATCGCCGGCGGACGTCACCCTGACCTCCATCGTCTTTACACCCAAGGGTGACGCAGTGATCGCCGGCCTGTCGGGCAAGGCCTATCGCAGCGGCGACGGCGGCGAAACCTGGACGCCGCTGCCCATCGCCGGCGGCGAAAGCATCTTCGGCGGCGGCGTTTTCGGAGACACTGTGCTGGCCTATGGCGGCGACGGCGGCATCTATGTGCTGGCGGCGGGGACCGATGGCTGGACCCGCCAGGTCAGCACCCCGCCATTCAAAGGTTTTGTGATGGCATCGGTGGCGGCCGGCGATCAGCTGCTGTTCGCCGGAACCGGTTTCGGGGAATTCAGTCACGGCCAATTGAGGATGTTCAAATGAGCGGCGAGCCGCAGTCCATTCCGGCGCCGGCGGGGCTGGTCGGCCGCTTCACCCAGGCCATCCTTGATATCCGCATGCAACTGTTCGCGGTGATGGCGTTGACGGTGGTCGGGCTTGGCTATTTCGCCGTGCAAACCGACATCCGCACCTATTTCGACGACCTGGTGCCGCGCGACCACCCCTATGTCAAAACCAACGATCAATTCCGTGAAAGCTTCGGTGGTGCCAATCTGGTGACCATCATGATCGAGGCCGAGCAGGGCGATATTTTCCAGCCCAAAATCCTGAAGTTCATCAAGAATCTTCAGGACGGCCTGCAGAAGATCTCCGGCGTCAACCAGTTCCAGGTGATTTCGCTGGCGTCGAAAAAGCTGAAGACCGTCAAAGCCACCGCCGACGGCGTCAATTCCGAGCCGCTGATGTGGCCCAATGTGCCGAGCACCGACGCCGAGGTGCAGGCGCTGCGGGCCGGCGCGGTGGTCAATCCTTATGTCTACGGCATCTATGTGTCGCGCGATCTGAAATCCACCGTCGTCACCGTCGATTTCATCGACCGCCTGGTGGACTACAAAAAGATCCTGCCCGAGATCAATACCCTGCTGGCCAAGACGAGGGTCGACGGGGTGAAGATCCACATGGTCGGCCAGCCGGTGCTGATCGGCGACATCATCGAGAGGCTGCCGGAAACCATCACCATCTGTGTCGGCATCATGCTGGCGCTGACCTTCCTGCTCTGCATGTCGCTGTATTCCTTCTACGGCACCATCTACCCGCTGGTGGCGGCGGCATTTTCCGCCGCCTGGGCGTTCGGCACCGCCGGCTATCTCGGCATCAATCTCGACCCGCTGGGCATTGTCCTGATTTTCCTGATCGCCGCGCGCACCATCTCGCACACCGTGCAGATGTGTATGCGCTATGAGGAGGAATACGACGATCTGGTGAAGCGGTTCGGCGATTCCAAGGTCAAACTGACCATCGTCGCCTCGCGCATGTCGGTGGAAAGTCTGTTCCGGCCCGGCATGCTGGGGCTGGTCATCGATATCGGCGCCATGGCCATCGTCGCCATCACGCCGATCCCGCTGCTGATCAAGGTGGCCATCATCGGCGTCGTCTGGCTGTGCGGCACCGTGTTGTGCACCTTGGTGTTGATCCCGCTGCTGCTGTCGCTGGTCAAGCCGTCGCCGACGGCGCTGTCCCACCGGCCGCTGCTGGCCCGGTTGTTTCTGGCCATGACCGATGCCATTTCCGGCTTTGTCAATCATCGCAGCCGGGCCATCGGCATTGTCGTGACGGCCTGCCTGCTGACCGCCGTCACCGCCTATTTCTCGGCCGGGCTGACCATCGGCGACGCCAATGCCGGGTCGCCCATCCTATGGCCGGATTCGACCTACAACCTCGACGACGCCGCCATCAACGCCCGTTTTCCCGGGACCGACCGTATGTTCCTGGTGATCCGGGGCGACAAGGACGACGACCTGAAGAACCCGGAAATCCTGAAATGGGTCAGCGCCTTCCAGGAGACCATCGAGGCCCAGCCTGAGATCGGCGGCACCTTGTCGATGGCCGACATCATCCGTCCGGTCAATATGATCCTGCATGAGGGCAATCCCCGCTATTACAACCTCGGCACCAGCGCCTCGGCCAATGCCGAACTGCTGTTCCTGGCGATGGCGGGGTCGGATCCCGGCGACGTCGATCGATTTGTCGATTACAAGTTCCACAACGGCTCGGTGCAGATGCAGTTCCGCGACCACAAGGGAAGCACCATCCGCACGGCCCTGCAGGCAATTCAGAATTTCGCCGCCCAGCACAAAGTCGAGGGCGCCCAGCTTCAACTGGCCGGCGGCTATATTGGTCTGATCGCTGCCGTCAATGAAGTCATCTTGAATGACCAGGTGCGAGCAATCGCCTTTGCCCTGCTGATTCTTTACATATGCTGTGTGGCTTTTTACAAATCGACCCAGGCGGGTCTGTTTTTCCTGCCGGTGGTGATCATCTCCAATACCGTTACCTTCTCATTCATGGCCCTGTACAAGATTGGCCTGAACATTTCCAATCTGCCGGTTGCCGCGCTGGGGATCGGTCTGGGCGTCGATTATGCATTCTACGTCGCCGACCGCATCCGCGAGGAATACCTGCTGTGCGGCGACGAAAACGAGGCGATCCGCCTTGGCATCAATTCCGCCGGGTTGGGGGTGGCCATTACCGCCATCTGCGTGACGGTATCGTTGATGGGATGGTTCCTGTTCTCGTCGATCCGTTTCCAGGCAGAGATGGGACTGCTGATCGCCCTGTGGATGTTTACGTCCGCGGTGTCAGCACTGTTTCTGATTCCAGCCATGATACAGCTGTTCAGGCCGAGTTTCATCTTCGATGACAGGGTGCATTAAAGACACAGTCTCAGACGAAATTTGTCGGGTAATTGATTAATGGTTGAAAAATCAAATTTTTCAATTTCAATGTAACTCAACCGTTGCTTTTGGCGTGGTGTTCCGGTTTCGGAAAGTGGGAGGTACCATGAAGACAACCAGTTTATACCTGACTACCGCGTTGTCGATCGCGGCCGGATGCTGTTGGATGCAGCCGGCGGCGGCGACCGAGGATTTCGGTTTTATGACCTTGGGCGGCTACGCGCGCCAGGATTTCAGCTTCAATTTGCAGAAGGTCCCGGAAGATCCGAAATCCAGCCCGATGGATCTTTCGATGAACCGGCAGACGCTGTTTGTCGAAGCCTTCGCGCCCATCGGCCAGACCCGTTGGACCACACGTCTGCGTTGGGATCATGAATTCCAGACATCCTACGAGCATGACCTGGAAACGATCGCCAATCTCAAGAATCCCATGGGCGGCCACATCGACTTCACCCGGGAATACGACACCAACACCCTGGGCGACGCGGTCCGCGAACTGTTCGTCGATTATGATATCGGCCGCCTGTCGGCGCGCCTGGGCCGCCAGCAGGTGGTGTGGGGCGAGACCGACTTCTTCCATGCCACCGACGTCATTCATGGCTATGACTTCCGCTGGCGGCATTTCCTCGAGCCGGCCAACGAAGACGTGCGCAAGCCGCTGACCCTGGCCAACCTTACCTTCGACGCCAAGGAATTGAACGGCAAGTTGCAGCTGATCGTGCGTCCGCCGGGCATCGACCGCGATCACCAGGTGGCCAATACCGACCCGGCCTTCGGCGGCCGCTGGTCGAACAACTTCTCCAAAACCACGCCGCTGTTTTCCTACGCCAACCCCAGCTGGCTGCCCTATGACTATCACTGGAAGGACGGCAACGTCGACGATGCCCATTACGGTGGCCGCTGGGCCGGCGAGGCCTTTGGACAGAGTTACGCCCTGAATTATTATCATGGCCAGGGCGGCTTCATGTCCGATCCCATCATCATCGTCGATCCCAAGGCGCGGGGCCTGTTCGGGCCGGTGGCCGTGGTCTTCCCTGAGACCGACACCTTTGGCGGCAGCGCCTCGGGCAATATTCCGTTCATCGACTCGATTTACCGCGCCGAAGTGGCCTACACGCCGAACCGCAAGTTCGGCAACTGGCCGATGTTGCAGGTGGTGAAGAACGACGCCTACAACTTCGAACTGGGCGCCGACAAGACCCTGCGTCTGCAAAACTACCTCGGCACCAGTTCCCAGAGCCTGTTCACCGTGCAGGTGTTCGACTGGTACCTGCCGAACGTGCAGCCGTCCCAGCGCATCGTCAATTTCGTCGGCTCCGGCTACTTCGCCGAGCACAATTTCATGGGCACGATGATCCTTACGCTGCCCTACATGCATGACACCCTGACCGGTACCTTCGTCGGTCTGGCCGATCTGACCTGGGGTGGCGGCATGGTCATTCCGTCGCTGGAATATGCCATCGCCGACCACTGGCGTCTGAAGGGCGAACTGGACCTGCCGATCGGCGGCAAGAAGGGCGATATCAACGCCCTGCAGAACCAGAGCACTTTCGGCATCTTCTATCACAACCCGCAGCTGCTGCTGCGGACCACGTTCCTCTTCTAACCGGCAGGTAAACGGGCCAAGGAGATTACCCATGAACAGAAAGACAGTCTTCCCGTTGCTGGGCGGCGTATTGGGCGCCATCGCCTGCTTCGCGGTCAGCGCCGGCGCCGCCGACCTGCCCGCGGGCACGGTGATCAGCGCCGAGAACTTCGACCAGATCAAAGACCAGACCTTCCAGGGCACCCGCATCGGCGATCTGGTCACCCCGACCTTCGAGATGTGGATCAGGAAATACGGCCTGAAGATGCCGCTGGGGCCGACCAGCAACGTCAAGCTCGATCCCCTGTACCTGAAAGCCACCGCCGATAACGCCGGCAAGGCCAAACTCGACGCCAGCCACAAGATCAGCGGCTATGTGTCGGGCATTCCCTTCCCCAATCTGGATATCAAGGATCCGGATTGCGGCTGGAAAGCGGCGTGGAACCAGTATCTGTCTGATCCGATGATCGGCGATTCCTGGTTTGCCGACGCCCAGGTGACCATCGTCGACGCCAGCTCTGGCGTTATCGACAAGTTCGGCGCCGCCAGCGCCAAGGCCATCTTCGAAGGCCGCACCACCGGTCCGGCGAAGATCGGCGAGCCGGTCGACCATGCCAAATATCTGCTGGTGCTGACCTCGCCTTACGACATCGCCGGCCTGGGCGTGTTCAATGCCCAGTACAACGACGGCAAGCCGGACGACGGCTGGGTTTATATCCGCAACCTGCGCCGGGTGCGCCGCACCTCCGGAGCGGGCAGCTGGATGGATCCGCAGCCGAAGATGGACCTGCTGAACGACGACAACCAGGGACTGCTGGGCTATCCCCTGTGGTTCAAGGACTTCAAATGCGTCGCCAAGCGCAAGGTTCTGGCCGTGCTGACCGGTCCGGATCCGAATGCGCCGCACGCCGTGACCGATCAGATGGACACCTCCAAGGCGCCCTATTGGAACCCCACCAATCAGGTCTGGGAGCCGCGCGATGTGATCGTCGTCGAGGCCACTCCTCCGGACGAGCATCCCTACGGCAAGAAGGTCCTGTACCAGGACGTTCTTTACCCGAAGTTCTACCATGGCGAACTTTATGACCATAAAGGCGAGTTCTGGCGTCTGTGGCGCCAGAGCTACCGGCAGGCTCCCAACGGCAACGGCGCGCCCGGCATCCAGCTGGTGCACACCCAGGCCATCGACTTCCAGCGCCTGCGTGCCACCAATATCGACATGACCTTCACCAAGACCAACCTGCTGGGCCCGGAATGGTTCAGCGAGGCGACCCTGGAGAAGGCCGCCGGCGGCGCCCTGTTCGCCGAAATCCAAAAGATGAAGTGATCTGAAAGTGGGGGCGGAAGCGGGTTATCCTGCTTCCGCCCTTTTTTTGTCTTCCATCATCATGGCGAGGCCTGCAGATGAACATACTGCCCCGGCGGTTCCTGTTAAGCATCCTCGCGGTTTTGTCTCTTGGCCTGGGTTCCGCCCGGGCGGCGACCGACAGCGCCGTCGGTCTGGCCCTGGAAATCGACAACGGCAAAGGCCTGCCCCTTAAGGTCGCCGCCGGCCGGACTTTCTACATCAATCAGATCGATATGCGCGCCCATCTCAAGGTAAGCCGCGATGACGACATCGCCGGTTTGGGCCGGCACGGCATGCTGGCCGGCCTGTCCTGGGCCGGTGTCCGCATGGAACAGGAATTCGTCGACCTGCCCAATCCCGACGGGACGCGCACACGCCGGCGTTTCTTCAGCGGTGCCGAATGGATGAACCAGCCGGCAAGCTTCACCATCACCCCGGTCGACGCCAAAGGCAGGGCCGTTGGCGCGGCGGTCAGCGTCGATACCGGTTTCGACAGGGCCAAACCGGACCGCGAAACCATGTTCATCAACCGCTTCCGCGCCATTCAGTGGGCCTATGACTGCGCCTCGGAAATGGATTGCCGCAAGGCGCGCAAATACGAAGAGGAAGGACTGGTCGAGCTTCGTCATTCCCGCCATCCCGAACAGACATTCCAGCTTCCCGCCGGCACGAAGGCGCTGCAGCTTCGCTGGTCCCTGACCCCGGCGGCGGCCTACATGATCCCCGTCACCCAGGTGAAATCGCCGGAATTCGCTTATGGTTACGGGATCGCCGTCGAGGCGCTGACCCCGCCGGGTGCCGACGGCAGCTACGCGCCGGGCTCCGATCTTACCTTTCGCCTGAGCCAGTTCGATGGCGCCGGCAAGCGTCTGCACGCCGAGGGCCGTCTGCCCAGCTACAATGATTTCCTCGCCGGACGGGATAAGGCCGGCCTGCAGTACTATCGCGGCTTCACCGAACCGGCGGCCGCCTGGTACCGGCGCAAACACCGCGAGCGCATGCTGATGGCGCAGATCGTCGGCCCGGCCCAGGCCCTGCAGCCGATCCGCAGCCTGGTGCGGCTGGAGGACTTTCTCGGCAGCAATGTGACGCAGAAGGTGGGCTTGCCGGAACGCGACGGATATTATGGCGAATTCCAGCTGTTTCCGCCCTCCAACGACATGTTCGGCGGTGCGTTTGATCCCAAGCATAGAGGCTGGGCGGCGCCGGTGACCGACCGCTTCACCTTCCATGTTCCGGCCAATGCCGAACCCGGCACCTATCTGGTGACGGTCAAAGGCCGTCGCGTCTATCTGGGCGAGGACATTCCGGCATCCCAGACCATCGAGGTGCAGATCGGCACCACCCGGCATACCGAGCCGCGTCTGACCGTCGGCAACTGCGACAAATGTCACAAGGACGGCGGCGAGCTCGCCAAGCTGCTGCACGGCAACGGCAATATCGCCGCCTGCAACGCCTGTCATGCACCGCTGACCATCGAGCCGGACAACGAAGCCTATGTCCGTATCCACTTCATCCATTCGCGCAGCCAGCGCTTTACCGCGCCGCTCGATCAGTGCTCGGCCTGCCATCTCAGCAACGAAAGCATCCAGCGGGCCAGCAAGGCGGCCTGCCTGTCCTGTCATCCGGCCTATCCGGCCAAGCATGTGGAGAAGTTTGGGCCCCTGCAGAGCATCTATGTCGGCGGCGGCCAAGAGTCCTTCCAGCGCTGCGGCGAGAAGTGCCATACCGAACACCAGGGCAGCGGGTTCAACAGCGTGCCGCAATAAATCTCCAGCTTTCCGAGCGTTCCTGAAGACTGAAGGAAACACGGACGAAAAGGGACGCCGCTTCGCGGCAAGGGACATCACGGACAGGAAATCTCGCCGCCGCAGGCGGCAAGGATATTTGCGCTATCGCAGATAAGTGTGGACATGAAGAAAACAGTGGCACCGGCCTCCGTGCCGGTGTTTCGGCGAAGCCGAAATGTTTCCGCCGCGTTGCGGCGGAGTCCGGCAGGGACGCCGGACCCACTGGAAGACATTTTTTCACAGGCTCTCCCTGCCCGTGGCAAAGACCCACGGGCAGGGACGCCCGTGCCACTTCCCGCTGGTGCGCCGCGAAGCTGCGTCCTCCCCCCCTCCTAAAGGCCCTACTTTTTCCCAGAGAAATTAGTTGCAAAGTCACATGATTTAGAAAATACTGACGGCAACAAGAAAGCGTCGCAGGGTGCTCGCGGCCATTCGGGGAAACGACGACCAATTGATCCGGCCTGGCCGCCGCAGGGCCCTTTTCGTCTTTGACCGGCGAGGGGAGAACGCATGCACGAGGTTCGCATTCACGGACGGGGCGGGCAGGGCGCGGTTCTGGCGCTGAAGATCCTCGCCAAGGCGCTGGTCGGCGAAGGCAAGCACGCCATCGGCATTCCATCCTTCGGCTTCGAGCGGCGCGGCGCTCCGGTGGCGGCGTTCCTCCGCTTCGACGACCGCGAAATCCGCATGATGACCAATATCTACGATCCCGACTATGTGCTGTGCATTGATCCCACGGTGGCCAATGTGGTGGACATCCTGTCGGGTGTGCGGGACGGTGCCACCCTGATCCAGGCAACCAAGCTGAAACCCGAGGAACTGGAGCTGCCCGACCGCATCACCACGGTCGGCACCTGCGATGCCGTCGGTATCGCCATGGAGGTCTTCGGCAGGTCGATCACCAACACGGTCATGCTGGGGGCCTTCGCGCGCACCACCGGCGTGGTGTCGCTGGCCTCCATCGAGGCCGGGCTGGTGCAGTCGGCGATGTTCCGCGATGCCGCCGCCGAGCAGAACCTCCTGGCGGCCCGCCGCGGCTACAAGGAAACCATCGTTCTCGAACGCCGCCGCGGAGCCGCCTGATGGCCATGATCAAACAATCGCGCCCACCCTTCGACTCCTCCACGGTGCCGGCCGGGATGTGTCCCATCGCCACCCAGCTCAGCACCATGCTGCCCGGCGACTGGCGCGCCGAACGGCCGGTGGTGGATCGCGAGAACTGCGTCAAATGCGCCAATTGCTGGATGTATTGCCCGGTGCAATGCATCACCGAGCATGTCGGCTGGTTCGAAGCCGATCTCAAGGCCTGCAAAGGCTGTGGCATCTGCGCCACCGAATGTCCCCATCGCGCCATCGCCATGGTGGAGGAAGGCAAATGATCACCGCGAAGACCATGGTTTGCGACGGCAATGAGGCTGCGGCCTGGGGAGCCACCCTGGCCCGCCCCGACATGGTGGCGGTCTATCCCATCACCCCGCAATCCTCGCTGGCCGAATATGTTTCGCAATTCATCGCCGACGGCATTCTCGACGCCGAGTTGCTTGATGTCGAAGGCGAGCACAGCGTCATGTCGGTGCTGCACGGCGCCGCATTGGCCGGGGCACGCACCTATACGGCGACCTGCGGCCAGGGCCTGGCCTTCATGTTCGAGCCCTATTTCCGCACCCCGCCGCTGCGCCTGCCGATCGTCACCTCGCTGGTCACCCGCGACGGCATCACCCCGCAATGCGTCTGGGGCGGCCAGCAGGACGCCATGACGGTGCGCGACGTCGGCTGGATCCACATGTATTGCGAAAGCGTCCAGGAAGTGCTGGACACCGTCGTCATGGCCTTCCGCATCGCCGAGGACCGTCGCGTCATGCTGCCGGTCAACGTCAATCATGACGGCAATTATCTGTCCTACGGCGTCTGCAAGATGGAACTGCCGGGGCAGGAAGAGGTGGATGATTTCCTCGGCCCCAAGGATATCAACTGGCATGTCGCGCTGGATCCCGACCGGCCGATGGCGGTGGATCCGCTGACCGGCGGCGCCACCGGCCCCGGCCCGGCGCTGTTCGTCAGCTACCGCAAGGGCCTGTGCGACGCCATGCAGAGCGCGCTGGGGGTCATCGAAGAGGTCCATGCCGACTGGGGCAGGCGCTTCGGCCGCCACTGGGCGCCGCTGATCGAGGAATACCGCCTTGACGATGCCGACTTCGCCATCGTCACCATCGGCAGCATGACCGGCGCCGCCAAGGACGCGGTGGACGAGGCGCGCGCCGAGGGCACCCGCGTCGGACTGATCAAGGTCAAGACCTTCCGGCCCTTCCCCCTGGAAGCGATGGTCAAGGCGCTGTCCAAGGTCAAACTGGTGGGCGTCGTCGACCGCGCGGTGTCGTTCGGCTGGAATTCCGGGCCGCTGCACCAGGAGGTGCTGGCCGCCCTGTATCATGCCCGGCATTCGATCCCGGCTCCCAGCTTCATCGGCGGGCTGGCCGGCTCGGACCTGACGGTCAAGCATTTCCGCCGGGTCATCGCCGAAACCGCCAATGCCGCCTGGCATGGCCCCGGTCTTGAGCCGGTCTGGCTCAACGCCAAGGATTGAGGGGGACTGCGATGCAACAGACGCGCTATCTCATCGGCGGTTCAAGCCATGCGGCGATCGAGGCGGTGGCCGCTATCCGCGCCGCCGATCCCGACGGCGAGGTGGTGCTGGTCACCGCCGATTCCCGCCTTCCCTATTCGCCGACCATCCTGCCCTATGTGGTGAAGGGATGGACCACGCCGGAGCGCACGGCCTTGCGCGACGAGGCCTGGCTGGCCGCCAACAAGGTGACGTTCCTGCGCCAAAGCCCCATCGCCGCCGTCGATGTGGCCGAACGCCGGGTGCGGCTCCAGGACGGGCAGGTGGTGGGCTATGAAAAACTGCTGCTGGCGACGGGTGCGCGTCCGGCCCTGCCGCCCATCCCCGGTCTGGATACGGTGCCTTTTCACGTGCTGCGCACCGTTGACGACGCGTTGGGCCTGAAGGACGCCATCGCCAAGGCCAAGCGCGCCGTGGTGTTGGGCGCCGGGCTGGTAGGCCTGCATGCCGCCGAGACCATGGTCAAGAGCGGCCTCGCCGTCACCGTGGTGGAAATGCAGCCCCATGTGCTGCCCGGCTATTTCGATGATCAGGCGGCGACCATGATCGAGACAGCCTTCACCGGCAACGGCGTCGCGTTGCGCCTGGGCTGCCGGGCGGCTTCGGTGCAACGCCAGGACGCAGGCTTCACGCTTACCCTGGCCTCGGGCGAGGAATGTCCCGGCGACCTGCTGCTGATCGCCGCCGGGGTTCGTCCGGTGGTGGATTTCCTGGCCGGGTCGGGGGTCGAGATCGACCAGGGGGTTCTGGTGGATCCCCATATGCGCACCTCGGTGCCGGGGATCTGGGCCGCCGGCGACGTCACCCAGCCCTATCATTTCTTCGACGGCCGCCGGGCCATGGCCGGCATCCTGCCCAATGCCGTCGAACAGGGCCGTATTGCCGGCGCCGACATGTGCGGCGATGCCGGCGTCAAGCCGTTCCCCGGGGCGGTGTCGCTGAATACCTTCGGCTATTTCGGCAATCATGCCATTTCGGTGGGCGCGCTGGAGGTTGCCGACGCTCGCATCGAAACCCGCGGCGACGCCGACAAATATCTCCGCCTGGTGGTGAAGGACAGCCGCCTGTGCGGGATTTCCGCCATCAATCATGAGGTGGATGCCGGGGTCATGTGGCAGCTGATCCTGCGGCGGATCGATCTGTCCAAGGTCGAGGACGAGTTCTTCAAGCGGCCTCTCGAGGTGGCGCGGACCGTTATGTCGCGGACCTGGCGTTAGGAGACCACCATGGGCACAGCATTCAGCTCCATCGTTTTCGACTCGGACAAATGCAATGGCTGCGGCGATTGCATGACCGCCTGTGCCGAGGTCAAGGGCGGCAAGGCCCGGCTCAGCATCGTTGCCTCGCCGGACCAGGCCAGTTACGAACTGGCCATGTGCCGCCAATGCGGCCAGCCCAAATGCGCCATGAACTGTCCGGCCGGGGCGCTGGCCAAGAGTGACGAGGACGGCGTCGTGCGCTGGGCGGCCGACCGTTGCGTCGGCTGCCTGCTGTGCACCGTGGGTTGCGCCTATGCCGGCATCGTCCATGACGTGCCGGCCAAGGCGATGGCCAAATGCGACCGCTGCGACGGTGCTCCGGCCTGCATTCCCGCCTGTAAGACCGGGGCGCTGCAATTCAATCACGCCGCCGAACTGTACAACCGTGTCGGCGAGTTGGAGGATCTGTTCGCCCCCGGCCTGTCGGCCTGCCAGGGCTGCAACTCGGAACTGCTGATCCGCCACACCCTTCGCCATGTCGGGCCGGAAACGGTGCTGGCGACGCCGCCCGGCTGCATCGCCGGCATGGGGGCGGTGGGCTATAACGGCCAGACCGGAACCAAGATCCCGGTCTTTCATCCGCTGCTGACCAATACCGCCTCGATGCTGACCGGCATCCGCCGCACCTATCTGCGCCGGGGCCGCGACGTCACGGCGCTGGCGCTGGCCGGCGACGGCGGCGTCGTCGATGTCGGCTTCCAGTCGCTGTCGGGGGCGGCCGAGCGCGGCGAGCAGTTGCTGTTCATCTGCGTCGACAACGAAGGCTACATGAACACCGGCATGCAGCGCTCGGGCAGCACCTCCTACGGGTCCTGGACCTCGACCACCCCGGTGGGCGAGAAGATGGGCGGCAAGTCCCGCGATTCGAAGAACATGCCGCTGCTGATGATGATGCATCGCTGCGAATATGTGGCCACCGCCTCGCTCGGCTTCATGGATGACTACTACGCCAAGCTGGACAAGGCCATCGCCGCCGCCAAGAAGGGCATGGCCTATCTGCATGTGCATGCGCCCTGTCCCACCGGCTGGCGCTTCCCGTCGGCGGTCACCATCGAGACCTGCCGCAAATCGGTGGAAACCAATTTCGTCATGCTATGGGAATATGAACCCGAGAGCGGGCTTCGCTTCACCCGGCCGATCGATGATCCGCTGCCGGTCGAAGCCTATCTCAAGATGTTCGGCAAATACCGTCACTTGTCCAAGGAACAGATCGAGCATATCCGCCGCTCGATCGATGACCAGGCCAAGCAACTGAAAATGCACGCGCGGGCCGCGATCGAAGCGAAGGAGGGGGTGTCGCCATGACCGTCCAAACACCGGTACAGAACTCGATGAAACCAGGCAAATGGATCAAATCCAGTTGCAAGATGTGCCTGCATTCCTGCAACACCCGGGTTTTCGTCGGCGATGACGGGGTCATCAAGAAAATCGAGGGCGAGCCCTCGAGCCCCAGCAATCGCGGCCGCCTGTGCCCCAAGGGCAATGCCGCCATCCTGCGCCATTACGATCCCAACCGCTTCAAGACGCCGCTGCGCCGCACCAACCCGCAGAAGGGCCTGGGGGTCGACCCCAAATGGGAACCCATCAGCTGGGACGAGGCCTATGACCTGGTGGCCAAAGAGCTGAAGAAATCCATCAGCGAAGATCCGCGCAAGCTGTTGCCGGCCATCAACAATTTCCAGAAGATCTATCTGTGGGCGTGGCCGGCCTGTTTCGGCAATGCCAACTACTTCTCCTCGGTGGGGAATTTCTGTGGCGGCGGCTATCACCCGATGAATGGCTTCGTCCATTCCACCTTCGCCGCCGTCAATGACAGCAACTACTGCAATTTTTGGATCAATAACGGCGGCGGCGACGGTTTCTCGTCGCATCTGCATGTCACCGCCCAGGCCAACGCGGTGGCCAATGCCCGCATCGAACGCGGCATGAAGGTGGTGGTGGTGGAACCCCGCATGTCCATCGGCGCCGCCAAGGCCGACGAATGGGTGCCGATCCGCCCGGCCACCGACCGCCAGTTCGCCCTGTCCATGTGCGCCACCCTGGTGGAAGAAAAACTCTGCGACTACAGCTTCCTCAGGCAGGACACCAACGCCCCCTATCTGGTGGGGCCCGACGGCTATTTCCTCCGTAACGCCGACGGCAAGATCTGGTGCTGGGACGCCAAGGCCAACCAGGCCCGCCTGTGGGACGATCCGGCGATGGGCGAGTTGGCGCTGGAAGGCGAGTACGAGGTCGAGGGCGTCAAATGCCGTCCGTCCTTCCAGGTGTTCAAGGATATCCTGAAGGACTGCACCCCGGAAAAGATGGAATCCATCACCACCGTGCCGGCCGCCACGGTGCGCCGGATCACCCGCGACTTTGCCAAGGCGGCGCAGATCGGTCACAGCCTCGAGGTCGAAGGCCGCCGTCTGCCGTTGCGCCCGGCCGCCTATAATTACTATCGCGGCGCCCAGGGCCACAAATACAGCGCCATGGCCAATCAGTCATACAAGCTGGTCAATTTCCTGATCGGCAGCATCGACGCTCCCGGTGGCCATGTCGGCTCGACGCTGGACGACCAGCAGGTCGACAACGGCCATATCTTCCCCGGTGAAAACGGCATGATAAAATGCATGCCGCATCAGCTGCATCCCGAGGTGCCGTTCTCCTATCCGCCGAACGAGACCCATCTGATGGGCTTCTTCCCCATCGGCGTCGATCCGGGGCATCTGACCCAGGAAGTGCTGTTCAACCCGGAAAAATACGGCATCAACTACAAGCCCGACGTCATGCTGCTGTGCCATACCAATCCGCTGTGGAACCTTCCGGGCAGCCGGGAGAAGTGGATCGAGATCATGAACGGCATGCGGTTCATCGTCGCCATCGACATCATCCCCAACGACTCCAACGCCTGGGCCGATGTCATCCTGCCGCCGCATGACCTGCTGGAAAGCTGGAACATGACGATGATCGAGCCGCCGCAGACCGAGGGCATGTGCCTGCGCCAGCCGGCGACGCCGCCGTTGTACGACACCCGCAGCGAGGAGGAGATCTTCTACGAGCTGTCCGAACGTATGGGCGTGCTGGAGATCTGGAACGACATCCTGAATTTCGTCAACGGCTTCGTCGCCAAGCCCGAACTGATGCTGGCCCGCGACAAGAAGCATGGCGAAAAGGACATTGCCGAGCGCAAGGGCCTGCTGTGGAACGGCAAACCCCTGGACTGGTA
>Ga0007882_10001028_pt1 | contig 16464 bp, 18 predicted proteins | sample CryBogCBH12Aug01_FD_71195 | JGI IMG/M metagenome (GOLD analysis project Ga0007882, IMG submission 71195) | Freshwater microbial communities from Crystal Bog, Wisconsin, USA - CBH12Aug09.1 | ecosystem: Environmental > Aquatic > Freshwater > Lake | place: Crystal Bog, Wisconsin, USA | collected... | reverse complement strand
CAGTGCTTCCGCAGCCACGGACCAGAGAAACTCACATTTTGAAGCGCAATCAAGATATTGATTTTGCTTCGTTTTTAAAACTCGTCACCCAGTAGACTTGACTTACCTCTGCCTTCGGAGGGCAGTACTCTATCCAGCTGAGCTACGGATGCATCCTAAGCCGGGCCGCTAGCAGCGGCCTTTCGGCAATGCCAGTGCTTTCGCAGCACTCTGGCGGATTGGCAAGAGGCGAGGTGCGGGCAGCGGAATTTCGCGCGATTAGCGATTCGGCAAGGGTTTGGCGGTAAACTCTCCGGATGAACGCGCATCCATCCAGCCTCACCGCCGCACCCGGCGCCACACCGCTTGCCACGCTCGATCGCCAATGGCAGGCGTTGCACGAGTCGGCCGCCACGGTGCTAGGTCTGGCCAGCAAGGGCCCGCGCCCCACGGCCGGTGCCGCCGTTCCCCCTGAATTACGCGCTATTCCCGAGGCGCTGGCCAGCCTGTCTGGCGGTCGGCGGCGCTTGGCCGAAGAGGGGTTGAGCGATCTCCTCGCCATTCTGCAGCCTGGCCTGGCCGCGCTGCTTCGCGTGCAGGCGAGCGGGGCCGACACCACCGTACCCGCGCGCGCGCTGTGGAAGGAATTTGTGCGCGCCCGCTCCGGTCTGGTGGCGCTGGCAAAAGCGCGCGGCGTCTAAAGCCCCGCCTGCAGCGTGTATCAGGCCCGGTGCAAGGCGCGCGCGGGCCACAATGGCGCGAATCACCCCACACCCTTGCGCAGCGGCAAGGCGGCCAGCACCGCCAGCTTCTCGGCCCGATTCATTCCCGGCCAGCCCGCTATTTCGGCGAGACTGCGGCGGCATCCCGCGCACCAGCCGCCCTCCCCCGCGCCATCGGCCGATTCGATGCGGCACACGCCGGTGCAGGGGGAAAGAGCGCATGGCGCGGGCGGATGATCCATACCCCTCCCCAAGCACGGCGCGATAAGCCGAGCAAGCCGCAAGACCTGCCAAAAGACGGGGTAATAATACGGTAGCCAATACCCCCGCTCTTAACGCTTGTTTTACCTTCAAGGGCGCAAAACAGGGTGAGATTGCGATAATCAGGGAATTTAGGCAGTCATGGATCTGTTTCGGGCCGACTGGAAAGAGTTTTCGCGCGCTATGGGCGCGGCGGTGGAAAGCAACCTCGACGAAGAGATGTTTCTCGCCCAGCCGCTGCCCGAGGCCATCGGGCAGGAAGAGCGCCGGATGCAGATGCGCGCCTATGCCCATTGGGCCCGCCTGCGCGGGCGCCACACTTTTCCCCCCATCGCCGATCTGGCGCTGGAGCAGCTTCCCGCAATCGCCGGCCACGCCGTGCTGCTCGATTTTTCGGACGGCATTGAAAACCCCATCATCAGCTTTCTGGGCGAAGAGCTGGCGCGCGAATGTGGCGAAATGAGCCCCATCCGCCGCCTCTGGGATATTCCGGTCAGCTCGCTGCTGTCGCGCATCGCCCAAAATTACGAGCAGATTATCGCCTATCAGGCCCCCGTCGCCTTCGAAGCCGAATTTGTGAACAACAAGCGCCGCACCAGCTTCTATCGCGGGATGCTGCTGCCCTTTGGCGGCGAGGACGGCGCGATCAGCCATGTGCTGGGGGTGCTGAACTGGAAAGAACTGGCCGGCGAGGACATGGCCACATCGCTGCTGGCCGAGCTGCGGCAAGCCTATGTGCCCGCGCCGCTGGAGACTCTGGCCAGCACCGGGGCCAGCACCGGGGCCAACGCCGGGGCCAGCCACCCTGATCTCGCCCAAATCGCCTCGGCGCAATGCCAGGAGCCCTCGCTGCAAGACTGGCTGATCAGCGCCAAAGCACTGGCCCGCGCCGCCCGCAGGGGGCCCGATCATGGCCATGCCGCGCTCTATGCCGCCATCGGCGCGAGCTGGGATTTCGCCCTCGCCGCACAGGACGAGCCCGAGCAATATGATCGCCTGTTGGTCGATGCCGGGTTGAAGGGACAGGCCCGCGCGCCGCTGCTGCCGCTGCTCAAGCTGGTTTTCGGCCCCGGTCACGACAAAACCCGCCTCACCGAATACGCCGCCGTTCTCGCCCATGCGCGTCGGCGGGGCATCGGGCGGGGCAGGCTGGCGGGCTGGCTGGCGGCCACACCGGGCGGGCTGAAGGGTCTGGTCTATGAGGAGCGCCGCGCGCGGCTGCTCCAAACCGACGACCGGCGCGGGCCCGGCGGCAGGCAAAAGCCCGCACGCGAAAGGGCCCTGGCCGAACGGCTGCGGCGCATCCGCCCCCGCCCGCTCGACAGCCTCGATCCGGTGGGCGAGGAGTTTGCGGTGTTGCTCGCCCGGCGGCTGGGCAATGGCGAGGTGGTGCTGCTGGGCGAGGTGGTGAGCGAGCTGCCGCTGCTGGAGCGCGTGGCGCGGCATTTGCCCTGATCGCTTTTGCCCTGATCGCTTTTCCGGGCTAATTTTCAGCACCCCATTTTCATCCGCCATTCAGGCTGCTTCGTGCTAAGCGCGGGGCAGCCCTATGCCGATAGCACCTTCTCCCCCGCCCGCCCGCCGCCTTACCCGCTGGCCCACCCGTGCCTTTGCCGCGCTGGCGCTGCTGGGTGCCTGCACCCAGCCGGTGTCGGCGCAGGAAGTGCTGCGCGACGCCGAGACCGAGGCGCTGCTCCACGACATGGCCACCCCGCTGATCGTGGCCTCCGGGCTCGATCCCAAGAATGTCGATATCGTGCTGGTCAACGACCCCGAGATCAACGCCTTCGTGGCGGGGGGGCAGGCGGTCTATATCAATTCCGGGCTGCTCAACGAGGCCGACAACATTAATCAGGTGCAGGGCGTGGTGGCGCACGAGCTGGGCCACGTAGTGGGCGGCCACGCCATCGACAGCCGGGGCGCGGACGCCGCCACGCGCATCTCGATCCTCTCGCTGCTGCTGGCCGGCGCGGCGGCGGCGGCGGGTGGCGGCGAGGCGGCAATCGGCGTGCTGATGGCCGGGCAGCAGGTCGCCATGGGCAAATACATCGCCTATACCCGCGGCGAGGAAGAGCAGGCCGACGCGGCGGGGGCCAAGTTCCTGTCGGCGGCGGGCATATCCGGGCGCGGCTCGGTGGATTTCTTCCACAAGCTGCTCAACCTCGAAAACCGCTATGGCGTGACCCGCACCGACGAGGACGCCTTCTATACCGATCACCCGATGACCGATGATCGCATCGCCTTCCTGCAAGACACCTACGAAAAAGACCCGGCGTGGAACAAACCCCCCGATCCGGCGCTCGACGCGCGGTTTCAGCGGGTGAAGGCCAAGCTCTACGGCTATCTCGCCACCCCCGCCGACACGCTGCAGGCCTATCCCGAATATCTGACCAGCGTGCCCGCGCGCTATGCCCGCGCCTATGCCTTTCATAAGGACGGCTTCCTCGACAAATCCACGGCGGAAACCGACGCCCTGCTGGCCGATGCGCCCAACGATCCCTATTTCCTCGAACTGAAGGGCCAGATCCTGCTCGAGGCTGGCAAACCCGCCGAGGCGCTCGCCCCCTTGCGCCGCGCCACCGAGCTGACCAACAACCAGCCGCTGATCGCCACCACCTTCGGCCACGCCCTCATCGCCACCGACGACGCCGCCGGCATGGAAGGCCGCCCCGGCAGCCACTTCGCCGAGGCCGAGCGCGTGCTGAAAGGCGCCGTGGCGCGCGACCGCGACAACCCCTTCGCGTGGTATCAGCTGGGCATTGTCTATGCCAACTCGGGCGATATCCCCCGCGCCCAGCTGGCCAGCGCCGAGCAGCAATCGCTCTCGGGCAATATGTCGGGCGCGCTGCGCAATGCCGAAAGCGCGATGGCGGGGCTGAAGCCGGGCACCAGCGATTATCTCCGCGCGCAGGATATCGCCATGGAAGCCCGCGCCGCGATTGCCCATGCGAGGAAGCGGCATTAGGATTAGGGGAAGTTTAGGGAAGTCTTGGGGGTGTTACACCCCCAAACCCCCATTACTGTCGGCGTGGACGCATCATCGCGGCATCGTGCTTTGCCGCGAGGCGGCTATAATAGCCTGCGGCGCGGCGACCTTGCGCTATGGCTGAACTGATGCGCGAGGCCGACAGGTATGGGGTGCAGGGGGGTACCCCCCCTGCGTCTACCCTATAAGTATAAGTCTCAAACCACAGGACCTCCCCTTCAAATGCTCCTAAAGACCCACCTCGCCACCGTTCTCATCGGAGCTGGCTGCGCCTTCATCGGCGGCGTGAGCACGTCCTTGTGGGATCACACCCACGCCATCGGCAGCCGCGCCGCCACCGAGCAGGTGGTGCATGATTATCTCCTTGCCCACCCCGAGGTGCTGCCGCAAGCGATGGACCGGCTGCACGAAAAGGAGGCCGATCAGGCCCTCTCCGGCGTGCGCGGCAAAGTGGAGAAGCCTTGGCCGGGCGCGGTGCTGGGCAATCCCGATGGCCATGTGGTGCTGGTGGAATACACCGATTTCGCCTGTGGCTATTGCCGTCGCAGCGTGGCCGATATCGCCCAGCTTACCGCCGCCAATCCCGATCTCAAGGTGGTGGTGCACGAGCTGCCGATCCTCACGCCTGAGAGCCGCGATGCCGCCAAGATGGCGCTCGTGGCGGCCGGGCAGGGGCGCTATGCGGGCTTTTATCAGGCGATGTTCGCGATTGGCCGCCCCGATGCGCGCTCGATCACGGCGGCGGCAAAGGCGGCAGGGCTGGATATGCCCCGCGCGCGCGCCGCGCTGGCAGATCCGCGTCTGGATGCCGAGATCAATGGCAATCTCGAAGTGGCCCGCGATCTGGGCTTCACCGGCACGCCGAGCTGGGTGGTGGGCAATGCGATGCTGAGCGGCGCGGTGGGGGTCGACGAGCTAAGCAAGGCTATTGCCGCGGCGCGGGGCTAAGGTCATTTCGCTGATGCGCGCGATTTTGCCTTCGGGCTTTTTAGGCAGAGCCTCCCGCGTGCCATAGGAAGCACGCGGGAGGCTCTGACTTCTTGTTGCCGCATCGCCAAAGCAAAAAACCGGTTCCCACTTTTTCGCGCGATGCTCTAAGACTGGCGCATGGCCGTTCTCCCATTCCGACCCACCCCATTTTTCGCCAACAAGAACAGGGCGTTCTGGCGCTTGCAGGCGCTGGGCTGGGGCGGGGCGGTGCTGCTGCGGGTGATGTCCAGCCTCGCCAATGGCCAGCCGCTGTCGTTTCTGGTGCTGGTGCTGATCGCCACGATCACCGGTTTTTCAATCTCGCTGCTGCTGGCGGTGGTGTATCACCAGCTGATCGGACGGCGGCCGCTGGTGACCTGGGGGGCGACGGCGGTGGTGCTGCCGCTGGCGGTCTCGCTCTATGCCTTTATCGATGGCTGGGTGATCGGGCTCTATCGGCCGGGGGCCTCCGCCAGCTTCGCGCAATTGTTCATCGGGGTGTTTTATCTCGATGCCACGCTGCTCGGCGCGTGGTCGGCGCTCTATTACGCGATCAACTTCTTCCTGCAGGTGGAAGAGCAGAACGACCAGCTGCTGCGGCTGGAAAATCAGGCGACCATCGCCCAGCTGGCGATGCTGCGCTATCAGCTCAATCCGCATTTCCTGTTCAACACGCTCAATTCGATCTCCACGCTGGTGCTGCTGAAGCAGACCGAGCCCGCCAATGCCATGCTCACCCGCCTGTCGTCGTTCCTGCGCTACACCCTCACCAACACCCCCACCGGGCGCGTCACCGTGGCGCAGGAGGTGGATACGCTGAAGCTCTATCTCGATATCGAGCGGATGCGCTTTGAAGAACGCCTCCGCACCACCTTCCGCATCGATCCCGGCTGCGAGGGGGCGCTGCTGCCCTCGCTGCTGCTGCAGCCCTTGGTGGAAAACGCCATCAAATACGCCGTCGCCCCCCAAGAAAGCGGCGCCGAGATCACCCTTTCCGTGGGGCAGGCCGGGCCAAACCTGCGGATCATCGTTTCCGACACCGGCCCCGGCCTCTCGCAGGGCGGCGAGGACAATCGCGTCTCGGGCGTCACCTTCGATGGCGGCGATCAGGTCTCCACCGGGGTCGGCCTCGCCAATATCCGCGAGCGTCTGGCGCAGGCCTATGGGTCAAGCCACCGTTTCGAAACCTACGAACCCCCCGAGGGCGGCTTTGCCGTGGCGATCGAGTTCCCCTTCGAGCAGCGCGAGGCCCCGTTGGCTCCGCATCAGAACCCCGTGTCAGGATATAGCCGATGACCATCCGCACCATCCTTGTAGACGACGAGAAACTGGCGATTCAGGGCCTCGCCCTCCGCCTCGCCAAATTCCCCGATGTCGAGATCATCGACACCTGCAACAATGGCCGCGACGCCATCCGCAAGATCAAGACCGAAAAGCCCGATCTGGTGTTCCTCGACATCCAGATGCCCGGCTTCGATGGTTTCAGCGTGGTGAAAGGCGTGATGGAAATAGATCCACCGCTGATCGTCTTCGTCACCGCCTATCAGGAGCACGCCGTGCGCGCCTTCGAGGCCAATGCGGTGAACTATCTGATGAAGCCGGTGGACGAGGACAAGCTGGCCGACACGCTGGATCGTGTGCGCGGGCGCATCGCCGAAAAGCGCCTCGCCGAAGAGGCCGAGAAGCTGAAAAGCGTGCTCGCCGAAGTGGCCCCCGGCGCGATGGAAGCCATGCCCGAGGATACCGACCCCGCCTCAGGCGGCGCGCGCTTCGAAAAGCTCATCAACATCAAGGATCGCGGGCAGATCTTCCGCGTCGATGTCGATACCATCGAGCATATCGAGGCCGCCGGCGACTATATGTGCATCCGCACTGGCGACAACAGCTTCATCCTGCGCGAGACGATGAAAGACCTCGACCGCAGGCTGGACCCGCGCGTGTTCCAGCGGGTGCACCGCTCCACCATCGTCAATTTGAACCTCGTGCGCGAGGTGAAGCCGCACACCAACGGCGAATGCTTCCTCGTGCTGGAAAGCGGCGCGCAGGTGAAGGTGTCGCGGTCTTATCGCGAGGTGGTGGCTAGGTTTGTGCATTGATTTGGGGGTTTAGTAGGAGTTAGGTGCGAGGGGGTTACCCCCTCGCGCTCCCGATACTGTCTGCCTTGGCGCACCATCTCGTTGTCGCGTCTTGCCGCGAAGCGGCTTTAATGCCTGCGGCGCGGCGAGCTTGCGCTGAGGTTGAACCGGGGCGCGACGGTGACAGTAATGGGAGCGCGAGGGTCGGGAGTATCGCGCTTCACGCGATGCGACCCACCAAGGACCCACCCTCGCATCTTCTCTTTCCCCTTTGACAAATCCCCCTTAAATCCCCTGCCCATGACCAGCTTCACCCTGCGCCCTTTTGTTTTGGCCGGCTTCGACCTCGCCGCTTTCGTCCGCGCCACCCTCGCCGAGGATCTAGGCGAAGGCCTGCCCGGCGGCGGGCGCGATGTGACCAGCGAGAGCGTCATCCCCGCCGACGCCCGCTTTGCCGGGGTGATGGACAGCCGCGATGCCATCACGCTGGCTGGCCTGCCCATTGCCGCCGCCTTCTTCCGCCACCTCGATCCCAGTGTGGAGATCGAGATGCTGGCGCGCGATGGCGACCGCATCGCGCCGGGCACCCCCTTGATGCGCCTTGCCGGTAACGCCCGCGCCCTGCTCACCGCCGAGCGCAGCGCGCTCAACACCGTGCAGCACCTCTCAGGCGTCGCCACCCTCACCCGCGCTTATGTGGACGCCATGGCCGGAAACGCGATCCTGCTCGACACCCGCAAGACCATCCCCGGCCTGCGTCATTTGGAGAAATACGCCACGCGCATGGGCGGCGCCCAGAATCACCGCATGGGCCTGTGGGATGCGGCGATGATCAAGGACAACCACGTGGCGGTGGCGGGCGGCGTTGGCCCGGCGGTGGCGCGGGCCAAGGCGGCGGGGGTGGCCAGCATCATCTGCGAGGTGGATCGGCTGGATCAGATCGAGCCCGCGCTGATGGCCGGGGCGACGCATCTGCTGCTGGATAATATGGGGCCAGAGGTGCTGCGCGAGGCAGTGGCGCTGGTCGCCGGACGGGTGCCCTGCGAGGCCTCGGGCGGGGTGCGGCTGGATACCATCGCCGCTATTGCCGCCTCGGGCGTGACGTATGTTTCCGTGGGGCGGCTGACACAGAGCGCGCCTGCGGCGGATGTGGGGCTGGATTTTGCGGTTTTGTGAATTGGTAGGGAAAGATGCGAGGGTGTAACACCCTCGCACCTACCTTCTATCTCTGAAAAACCCCCTGAGCATCTCCGAAGCCTCCCCCTCACCCATCCCCGAATAGACCTCGGGCCGATGCAAGCACTGCGCCTGCTCGAACACCCGCGCGCCATGCTCCACCGCGCCGCCTTTGGGGTCTGACGCGGCATAATAGACGCGGGCGAGGCGGGCGTGGACGATGGCTCCGGCGCACATCGCGCAGGGCTCGAGGCTGACCCACAGCTCGCAGCCCTCGAGTCGCTCCGAGCCCAGCGCTTGAGCGGCGCCGCGAATCGCCAGGATCTCGGCGTGGGCGGTGGGGTCGCATAGGGCGCGGGGGGCGTTGTGCGCGGAGGCAATCACCACCCCATCGCGCAGAATCACCGCGCCCACCGGCACTTCGCCCGCATCGGCAGCCAGCCGCGCCTGTTTCAGCGCCTCGATCATGGGGGATGGCAGGGGCCAGCGGGTCATTTCATCGGGGTAGCGGCGCGAAATGCATCGCGCAACGTGGCTCCAAATGAATCTTGGCCCCTTAGAAACTTGACCTTTCCGGGTCTCTTCGTTATGCGCCCGACCTCCCCGGCAACGGTAACGATTTTTCCAAGCGAGATTCTCATGTCCCGTATCTGCGAACTGACTGGCAAGGGCCGTCTTACTGGCAACAATGTCAGCCACGCCAATAACAAGACCAAGCGCGTCTTCCTGCCCAACCTCCAGAACGTCACGCTGATGTCTGAGTCGCTGGACCGCAGTTTCCGCTTCCGCGTTTCCACCAACGGCCTCCGCTCGGTCGAGCACGTTGGCGGTCTCGACAACTGGCTGCTGAAGGTGGCCGACACCAAGCTCTCGCCGCGCGCCCTCAAGGTGAAGCGCGACCTGAGCAAGAAGCAGGTCGCCGCCTGATCCAAGCGCGCCTCCTTCGGGGGGTGCCCTGAAATACAACAAGGCCCGCTCAGCGATGAGCGGGCCTTGTTGCGTCTGGATTAGGGAAAATGGGCCGAATCAGGCGGCTTCCTGCTCCACCCATTCGGGGAAGAAGCTCGGCTCGCGAATCGACCACGCTGGTGCGGTGGCGGCAGCCTCGCTGATCGATTGCAGCAGATCCTTGCGCCGCTCGGGGCGAATATGCGGCAGGGCGGCGGCGGCGCAGAACGCCGATGGCAGCCAGCGCCGCACCTCGGCCCCCAGCAGGCGCTCATACAGAAAGCGATACGACGAAAAACCCTCCAGCCGCTCCTGCGCCAGATCGAAGGTGGTGATGCGGATGAGCTTGTCGATAAAGCCCTCCAGCGATTCGAAGCTGGCATCGCTGGGTATCGCCCCGCGCAGCAGCTTCAATTCCTGATAGGCAACATACTGGCTGCGAATCGCCGAAATCTCGGCCGCATCGCGCGCCCACAGGCGAAACGCATCCTGCCGACCCAGCCCCACATCAAGGCTGCGCTTGATATAACGCTGCTCGCAAGGCGAAAAGCCCGCGAACTCCCGCAGCTCGGCAATGGCGATGGCGCTGGTCCCGGTGTTGCCCATGATGTCGTCAACCTCTTTGCTCAGCGCCAGCCCGGAAGAGCGGGACGCTGGGAAGAAGATGGCCAGATAATGGTTAGAAAGACGTTAACCTTGATTTGCGGATCACCGGAGATTCTTTGATTTTAGGAGTGGGGGGAGATTAAGCCTTGGGGGCGTTACGCCCCCAAACCCCCATTACTGTCTGGCTTGGCGCGTTATCTGCACCATCGCGCTCTGCCGCGAAGCGGCTATAATAGCCTGCGGCGCGGCAACCTGGCGCTAGGCCAAACTGACGCACAACGCCGACAGTATTGGGGTGCAGGGGGGTAACCCCCCTGCGTCTATCCCCTTAAAACCCTTTACCCCTTACCCCTTAAATCAGCCCCGCCAGCGGACTCGAAGGATCCGCATATTTCCGCGTAGCCATCCGCCCGGAGAGATAGGCATCGCGCCCGGCCTCCACGGCGAGGCGCATGGCGCGGGCCATCCGCACGGGGTCTTTCGCCTCGGCGATGGCGGTGTTCATCAGCACGCCGTCGCAGCCGAGCTCCATCGCCACGGCGGCATCGGAGGCGGTGCCGACGCCCGCATCCACCAGCACCGGCACCTTGGCCCCCTCCACGATCAGGCGGATGGTGACGCGGTTTTGAATGCCGAGGCCGCTGCCGATTGGCGCGCCCAGCGGCATCACCGCCACCGCGCCCGCTTCTTCCAGCTGCTTGGCGGCGATGGGGTCGTCCACGCAATAGACCATGGGGAGGAAGCCCTCTTTCGCCAGCACTTCGGTGGCTTTCAGCGTCTCGCGCATATCGGGATAGAGCGTGCGGGCCTCGCCCAGCACTTCCAGCTTCACCAGATCCCAGCCGCCCACTTCACGCGCGAGGCGCAGGGTGCGGATGGCGTCCTCGGCGGTGAAGCAGCCGGCGGTGTTGGGCAGAAAGGTGATCTTCTTGGGATCGATGAAATCGCTCAGCATCGGCGCGGAGGGATCGGAGATATTCACCCGGCGCACCGCCACGGTCACTATTTCCGCGCCGGAGGCCGCCAGCGCGGCGGCGTTTTGGGCGAAGTCCTTATACTTGCCGGTGCCGACGATCAGGCGGCTGCGGAAGGTGCGCCCGGCCACGGTCCATGTGTCATCAGCCGTCACAGCGTCTCCTCCTCCCACAAAATGCACGATCTCCAGCACATCCCTATCCGCCAGCGCCACTTGCGCCAGCGTGCTGCGCGGCACGATCACCGCGTTGCGCTCTACCGCCACTTTCGTCGGATCGAGCCCTAGCGCAACGACCAGATCGGCGATGGTGGCTGGAGCGGCGATGCGGCGCGGCTCGCCATTGACGGTGAGGGATATTTCATGGGCCATGGCGGGGCAATAACGTTCAATGCGCGTGGCGCAAGTTCCACAGATGCGCGCTGGCCAGCAGCGACACGCCAAGGATGGTCAGCCCCGCCTCGACCGGGCCATCGGGCACCACCAGCCCCAGCGCCATCAGGCACAGCCCGGCGCAGCCCAGCGCCAGCAGCTTGGGCTTGCGATGGCGCATCGCCCCCATGCCGAGGCCGATCCCGCCGATCACCACCGCCAGCATTAGCCCCACCTCGTGGATCCGCGGATCGAGCAGCACCCCGCCGCCAATGCCCAGCAGCGTCACCAGCACCAGCCCCGCCACGCAATGCACCAGGCACAGGCTGGAAAGGAGGATGCCCGCGCGGTCCATCCGGCGGCGAATCGTGGTGGAGAACAGGTTCATCGGCGGTGGAGATATGATACAATATCACATTATACAAGATCCGCGCGTTACGGGGTTTATCGCAGGCGTCGGCATCTTGGCCCCTGTCCCAAATCACACCTTGCGAAACACCCCGGCTGCTTGCACAAACCCGGCTCATCTGGCCCGGCTTATTTAGGGCCCGAATGGGCGTGAAGGAAAACGGAATGCTCTCGCCATCAGGCTCGCCGCCCCATCAGCCCCAGTCTCTGGCCCAGTCTCTGGCCCAGCCCGCCGCGCTGGCGCGCTGGCTGTTTGGCGTGGTGTGGCTGATCGTGGGAATCGTGGTGGTGGGCGGGATTACGCGGCTCACCGAATCGGGGCTGTCGATCACGCAGTGGCATCCGGTCAGCGGCATCCTACCCCCGCTGGGTGCGGCGCAATGGCAGGCGGCCTTCGACCACTACCGCGCCATCGATCAATATGGTGCCGTCCACGCCGGGATGACGCTGGCGCAGTTCAAGGGCATTTTCTTCTGGGAATATATCCACCGCGTGCTGGGCCGGGTGATTGGCCTCGCCATGCTGGGGCCGCTGGTGTGGTTTGCGCTGCGGCGGGCAATTCCAGCGGGCTTTGGCTGGCGGCTGATGAGCCTGCCGCTGCTGGTGGGGGTGCAGGGGCTGCTTGGCTGGCTGATGGTCGCCTCGGGGCTGAAGCCGGGGATGACCGAGGTCGCTCCCGGCTGGCTGGCCGCGCATCTGGTGACGGCGCTGTTCACGCTTTCGGTCACATTGTGGATCGCGCTCGATCTGGCGGCGCTGGCTAAAAGCGCCGGCGCGCCCCCAGACCAAAACATACGTGCAAAGCTCACCCCCCTGCCCTTGATGACGGGGGCCGTGCTGGCGGTGCAACTGATGTATGGCGCGCTGATGGCGGGCCTGCGCGCGGGGCGGGTTACCGACCAATGGCCGCTGATGAACGGGCACTTCTTCCCCGGCCCCACGCAGGAGGGGCGCAGCCTTGGCGGGATGCTGTTCGACGATCCGGCGATTGTCCATTTCATCCATCGCTGGTGGGCGTGGGTGGTGGTGGCGCTGCTGGTGGTGATGGCGCGGCGGCTGAAGCGCATCGGGGCGCGGCGGCATTCGATTGCCCTCCATTCCGCCTTTGGGGTGCAGATCCTGCTCGGCATCGCCACGGTGGTGAGCGGGGTGGCGCTGTGGCTGGCGGCGCTGCACCAACTGGTGGGCGCGCTGCTGGTGGTGGCCAGCGTGGCCAGCGCGCACCGGCTGGGGCAGGAGCAACCTGCCCAGTGAGCGGCGACGCCTCTCCCGAAAGCGACACGCCTTTGCCCGCACCGGCCCTCATCTGGTGCCCCTTTCCCGATCATGACAGCGCGGTGGCCGCCGCCGATTGCCTGCTGGATGAGGGGCTGATCGCCTGCGCCAATCTGCTGCCCGGCGTGCAATCGCGCTATATCTGGCGCGGCGCGCGGGGGGTGGCGCAGGAAGTGGGCGCGCTGCTGAAGACCAACGCCGACCTGCTGGCCCCCGCCATCGCCGGGCTTTCCGCGCTGCATCCTTATGAAGAGCCCGCGATCCTCGGCTGGCGCTGCGATGCTGCCGCCCCGGCCACCCTGGCCTGGCTAGGGGCCTTATGAGCCGTTCCGCGATCCTGCGCGCGATGCTGCTGGCGCTGGCGGCATTGGGGGCGGCGTTGGGGGCGGCGGCGGTTTTGCCGTCCCATGCCCGCGCCGATCAACTTGGGCCACAGCCCGGCGAGGGCATGTTCAGCCCCCCGCCCGGCCCGATGATCCTCACCCGCGAACTGCGCCGCTCGCTTTCCGATGGCAAAGAGGTCGTCACCCGCCGCAGCTACGAGATCCGCTTTGTGGCCGAGGCGGGGGGCTTCCAGGTGGATGGCAGGCTGGTGAGTGTGGAGGTGGAGGTGCCGCCGCGCCTCGCCGCCCTCGCCGCCCTAGAGCGCGCGCGGCCCGATGAAGGCCTGTTCCCCCTGCACCTCACCCCGCGCGGGTTGATCGCCGAGCAACAGGCCGAGGCCAATCTGGGCACGCCGCAAACCCGCCAGCTGGCCGATATGATGATCGCCAAAATGCCGATTCGCCCCGGCGAGCGCGGAGAGGCGCGCGGCTTTATCTCCACCCTGCTGGCCCATCCCGAGATCGCCGGGGGCCACTGGCCCGCCGAACTGTTTCACCCGATGACCGGCAGCCGCGAGGAATCGCGCGATTATGCCCTCGCCGATGGCAGCCCGGCGCGGATCACCGTCACCATCACCGCCCATGGCGACGGACCGGGGGGGCTGCTCCAGTCGTTTGAGCGGGTGATCGTGACCAACACCCATGGCGCGGCGCAGGAAAACCACGAGCTGTGGACGCTCTCGCCACCAGCTTCCGGGGCGGGCAAATAGCGGCCCCATTTAAGCGAGGTATTATTTTACCTCTTCCGAAAACCCCGGAATGGCTTGACTTGAGCGGGCATTTCGACAAAAGCGCCGCTTCCCCGCCCGAGGACCCGGCAGTTGTTGTCTGGCCCGCAGGTGCGGCGCAAAACTCTAGGGAATTGTCCAGCCATGAAGGCGCTCACCAAAATCACCAAGTCGGTCAAGCCGGCAGCGGTGGAGAAGAAATGGCATCTCATCGATGCCGAAGGACTGGTGGTTGGCCGCGTTGCCGTCATCATCGCCAATCTTCTCCGCGGCAAGCACAAGCCGACCTACACCCCCCACGTCGATTGCGGCGACCATGTGGTCGTGATCAACGCCGAGAAGGTCAAGTTCACCGGCAACAAGCTCAAGCAGCAGACCTATTACAAGCACACCGGTTATGCCGGCGGCCTCAAGGAAGTCACGGCAGACAAGGTTCTCGCCGGTCGCTTCCCTGAGCGCGTGCTTGAAAAGGCGGTTGAGCGCATGGTTCCCCGTGGCCCGCTCGGTCGCGATCAGATGCGCGCCCTGCACCTCTACGCCGGATCCGAGCATCCGCACGCGGGCACCCAGCCCCAGCCGATGGATATTGCTATCCTCAACCGCAAGAACAAGGTGGGTGCGTAATGTCTGACACCACTCTCGGCACGCTTGCCGATCTCGGCGCGCTGACTGGCGCCGCCGCTCCCGCCGCCCCCGCTTCCGAAGCGGTTGTTGATGCCCCCGTCGTGCGCACCGGCCCGGTTGCCGTGCTGCGCGAGCGTCAGATCGACGCGCAGGGTCGCTCCTACGCCACCGGCCGCCGCAAGGATGCCGTGGCGCGCGTGTGGATCAAGCCCGGCTCGGGCAAGATCACCGTCAATGGTCGCGATCAGGACGTCTATTTCGCACGCCCCACGCTGCGCCTCGTCATCAACCAGCCCTTCGGCGTTGCCGATCGCATGGGTGCCTATGACGTCGTCTGCACCGTCAAGGGTGGCGGGCTTTCGGGCCAGGCCGGCGCTGTGAAGCACGGTATCGCCACCGCCCTCTCGAAGTTCGAGCCTCAGCTTCGCGGCGCCGTCAAGGCCGCCGGCTACCTCACCCGCGACCCTCGCGTGGTGGAGCGCAAGAAGTACGGCAAGGCCAAGGCCCGCAAGAGCTTCCAGTTCTCGAAGCGTTAAGCTTTTTTCGAGCTGCAAACTACAGCAAGTTATTGAAAAAGCCCGGTTTTATCGCCGGGCTTTTTCTTGAAATGGAAGGTACAAAATCGGTACAAATGATATTTGCCATAGACAGAATGTGACCGCGAACATACATTTCTTGTACAAAGAAATGATGCTGGACGAAGGCGCATGGGAAGAAAGTTCAACAACCGGGTCGATCTGAAACAAGGTGAAATCATCCTGTTCAATCGAGATGGCGCAAAACGGCCCATTTGGCATATGCGACTGCATGTGCGTGGCATGCGCGACATCGACGGCAAGAAGTTCAATCATGTTCAGGAAACCACGGGCGAGCTGGACCTTGATGAGGCCAAGCGTGTTGCACTGGAACGCTATGATGATCTGCGCCTGCGAGTGCGCAGCAAACAGCCAGCCAAATCCGTGCTGTTCGCATCATACTATGAACGCTGGTGGGTGAAGCGCGAAGCAGAGCTGCATGCGGCATGGAAAGCCAAGGGGCGCACGGGCGTTAGCAAGCGTGTGGATTGGTATAAAAAGCACAGCAAACGCTACTGGTTGCCATACTTCGGCAAATACAAGTTTGAGGATATGACGCAGGCGCTGGTTGCAGGCTACTGGCAATGGCGCATGGCATACTGGGCCAATGCCAGCGAGGAAGAACGGCAGCGGTACGGCAATCACGCCCTAACGCCAGCCAAAAAGTCACTGGATATGGAGCAGAGTGCGCTTCGCGAGGTGTTCCGCTGGGCAGTCGCTGAGCAACTCACGAACTTTCAACCGGTCATCGAAAATCCCTACACGCGCAAAGGCATCGCGACCAAACGCAGGCCCAGTTTTGACCTTGAGGAGCTCAAGAAGCTCCACAAATATATGGACCGATGGGTGCAGGGCAAAGGCGACAATGACGCGAAACCGGGCGCATTCATCAATTCGCGCCATCTGTATCAGCGTCAGCTCCTGCGCATCTACCTCAAGTTCATCGAAGGCACGGGCATGCGCACCGGCGAGGTGTTGCTGCTGAAACATGGTGACATAAAGATAGATCGAACTGAACTGTACGAACGCCAAGTTCTCTACATCACCGTCTCCGACCAAACCAAAACCGGCAGTCGCATCGCGATCAGCAACCCTTCCGTGGTTGGAACATATCGCGAGCTTTGCGCGCTGACGGGGCACACAGCGCCAACGGATTGGCTGTTTTGCGATCAGAAAGGCAAGCAAGCCAAGGGGTTCTTCAAGACCCTGCCCACTATGCTCGCAGAGGCTGGGTTACTCACGGACAAACACGGCGATCGGCGCAGCGCCTACAGCTTTCGCCATGTATGTTCGGCGTCAGCGCCTTTGGCCAAAAAATGGGGTTGCGGATAACGGAGGGATTGGGTCTCGTCGTAGTGACGTAAGGAACGAAGATGAGACCCAATCCCTCCAAACCAAAATCTG
>Ga0007882_10001027_pt1 | contig 16493 bp, 18 predicted proteins | sample CryBogCBH12Aug01_FD_71195 | JGI IMG/M metagenome (GOLD analysis project Ga0007882, IMG submission 71195) | Freshwater microbial communities from Crystal Bog, Wisconsin, USA - CBH12Aug09.1 | ecosystem: Environmental > Aquatic > Freshwater > Lake | place: Crystal Bog, Wisconsin, USA | collected... | reverse complement strand
TCCGTCAATTGTGCGAATCGCCGCCAGCGGCGAAGCCTCGCCCACCTTGGTCAGCGTAGCTTCGAGCCATTTTTGTTCATGCTGGGGAACCGGTTCGGGTGGCAATGAATTCAAAATGCCGGCAATCTCCGGCGGCACTGGAAGCTGGTTAACCTGATAATAGGTTTTGACCTTGTAAAGCGCCTGCTGCTGCCACTGATTCTTGCGCATATATTGGAGGGCTTGCACAAATTCCGGCAGGCTTTCATCCAAGTCTTTCAGGAGCTTCTCCTGATTATTCAGCCGCAATTGCATGGCGATGTTCGCCCGAAATTCGACATCTTGGGCATATAGGAATACGCAACCTTCGCGAAATTCATGCCAGACAAACGCCGCGCCAGCGGCGAGACCAAGGATGAAAACGGCCAACATCAATAAAGTTTTTTTCATGGCAGCGGTGGTTAAATAAATTTCTGTCCCGGCTTGAGCGGATGGCCGATGAGAAATTGTTCCACCGTCATCCGCTTGCCGCCTTCGCGTTGCAGTTCCAGAATCCGCAGCGCGTTCTGTCCGCAACCGACCACGATGCCGGCTTTGTCGGCAATTAAAACTTCCCCTACTCCGCCGGACTTTTCAACGACTTCGGCTTTCCAGATTTTCAGCAACTGCGGCTTGGTTTCGGTTTGCAGATAAGTGAACGCGCCCGGCCACGGCGTGAAGGCGCGCAAGCGGTTCCAGATTTTTTGCGCGGGCTGCTGCCAGTCAATTTTGCCGTCTTCTTTTTTGATCTTCGCCGCGTAGGTGGAACCCGCCGCCGGCTGCGGCTGTGGCAGAATTTTGCCGGCAACAAAATCAAGAATCGTTTCAGCAAGAAGTTCCGCACCGAGTTGTGCAAGCCGGTCGTGCAAAACCTGCGAGTCATCCGTCGGCAGAATCGGCGTGCGACGAATGGATAAAACCGGCCCGGTGTCCAGCCCCGCGTCCATCTGCATAATCGTCACACCGGTTTCCGCTTCACCGTCAGCAATCGCCCATTGAATCGGCGCGGCCCCGCGATATTTCGGCAGCAGCGAGGTGTGGACATTGAGACAACCAAATTTCGGCAAATCCAAAATTGTCTGCGGCAAAATTTGTCCGTAAGCCACCACGACCATCAAGTCCGGCTTGAGTTCGCGCAGTTCGGAAATGAATTTCTCCTCGCGCGCCTTGAGCGGCTGCAACACGGGCAGGTTTAATTTCTCCGCCTGCACTTTGACCGGCGAGGGCGTGAGCTTGAGTTCGCGGCCTTTGGGTTTGTCCGGCTGGGTGACGACGGCGAGGACGGAATATCTTTTGTCACGCGCCAGTTTTTCCAGGCTGGCGCAGGACAGTTCCGCCGTGCCCATGAAGATGATTTTCAATGCGGCCATGCGGAAAATGAGCGCCGGCAAATCCGGTCGTCAGAGTTTGACGGCGTAATGCAGGATGTCGGCCAGCACCTTCGCCGGCGTCTGGTCGGCGTTGATTTCATGCACGACTTGGCTGCCGTAAAAATCCAGCACCGGCTCGGTTTCCCGCGCGTAGGTGGTCAGCCGATCCCGGATAATCTGGAGGTTCGCATCGTCGAGGCGCGTTTCCTTGAGGGCGCGGCGCTGGATGCGATGCACCAACTTTTCCTCGTCGGCGCATTTGAAATAAAAAATCCCGACCACGTCGAGCGTGTCGCGCAAAATTTCCGCCTGCGCCCGGTTGCGCGGAATGCCGTCCAGCACGAGTAAATCCTGCTCCGGTTTGTAGCGGCCAATCTTCGTGTTGTGATGGATGAAATCCCGCCACAACTCGACCGTCGGCTCGTCCGGCACAAGCTGGCCGCGACTGGAGTAATCAATGAAGATTTTTCCCAGCGGGCTGTCGTGGCGCAGATTGCGGAACACATCGCCGCAGGCGCAATGGAAGAAGTGCGGGATGGCACCGAGGATTTTGCCCTGCGTGCCCTTGCCGGCACCGGGGGCGCCGAAGAGAAGAATGCTGCGGTATTTCAAGCGGGTTTGGGGGTTAATTTGATTTCCTGAATGTCCGCCAGCGGCACCGTGACCTGTCCGTTCTGGGTCTCCAGAATAACCTCCGTGGCCGCCACCTGCATGATGCGCTCCACCGCGTGCTGCGCCTGCGTCGTCTTAAGTTCCATGGTGAACTTCAGCGCGTCGCCCTTCAATTCGCCGAGATAGCCCGCGAACTTCGTTTCCACGAAGCGCTTGTTGAACGTAAATTTTCCGCGCGCGAACACCTGCACTTCCGGCTTCTTTTCCTCCTTGCGCCACGACGCCTCGACAATTTGGATTTCTTCCGGCGTCCGTTGCGCGGCGGCCCCGGCGGTGCCAGCAGGGGCGGCAAAATCATTTTCCGCCGCTGGCGCTTCCATCTTCATCGGCATCGCCAGAAAAATCACCGGCCCGATTACCGGCAACACCGCCGCCAAACCAATCACCTGAATCGCCGGCCGCGCCCGGATGATGGCGACTTCGTAACCCGCAAACAGATTCGCGCCGTAAAGCACCAGCAAGATGAACAGCCCCACCGGCGAGCCGACCAACCCGCCGAACAACGACGGATTCGTCGGCTGGGTCAACCGCGTCACGGGATTCACTTGGATTTCCGCCTTGGCGGGCCGTTGCGACGCGTCCGGTTCGATGAAGACTTCCGCGAGCGGCTTGATTTTGGGGTTGGCGACGAGGTGCTTGAGCGAATCCTGCGACAAGTGCGACCACGCCACATTCGTCGTGGCATAAACTTCGCCGGGCAGCCGGATCATCAGGCCGTTGTCATCAATCTTGATAATGTCGCCGGCCACCGTCCCGCCATCCGTCAACGTCAACGAAACCGGTTCCGCCGCCGCCGCGCCGAAAGCCACGGCCAGCAGGAGGCTCAAAAGGAAAAGGAGTTTGCGCACAGCGTTTTTCTAACAAACAAAGCCCGTTGGCGAAAGCAAATTCAACCGCTCCCCGAAACGGCGGGTCAAGCCTCTTTGAACTCCCCCCATCTTCCCAGACGCGCCGCCATTTTATCTTTAGGAAAACCCGATTCACCTCAAGAAAAAGTCTTTTCACCTAAAGGAGAAACCATTTTATCTTTAGGAAAATTCGTTTTGGCTAAAGGAAAAGTCATTTTTACTGTAGGAAAACTCTTTCCACCTGAAGGAAAATCCGTTTCTCCTTAAAGAAAAAGGGTTTTGCTTAAAGGAAAACTCCCTTTTCCTTAAGGAAAAATGCCGGAATCTGTAGGTTTACGGGCGGAAACAAGCCGTTCCGGCGACCAGCCTTAGCTCGTTGCCGGTCAGCCATCGCCAGATGTCTGCCGACAAACGATCAACCAAGGGGCTCGTCAGCCCTCCTTTCGCAGGCTGTCTGCAAGCAGAACTGCTGATTTATGGTGATTTGGGTAAACGCGGTCAAAAATCGCCAATTTTGAAGGCGGGTGACCATGCTCTCTGGCGGAAGTTAAGCCGGTTGATCCGACCGGAAGCACTTTCCGACCTGCGTCCCGATAATCGTGCCGAGGATGGCTCCCGCCACAAAATCCGAAAACCAATGAATCGTCATCGAGATGCCCAAACCGATGTAGCCGGCATAAACCAAGGCCAGCCAGCCGAAGCGGCGTTGCTTGGGAAACGAGGTGAAGATCGTGACCGCCATGGCGAAGGCGATGGTCGTATGCGACGAAGGCCAGCCCCAAAACACCCCGCCGCGCAGCCAGCCAAACCGGAAATCATGGCTGATGTCCGCACCGAAGAAATGTTCAGGATGCACCCGCCCCGTGAACGCCTTGTAAGTGGAAGACAACAGTGACCCAATGAGCGCCGCCTGTCCGAGGGCCCAGCCCGTCAACGCGAGGCGCGCATGGCTGGTGATGAAGCCGGAAAGAATCAAAACGAGCGGCACCGTGAACGGCACCAACCCGCCGATGGGTGCGGAAGGAAACATCCATTCGCGCAACACCGGACTGCGCGTGGAACAGAAATAAAACCAATCAAATCCGGACTGAACCAAAATAAACGTGAGCGCGATGAAGAGCAGATGCCAGAGCAACATTCGCCCCTGAAAACAACCGAGGATGTTTTTCGGGAGAGAGGAGAAGAACGGCTTCACGCGGCAAAACTGAAGAATTCAGCGGATGGCTAGAACCAGTTACTGTCATTTGGAAACAAACTTCTTTTTGCGCGGTTTACTGATGCGATATGCAACCGGTTTTTCACGGAGAGCAAACGCTTCTTCATCCACAATAGGCGCGTGTATACATTCAAAGTCTGTCGTGGAAAATAAATTCTCGTTTTCTTCCAGAATCCTCCGGGCTGCCATGCGGCAATATTCCGGGTCAATCTCAATGCCAAGACTATTGCGTCCCCATTTCATGGCGGCGAGCATGCTTGTGCCGCTGCCGCTGAAGGGATCAAGAACCGTGTCTCCGTGAAACGAAAACATTCGGACGAGGCGCGTGGCGAGTTCGATTGGGAATGGTGCAGGATGCTCGCGTGTTGAAGCTCCATTGAGCGTCCAGATTTGGCGAAACCACTCGTTGAACTCGTCTTTCGGAATCATGCTCAACCGCCGCTGTTCTTCGGTTGGTTGGCGATAGCCACCGGGCTTGCGCTGCATGAGGATGAACTCAATGTCATTTTTGACGATGGCGTTTGGCTCGTAAGGCTTCCCGAGGAACTTGCTGCTCGTGTTCGCTTCAAATGCCGCGTTGGAAATCTTATGCCAGATGATCGGATTGAGATTATCGAAGCCGAGTCTGCGGCAGATGACACAAATGTCGGCGTGCAGCGGCACAACGACATGCCGGCCATTCTCCTTGCGAGACAGGCAGACATCGCCCACCACGCAAACGAGCCGGCCACCGGGAACAAGCACGCGATAACTCTCTGTCCAAACTTGCTTCAAATCATCGAGAAATTCTTCGTAGTCTAAAACGTGACCCAACTGGCCGGGACTGTCATTGTAGCGCTTGAGTTTCCAATACGGCGGCGATGTCACCACCAAATGCACCGACTCGTCTGGGATGTAGGAAAAACTTCGCGCGTCGCCTTGGTAGAGACGATGAATCGTCGGCGTGTGGCCATTGTTGGATGCGTTGCGCATGTATCAGTCAGAGTATGCCGAGACGTGAGCCACAAGCGACTTCGCAAATTGGAGGAACGCCAAATCCTCTGTCGGCTCGTTGAAACTGCCGTTGAGTCCTGGCTTTTGCTCCGATGTGAGGAAGGTGGCGGCATTGTAATGCCGTTCGCGAACAAGTTTTCGGCAAAACAACTCGTAGCGCTTGGCGTAGGACGCGCTGACGAATTCAGGGAAAACTTTGAAGTGTGGTTCTTTCACTTTGACTGGGCGGCGTGAGCCGTCGCAATCCTCCAATAGAAAAACATAGCCCAGCCAAGGACGGATGGTCTTGTTGAAAGCCCCCTCGCGGAATGCCGTCCACAAATCCAATGCGCTGCCCATTGCTTCCTCGGTGCGATTATTGAAATTATTTCCGAATGAGGGGCCGACCTGGGATTTGGTTTCGAGTGCGAGAATAAGTTGGCTGTCACGAACCACAAGCAAGTCCCATTCTTTTGTCGGACGAAAGAAGCCGGGTAATTCGAGTGCAGTGTTGTGGAAAATATGTTCTTCGCGAATTCCAGCTTCCAGGATCAAGCCGGTTATCAAATTAATGAAGCCATTCATGTGCGCTCCACCAGTAACCGCGCTGCGCGCACCTTGATCGCGCTGTCCCGAAGTTGCTTGTTTCGTTGACTGGCTTTGACGAGTGAGCCAATAGCTGGCCACGGCCTTTGCCACGCGCTGATTTAATTGTTTTGAATCAAGGTTCATTTGTATGAGCGCTGCCGGTTAAAATTGTTTCAAGAACCGGACGTCATTCTCGTAGAAGAGACGGATGTCGTTGATGCCGTAGCGGAGCATGGCAATGCGTTCGATGCCGAAACCGAACGCCCAGCCGGTCCATTCCTTGGCATCGTAGCCGACGGTCTCGAACACTTGCGGATGCACCATGCCGCAGCCGGCGATCTCCAGCCAGTCCTTGCCCATCTTCTTGACGAGCGCGTTGGTGAAATCAATCTCGTAGCTCGGCTCGGTGTAGCTGAAATAGTGGGGACGGAAACGGATCTTCACGTCGCTGCCCATGAGTTCTTTGAAAACAAATTCAACCGTGCCCTTCAAATCACCGACCGTCACATTTTTATCAACGTAAAGTCCTTCGATTTGATGAAACGTCGGATTGTGCGTGGCATCGGCGTTGTCGCGGCGATAAACACGACCTGGCACGATGATGCGCACGGGCGGCGGCTGCTTCTCCATCACGCGAATCTGCACGGACGACGTGTGCGTGCGGAGCAAACGCTTGTCGGTGGTGTTGAGATAGAAAGTGTCCTGCGAATCACGCGCGGGATGGTCGGCGGGCGTGTTGAGCGCGTCGAAGCAATGATACTCGTCCTCGATCTCCGGTCCGTCGGCCACGGCAAAACCAATCTTGCGGAACGCGCGGACGATGTCGTCGGTGACTTGTGTGAGCGGATGCAATTTGCCAAGCGCACGGCGGCGGCCGGGCAGTGTGAAATCGGTCGGCTCTTTCGGCAGCGCGGCTTTCAGTTCCAGCTCTTCGCGACGCGACGCGAGCGCGGCTTCGAGTTCGACTTTCGCCGCGTTAATCAATTTGCCGGCGGCGGGCTTTTCTTCTTTCGAGAGCGTGCCGAGCTGTTTCATCAGCGCGGTGAACTTGCCGTTCGGCCCGATCCACGCGCCTTTGGATTGCTCCAGCGCAGCAAGGTCAGGCGCGTTTTTCAGTTCTGCCAAAGCCGTCTGTTTCAACGGTTCAATTTCGTCAAGGAATCCAGCCATAAAATAGTTTCAAAAGTTTAGCCGCAAAAAGGCACAAAAGTCACAAAAGAAATGCAGGAGAAAAATTTTGCGCGGCTTGCGCTTTTTGGCGGCAATAAAAAAACGGGCGAACTTTTCAGTCCGCCCGTCAGAATTTGTTTCGGTTTCGATTAAGCCTTCGCCAACGTGGCACCGGGCTTGGACTTCAGCGCGTTCTTCGCGATGTTCACGATTTCAAGGAACGCGGCGTTGTCGGTCGCGGCGAGATCGGAAATGATCTTGCGGTCGAGCTCGCACTTGGCGGCAATCAAGCCTTCGATGAGACGGCTGTAAGTGATACCAGCGGTGCGCGCGGCGGCATTGATGCGCGCCTGCCAGAGATAGCGATAGACGCGCTTCTTGGTGCGGCGGTCGCGGTAGGCGTATTGACGACCGTGATCCACGGCGTCGGACGCGTAGCGGTAAAGTTTGGAGCGCTTGAGGCGGAAGCCCTTCGCGGCTGTCAGCATTCTTCCACGACGTTTGCGGGAAGCGGGGGAGTTGGTAACGCGCATTGTAGTTCGGTGTTAAATTTTAATCGGTTAAATCAATCAGCCACGGTGGCTGAACGGCATGCACTGCGTGATGCGATAAACGTCCGTGGAGTCCACGACCGCAGCCTTGCCGAGACGACGAAGGCGCTTGGCGTTCTTGGTTTGTGCCAAGTGACGGCGGCCCGCGTGGGAACGCAGAACCTTGCCGGTGGCGGTGATCTTAAACCGCTTCGAGGCGGCTTTCTTGGTCTTGATGCCTTTGGGACGACGCATAAATTTAGTTGTAAAAAAGGGCACAAACTATACGCGGGTCGCGGATGGGTAGCAAGAAAGAATTTGAATTGAACCGGTTGACCTCCACCGGGCATCCTGCGTAACCAATGATTCGCACTGTCCGTCCTAGCCAATTCACAATCCGATTCAAACTCATGAACCATTCTTTTCCCCGCCGGCTGCTGTGTCTGTTTCTGCTCAACGCCAGCCTGCACGCGGCGCTGGCCCAAGATAAGAGCCACTTCAACGTCCGCGATTTTGGCGCGGTCGGCGACGGCACGAACCTCGACAGCCCGGCGATTGACAAAGCCATTGACGCGGCAGCCAAGACCGGCGGCGGCACGGTGCTGGTGCCGGCGGGAACTTATTTGAGCGGCTCGATTCACTTGCAAAGCAACATCCACCTGCTGATTGACGCCGGCGCAACCATCCTCGGCGCGCCGCAAAAACTGAACGCCTATGATTTCACTGAACCGTATTCGCTGGGCGGCTATCAAGACGGCGGGCATTGCTATTTTCACAACAGTTTGATTTGGGGCGAAAATCTGACAAATGTTTCCATCACCGGCAGCGGCACCATCAACGGCGGCGGCCTCGTGCGCGGCGACCAGTTGCTCAATAAAATGTGCGGCTTCACCAACGAGCAAAAAAGCCTCAGCAATTACGGCGCGGAAGTGAAAGACGGCGCGGTGCGGCTCGGCAACAAAGCCATTGCGCTCAAGCTCTGCAAAAATATTTTAATCCGCGACGTCACGATTTTTCACGGCGGGCATTTCGCGATTCTCGTCACTGGCTGCGATAATTTGACGGTGGACAATGTGACGATGGACACCGACCGCGACGGCATTGACATTGATTGCTGCCGCAACACGATGGTTTCCAACTGCCGCGTCAATACACCGCTCGATGACGGCATCTGCCCCAAGAGCACCTACGCGCTCGGCGAAATTCGCCCGACGGAAAACCTCACCATCGTCAACTGTCAGGTCTCCGGTTTTGAGGAAGGCAGCGTGATTGACGGCACGCTGAAACATCACGCCGGAGGTTACGGCCGCATCAAGTTTGGCACGGAATCCAGCGGCGGCTTTCGCAACTGCACGGTGGCGAATTGCACGTTCCGCAGTTGCCGTGGCTTCGCGCTCGAAGAAGTGGACGGTGCCATGCTCGAAAACATCACCGTCAACAATCTCACGATGATGGATGTGCCGGACTACGCGATTTACCTCACGACGGGGAAACGCAACCGCACGCCGGGCATCACCACGAACAGCCGCATGAGAAATATTTTGATCTCAAACGTCATCGCCGATGGCGTGGGCAAAATGAGCGGTATTCAAATCATGGGTTTGCCGGAGCAGCCCATCGAAGGCGTGCGGCTGGAAAACATCCGGCTCACCAGCAACGGCAGCGGCACGGCGAAGGACGCCGCCATCAAGCCCAAGGAACTCGGCACCGGCTATCCCGAACCCGGCAAAATCGGCACGCTGCCCGCCTACGGAATTTTTGCGCGCCACGTCAAGGATTTGGCACTGGCGAACATCACCGTCAATTTCATCACAAATGATTTGCGTTCCGCCGCGTCCTTCGCGGACGTTCACGGACTGGAAATTGATAATTTCAAATCGCAGTTGGCCGACGGCGTGAAAGCTGCCGTCTTCGCCGACAACGTGGGCGACATCACGATCCGAAATTCGCCGAAACTCGCTGGTGAAGAAATCACTTCGTCATCGGCCAGCCGGCGGCAACCATTCCCTTATAGCCGCCGATGAGCGAGTGGACTTTTTTGTAGCCCATCCGCTGCGCGGCGTCGCACGTCATCGCCGAGCGAAAACCGCCGCCGCAATACATGATGATTTCCGTATTCGCGTCGGGATAAAGCTTTTCCAGATCGCGTTCCAGGATTCCTTTGCCCAAATGCACGGCTTCGACCGCATGGCCGGCCGCCCACTCGTGGTCTTCGCGCACGTCAATCAGCACGATCTTGGAATGCGCGGCGAGCTTGGCGCGCGCCTCGGCCACGCTGATTTCGCTGACGTGCTTTTTGGCGTCGCCGACCAGCTTGAGAAAACCGGGTGAATGATCCATGCCGGCAAAATAAGTTTTCCCGCCCGCCCGTCAAATCAATTTCCCCTTCGACCGGCCTTCCAACTGCCAGTATTAAAGGCAAAAATACCGCTTGCATCTTTGCCCAAACGGAGCAACTGTCAGGTATGGATCCGTTCCGAAACAACTTGAGCGGCACAACCACGGACACGGGTTCCCATGCGCACCTGCTGGTCGCGGAAAGCGGCGGGCTGGTCTTGCTGGAAACGCCCGAAGCGGTGATGGAAGAAGTTGAATTCCGCACGACCCACATCAGTTCGTTGCTGGAAGCAATGTTCGAGGAATCGAAAAAACACGACCGCTTCTGGGAGCCAGACGAAGGGTGATGTGTCCGTGAGCTTTGTGCTTTTGCGTGCCGGTAGAATTTCGGCTCCACCTTCTGGATGCTGCGGGTTAAAGGCATGATTTTTGTCGCCACCCCACCCCGCGCCGCTTAACCATCGGAGAAATTTTATGGACGTGAAAAACCTCAATGAAGTCGCGCCGTTCAACACGAAGGACGGCTCGGAAATCCGCGAATTGCTCGCGCACCGCAATTCCGCCATCCGCAACCAAAGCCTTGCCGAGGCGCGGCTGCCCGTCGGCGGCGCGACGCAGGAACATTTCCATCCGCGCGCCGAGGAAATTTATTACATCACGCACGGCTCTGGAAAAATCCGCATCGAAGGCGAGACACTCAATCTGAAAGTTGGTGATGCCATCGCCATTCCTCCCGGACTGAAACACAAACTCTGGAACACCGGCCATGAAGTCCTGCGCCTGCTGTGCTGTTGCGCGCCGCCTTATGAGCACAACGACACGGTAATCACGGAAAAAGATTTTTGACCGCGCGCCGGTGGAGTCCTACGCTTCATCCGTGCGCGGAAATCTTTCCAAAGCGTTTGAGTTGGCGAACACGCAGGTGTTCCGCCGCGCTGCCGCGCCCAAATCCTACACCGATTTGCTCGGACGAAAATTATTCCTCGCCCTGCTCACCGTTCAGGGTCTTGGCGCGTTTGCGCTGATAACGCTCGGCGTCATCCTGAAAAAATTCAACGTGGCGCGCAGCGTGATGCAGCCGCGCATCCGGCACGAAATCAACCGCGCCGGCGTGGCGCTGCTGCCGATGTTCTTTTTCATCGCGCTGGCATTGGGTTTTCTCGTCGTCGGCCAAACTATTTCCGCGCTGGCGCAAGTTGGGGCTACCAATTATCTCGGCTCGACGATGGTCATCGTCATCGTCCGCGAACTCGGCCCGCTGCTGACGGCGGTGCTGGTGCTGGCGCGCGTTGGCACCGCGAATGTCATCGAACTCGGCACGGCGCGCGCGCTCGGCGAGGTCGAGGCGCTGGAGGCATTGGGCATTGACCCGGTGCATTATCTTATCGTGCCGCGCGTCATCGGCATGGCGCTGGGAATTTTTTCGCTGACGATTTATTTAATCCTCGGTGCGCTCGCGAGTGGCTATCTGTTTGCGTTTTTGCAGGATGTGCCGCTGACGCCGGGCGATTATTTCAAGCAGATTGCCGAAGCCTTAAACTGGCTGGATTTCGCGCTGCTGGCGCTGAAGACGCTGGCGTTCGGATTTTTCATCGCGATTGTGACGTGCTATCACGGCCTCGCCCAACCGCTGCGGCTGGAAGACGTTTCCAGCGTAGCCGTGCGCGCAGTCACGCAGGGCGTCATTGTCTGCGTGCTGCTGGACGCGGTGTTCATCGTAATTTACCTCGTGACATGAGCGAAACGACTTTCATCCCAGCGGTCGTCGAAATGTGTGATGCCCACATCACCACGCTGCGCGACACGACGCTGGCGGTTTTGGAAAATGTGGACTGGTCGGTATTGCCGGGCGAATTCTGGGTGGTTGCCGGCCAGCCGCAATCCGGCAAAAGCGATTTGCTGATGACCGCCGCCGGTTTGCTTTTGCCGGCGCGCGGAAGCTGCCGCGTGTTCGGCTGCGAGACGAACGCCTTTGGTGAGGCGCAACTGGCCGAGCGCCTGCGCGTGGGTTTGGTGTTCGCCGGCGGACAATTATTCAACCAGTTGACCGTCGTAGAAAATGTCGCGCTGCCGTTACGCTACCAGAAAAATCTGTCCACCGCCGAGGTCGCGCACGACGTGGAGGTGCTGCTGGAAATGCTAGAGCTGACACCGTTCGCCGACCGCACGCCAACCAACCTCGCGGCGCAATGGCGGTCGCGCGCGGCGCTGGCGCGAGCCTTGATTCTCAAGCCGGAACTGCTGTTGCTGGATAATCCGCTCGCGGGCCTCGGCACAAGGTCGCGCCAGTGGCTGCTGCCGTTTCTCGACCAGCTCTGGCACGGCCACGAGTGGTTTGGCGGTCAGCCGATAACGCTGGTCGCCACCGCCGACGATTTGCGTTCGTGGCGTCATCCCGCGAGAAAATTCGCCGTGCTGGACGAAAAAAAGTTTTCCGCCCTTGGCGCTTGGAGCGCGGTGGAGGCTGCCCGCAGCCACGCCGTAAAAGAATTGCTGGCCGAGCCAGCGAGCGCGACAATGTGACGAGATAATTTTATGCCGCTGCAAGATTTGACGCCGCAACTGCGCACGCGCCTGAACCGCATGGAAAAGGCCGTAGGCTGGTTTGTGTTTCTCGCCAGCGCGCTGCTGCTGTTCGGTTTTGGCTATTACATTTATCACACGGCGGAGCGCAAGGGCTGGTTCAAGATCAAGACGCAATTCGTCACTTATGTCCAAAGTTCGGCGGGACTGAAAGTGGGCGACCCGATTTACATGATGGGTTTTCAGGTCGGCACCATCACGCTGGTGCATCCGCGACCGCCCGGCGATGTGCGTCAGGTGGAAGTGCGGTTTGAAATTGTGGATCCGTATTTTCGCTATATCTGGTCGCAAGGTTCGTTCGTCAAGCTAAACTCCGGCTTTCTGGGGCAAAGTCAGTTGGAAGTCACGCGGGCGACCAACGGCTACGCGTTGTGCGTGACGCAGCCAATTTTTTACAAGCCAATTCCCGAACTGGCGCAACTCGCCGCCAGCGAACCGGGCCGGTGGCAGCTCTCGCAATTCATCTTCGACGCGCGCTCCAACATTGTCATGCGGCCTTACGCAGAATTGACGCAATCCAATCTGGAGCAGCTCGCGGCGCTAAACCTAGAATCCAATGCGGTCTTTGCCTACGACAACACCATCAATCGCAAATCCATCATGGCGGTCTGGCGCGAAAATTTGCAGCGCTACGATTTTTATGACCAGCAACAGAGTGAACCGGTTGAACTGGCCGCCGCCGAATCTGTCCCCGTGGCCGAGCGGCTGGATAAAATTGTCGGCCAAATTGAGACGGCGCTGCCCAACATTTTGAGCCTGACCAACAAGCTGTCCGCCGTGTTGGACAACGCGGCGAACGCCACTTCCAATTTGAATTCCACCATCGTCGCCGCGCAGCCGCTGGTGATGAATTTTGCGAATATCAGCGGCCAGTTGCGCGCGCCAGGCGGACTGACGCTGTGGGCGCTCGGCACCAATTCGCATTTCCAACTGGAGTCGGCTTTGACCAATGCCAACTCGCTGATCGTCAATGCGGACACCAACTTAAACCAGCTCACGCGGGAGGTTGGCGCGACGCTGGAAAATCTGGCGGGCATCACCAGCAACCTGAATGTGCAGGTGCGGGGAAATTCCAACCTGCTCGGCGGCATTTCCAAGACGGTAATTGACGCGGATGATTTGGTGCAGGGATTGAAACGGCACTGGCTGCTGCGCTCCGCATTCCAAACCAAGGCCACCAACGCACCAGCGAAGAAATAATCACGCGGCACCGTGGCGGAGCCGGAGCCGGTTCAGCATGGATTCCGCGAAGCGTTCGTAGGGCAGCAACACGCGGCCGTGGATTTTGACCTCGTCAATCGTCGCCAGCGACATCGCAAAGTCAAAGTCATGCACAATGTGTCCGCCCGGCTCGCGGCGCAGCCAGCGCGTCAGGTCGGTGACTTCCTCGATTTCGCCGACGACACCGGGGAAAAACGAAATGCCCCATTCGTCCTGCCGCTTGAAACCTTCACGCTCGTCGCGGTTTTCAAACCACGCATCGCACAGCAAAATGCACACGGAGCCGCGCGCACAGGAACCGAGCCGGTAAAAAACCAGCCGCGCGTTGGATTCCGAAAAAATGTTGTAGGCGATTTCCAGCGCGTCCTCCGCCGGCGGCGTAAACCGCGTCTGGAAAGCGAGCCGCACCTGCCCCGGCGTCACACGGGAATTTTCGAGGCAAATGTTTTCGGCGAAAACCCAGACGAGTTGGTCGGGCAAATCCTGCGCCAACAGGCATTGCTGCCACGCGGCAAGCGCCTGTTGAAAAGATGGCCGGGTGAATTTTGGTTCGCTCATTGCACCAACTGAATGTCGTTATTAGTGCCGGTTTTTACAGAACCAATCAACAAATATCGGAACGCCTTTTTCCGCCTTCACCTGCGGCTGGTAGCCGAGCCGCTTTTGCGCCTTGGAAATGTCAGCGAAAGTGATCGGCACGTCGCCGGGCTGGAGCGGCTGCCGGTCAATGACGGCCTTTTTGCCCAGCGCGGATTCGATGAGCGAAATCAATTGATCCAGCCGGATGGTCTGCGATTCGCCGAGGTTGAAAACCTCGAAGCCGAACTCCTTTTTCGTGCAAGCGATGATGCCTTCCAAAATGTCGGAAATAAAAGTGTGGTCGCGCGCCGTGCTGCCATCGCCGAAAACCGGAATCGGTTTACCAGCGTCAATCAGCTTGGTGAATTTATGAATCGCCAAATCCGGTCGCTGGCGCGGGCCATAGACCGTGAAGAACCGCAGCATCGCCACGTCCATACCGTAAATGTAATGGTAAACGTGACCGAGCGCCTCGCACGCCAGTTTGCTCGCCGCGTAAGGCGACACGGCGGAAAAAATCGGGTCGCTCTCGCTGAACGGCACTTTGGCATTCACGCCATAAACGGACGATGACGATGCGATGGTAATTTTCTTGCAGCCGTTCTTGCGCGCGGCTTCGAGGATGTTCACCGTGCCCTCGACATTCACGCGCTGATAAAGCGCCGGTTGTTCCAAGCTCGGACGCACGCCGGCGCGCGCGGCGAGGTGGATGACTTGGTCAAACTTGACGGAAGAAAAAACCTCATTCACTGCCTTGGTGTCTGTCAAATCGCCGTGGACAAACTTAGAAGGCTGGCCCAGCGATTGAATGTCCGCGAGCGTGCGGCGCTTGATTTGCGGGTCGTAAAAATCATTCAGGTCGTCGAAAATCCAAACGCGGTGGCCGTCGTGGAGCAGCCGTTCGCAAACGTGCGAGCCGATGAAGCCCGCGCCGCCGGTGACGAGAAAATTCATGCCGCCAACGCTAACAACGCCCACGCCAACTGTCGAGCATCCGAAAGAATTTGGTTTCGAGCGCGACGGATTTAGTGTTTCATTACGGACAATTTTGCGATGAAAGTCACCCTTAACTGGCTCAAACAATACGTCGATTTCAACTGGTCGCCCGAGGAATTGACCGAGCGGCTCACCATGCTCGGCCTCGAAGTCGAAGGCGTGCAGAAGATTTCCGGCGCGTTCGACGGCATCGTCGTGGCGCAGGTCATCACGCGCGACAAACATCCGGGCGCCGACAAACTTTCGCTCTGCCGCGTCAATGACGGCACGGGTGAACGCCAGATCGTCTGCGGCGCGCAAAATTTTCAGGCGGGCGACAAAGTGCCTTTGATTTTGCCCGGCGCATCGCTGCCAATGAAGCCCGGCGACAAAGAACCGTTCACCATCAAGGTCGGAAAAATTCGCGGCGTGGAATCCCACGGAATGCTTTGCTCGCATGAGGAATTGCAACTTGATCCCGAAAGCATCGGGTTGAAACGCGAGGACGGACTTTTAATTTTGCCCGCTGACGCAACCGTCGGAAAACCGTTCGGCGAATTTCTTGGTCGCAGCGGCAGCGACGTGATTTACGATTTGGAAGTCACGCCGAACCGTCCCGACTTGAACAGCGTCATCGGCATCGCCCGCGAAATCGCGGCGGTCACGGGCAATCCGCTGCGCGTGCCGGAAATTAAATTGGCAACCAGCAGCGACAAAGCGGCTGACTTGGTTTCGGTAAAAATTGAAGACACGGAAATCTGTCCGCGTTACACCGCGCGCGTCGTGAAAGGCGTAAAGATTGGACCAAGTCCGGCGTGGCTGCGCGATACACTGGAAAAAGTCGGCATTCGCAGCATCAGCAACGTCGTGGACGTGACGAATTACGTCATGCTCGAAAGCGGCCAGCCGTTGCACGCGTTTGACTATCATCTCATCGCCAAGGGCGCGAACGGCAAGCCGACCATCGTCGTCCGCCGTGCCGCCGCCGGTGAAAAATTCAATACACTCGACAATCAGGAGCGCACGCTGACGAACGAAATGCTTTTGATCGGCGATGAGCAAAAAGGCATCGCGCTCGCCGGCGTCATGGGCGGCGCAAACACGGAAATCAATAGCCAAACCGCGGATGTGCTGATCGAGAGCGCCTATTTTGCGCCGGTGAACATCCGCCGCACGAGCAAACTGCTCGGCCTCCGCAGCGAATCCAGCTACCGCTTCGAGCGCGGCGCGGACGTTGGCATTTGCGACTGGGCCAGCCAGCGCGCGGTGCAATTGATTCTGGAAACGGCCAGCGGCCAGTTGGCGGATGGTGTTGTGGATGTTTATCCGAAGCCCGCGCAGCCAAAAGAACTCACGCTGCATTTCGCCCATTCAAAAGATTTGCTCGGCATCGGCATCTCGCACGCCGACCAGA
>Ga0007882_10001025_pt1 | contig 16497 bp, 11 predicted proteins | sample CryBogCBH12Aug01_FD_71195 | JGI IMG/M metagenome (GOLD analysis project Ga0007882, IMG submission 71195) | Freshwater microbial communities from Crystal Bog, Wisconsin, USA - CBH12Aug09.1 | ecosystem: Environmental > Aquatic > Freshwater > Lake | place: Crystal Bog, Wisconsin, USA | collected... | reverse complement strand
GCCCTTGTCAATCCCGGCGATGTGGTGGTCGACGACGCCGTCGTCGCCCAACAGGCCGCCGACGCCGCCCAGGCCCGCGAGGATAACGAGACCGCCAAGCGCCAGCGCCTGGCCGCCGGCGAGCTGGGTCTCGACATGTACAACATGCGCCCGGCCCTGGCCGCCGCCGGCCTGAAATATATCGATTAGCCCGATGACCCAGCCCTTTCAGAAGACCCCCGGTTGGCTCGACTGGTTTGCCGGCCCGTCAAAGCCGAAATTCATCCTGCCGGCCGGCAGCGTCGATGCCCATTGCCATGTCTTCGGCCCCGGCGCCGAGTTTCCCTTCGCGCCCGAGCGCAAATACACCCCCTGCGACGCCTCCAAGCAGCAGCTGTTCGCGCTGCGCGACCATCTCGGCTTCGCCCGCAATGTGGTGGTCCAGGCCACATGCCACGGCGCCGACAACAGCGCCATGGTCGACGCGCTCAGGCATTCCGGCGGCATGGCCCGCGGCGTCGCCACCGTGCGGCGCTCGATCACCGACGGCGAGTTGCGCGATATGCACGAGGCCGGGGTGCGCGGCGTGCGCTTCAATTTCGTCAAGCGCCTGGTCGACTTCACCCCCAAGGACGAGCTGATGGAGATCGCCGGCCGCATCGCGCCGCTGGGCTGGCATGTGGTGATCTATTTCGAGGCGGTGGACCTGCCGGAGCTGCTGGATTTCTTCACCGCCCTGCCGACCACTGTGGTGGTCGACCATATGGGCCGCCCCGACGTCTCAAAGCCGGTCGACGGTCCCGAGTTCGAGCTGTTCGTCAAATTCATGCGCGACCACGGCAATGTCTGGAGCAAGGTCAGCTGCCCGGAACGGCTGTCGCTCAGCGGACCCAAGGCCCTGAACGGCGAGCGCGCCGCCTATCGCGATGTCATTCCCTTCGCCCGGCGCATCGTCGAAAGCTTCCCCGACCGCGTGCTGTGGGGCACCGACTGGCCGCATCCCAATCTGAAGGACCACATGCCCGACGACGGATTGCTGGTGGATTTCATTCCCCGCATCGCCACCACGAGCGAATTGCAGCATAAACTGCTGGTAGACAACCCCATGCGGCTTTATTGGCCGGAGGTATGACATGGCCCTTGAGAAACCCTACAAGGACATTCCCGGAACCACCATTTTCGACGCCGAGCAATCGCGGCTCGGCTATCACCTCAACCAGTTCTGCATGTCGCTGATGAAGGCCGAGAACCGCAGCCGCTTCAAGGCCGACGAGCGGGCCTATCTCGACGAATGGCCGATGACCGAGGCGCAGAAGCAGGCGGTGCTGGCGCGCGACCTCAATGCCTGCCTGGCGCTTGGCGGCAATATCTATTTTCTCGCCAAGATCGGCGCCACCGACGGCAAGTCCTTCCAGCAGATGGCCGGCAGCATGACCGGCATGAGCGAGGAGGAATACCGCGACATGATGGTCGGCGGCGGCCGCTCGATCCAGGGCAATCGTTTCATCGGCGAGGACGGCGACGCCCAGGCGCACCGCCAGCCGCAAGGCAAAGTCAAAAAGACGGGAGGAGCCTGATCATGGCGCGGATTTCAGCCAGCGTTTATTCCTCGCATGTGCCGGCCATCGGCGCCGCCCTCGACCTCGGCAAGACCGCCGAGCCCTATTGGCAGCCGGTGTTCAAGGGCTTCGAGCCGTCCAAGGCGTGGATGCGCGACAACACCCCCGATGTCGTCTTCCTGGTCTATAACGACCATGCCACCGCCTTCAGCCTCGAGCTGATCCCCACCTTCGCCATCGGCTGCGCCGCCGAATTCCAGCCCGCCGACGAGGGCTGGGGACCCCGCCCGGTGCCGGTGGTCAAGGGTCATCCGGAACTGGCCGCCCATATCGCCCATTCGGTAATCCAGGACGAATTCGACCTCACCATCGTCAACAAAATGCCGGTCGACCACGGCCTGACCGTGCCGCTGTCGCTGATGTTCGGCCAGCCCGAGGCCTGGCCCTGCCCGATCATTCCCTTCGCCGTCAATGTCGTGCAGTACCCGGTGCCGTCGGGCCGGCGCTGCTTCAATCTCGGCCGCGCCATCCGCAAGGCGGTGGAGTCCTACGACAAGCCCCTGAACGTGCAGATCTGGGGAACCGGCGGCATGAGCCATCAGATCCAGGGGCCGCGCGCCGGGCTGATCAACCGCGAGTTCGACACCGCCTTTCTCGACCGCCTGATCGCCGATCCCCAGGGCCTGTCGGCGATGCCGCATATCGACTATGTGCGCGAGGCCGGCTCGGAAGGCATCGAGCTGGTGATGTGGCTGATCGCCCGCGGCGCCATGAATGACAGCCCGCCCCGCGTCGCCCATCGCTTCTACCATATCCCGGCGAGCAACACCGCCGTCGGCCATCTGATCCTGGAGAACCCATGAGCAAGCCCATCAAGGTCGCGCTGGCCGGGGCCGGCGCTTTCGGCATCAAGCATTTGGACGCCATCGCCCTGATCGACGGCGTCGAGGTGGTCTCGCTGGTCAGCCGCGACCTCGAGAAGACCCGGGAAACCGCCGCCAAATACGGCATCACCCATGTCTCCACCGAGCTGGCCGACAGCCTGGCGCTGGCAGAGGTCGACGCCGTCATCCTGTGCACGCCGACCCAGATGCATGCCGACCAGGCGGTGGCCTGCCTCGCGGCGGGCAAGCATGTGCAGGTGGAGATCCCCCTGGCCGACAGCCTGGCCGGCGCCGAACAGGTGGCGGCGCTGCAGAAGCGGACCGGTCTGGTGGCCATGTGCGGCCACACCCGGCGCTTCAATCCCAGCCATCAATGGGTGCATCGGAAGATCACGGCCGGCGAGTTCGCCATCCAGCAGATGGATGTGCAGACCTATTTCTTTCGCCGCAGCAACATGAACGCGCTGGGCCAGCCGCGCAGCTGGACCGACCATCTGCTGTGGCACCACGCCGCCCATACCGTCGATCTGTTCGCCTACCAGGCGGGCGAAATCGTCGCCGCCAATGCGCTGCAGGGCCCCATCCACCCCGGCTTGGGCATCGCCATGGATATGTCGATCCAGCTGAAGAGCGGCAGCGGCGCCATCTGCACCCTGTCGCTGTCCTTCAACAATGACGGGCCGCTGGGTACCTTCTTCCGCTATATCGGCGACACCGGCACCTATATCGCCCGCTATGACGACCTGGTGGACGGCAAGGACAACAGGATCGACGTCTCCAAGGTGGATGTGTCGATGAACGGCATCGAACTGCAGGACCGCGAGTTCTTCGCAGCCATCCGCGACGACCGCCAGCCCAATGCCGCCGTCGACCAGGTGCTGCCCTGCTATCGGGTCCTCCATCAGCTGGAACAGCAACTGGCTGGGAGCGCCTGACCGTGCAGCAGCGGCGCCTCGGTCCGTTCAGTGTCTCCGCCCTCGGCCTGGGATGCATGAATCTCAGCCATGCCTACAGCGCGCCGCCGGCCGCCGAGGCGTCGGAAGCGCTGATCCGCCGGGCGCTGGACCGCGGCGTCACTTTTTTCGACACCGCCGCCCTCTACGGGTTCGGAGCCAATGAAACGCTGGTCGGCCGCGCCCTCGGACGGCATCGGTCGCAGATCGTGCTGGCCAGCAAATGCGGCATGACCGGGGTCGACGGCAAGCGGGTCATCGACGGCCGTCCGGCAACCCTCAAGCGCACCTGCGAAGAAAGCCTGGCGCGCCTGGGAACCGAGGTCATCGACCTTTATTACCTGCATCGCCTGGACAAGCAGGTTCCGGTCGAGGACAGCATCGGGGCGCTGGCCGATCTGCTGGCCGAGGGCAAGATCAGGGCCATCGGCCTGTCGGAAGTGTCGGCGGCGACGCTGCGGCGCGCCCATGCCGTCCATCCCATCGCCGCGGTGCAGAGCGAATATTCGCTATGGACCCGCAATCCCGAGATCGCGGTGCTGGAGACCTGCCGTCAATTGGGCACCAGCTTCGTCGCCTTCAGCCCCCTGGCCCGGGGTTTCCTCACCGGGACGCTGACCGATCCCGAGCGGCAGTTCGACGCCAAGGACATCCGCCGCCAGATGCCGCGCTTCGAACCCGCCAATTACGCCCGCAATCTGGCCCTGCTCGGCGATTACCGGCGCCTCGCCGACGCCGCCGGCTGCACCCCGGCGCAGCTGGCGCTGGCCTGGCTGCTGGCCAAGGGCGAGCATATCCTGCCGATTTTCGGCACCCGACTGGCCGAGCATCTCGATGAGAACCTGGGCGGCGAGGCCGTCAGCCTGGTGCCAGACCTGCTCGGCCGCCTGGACGCCCTGATCAACCAACAGACCATTGCCGGCGCGCGTTACAACGACGCCAACCAGAGCGACATCGACACGGAATCATTTTGATGTTTACAGGGGGATCAAAGATGAGAGTACAGGTTGCGATAATCGGTGCCGGCCCGTCCGGGCTTATTCTTGGCCAATTGCTGCATAAGGCGGGAATCGACACCATCGTCCTCGAGAACCGCACACCCGACTATGTCCTCGGCCGCATCCGCGCCGGGGTCCTCGAACAGGTCGCCGTCGATCTGCTGGACGAGGCCGGGGTTGGCGCCCGCATGCATGCCGAGGGCCTGCAGCACAAGGGCATCGAGTTGTTGATCGGCGGCAAGCTGAACCGTATCGATCTGCACGGCCTGACCGGCGGCAAGCAGGTGATGGTCTACGGCCAGACCGAGTTGACCAGGGATCTGATGGACGCCCGCGCCGCCGCCGGGCTGAAGACGGTCTACGAGGCCGAGGAAGTCGCCATCCGCGACTTCGACACCGACCGGCCGAAGGTCAGCTATGTCAAGGACGGCGTCCGCCACGAGATCGACTGCGACTTCATCGCCGGCTGCGACGGCTTCCACGGCGTCTGCCGGGCCAGCGTGCCGCAGACCGCCATCACCAATTTCGAGAAGGTCTATCCCTTCGGTTGGCTGGGCCTGCTCTCCGATACGCCGCCGGTGGCCGAAGAGCTGATCTACGCCACCCATGAGCGCGGTTTCGCCCTGTGCAGCATGCGGTCGCTGACCCGCAGCCGCTATTACCTGCAATGCTCGCTGACCGAGACGGTGGAGGAATGGTCGGACGACCGCTTCTGGGCTGAATTGCGCCGCCGTCTCGACCCCAAATCAGCCGCCGCGCTGGTCACCGGCCCGTCGTTGGAAAAGAGCATCGCGCCCCTGCGCAGCTTCGTCGCCGAGCCGATGCGCTTCGGCCATCTGTTCCTCGCCGGCGACGCCGCCCATATCGTCCCGCCCACCGGCGCCAAGGGGCTCAATCTGGCGGCCTCGGACGTGCGCTATCTGTCGCGCGCCTTCATCGAGTACTACCAGGGCAGCAAGGCCGGCATCGACCATTATTCGGCGCGCTGCCTGCGGCGGATCTGGAAGGCCGAGCGGTTCTCCTGGTGGATGACCAACCTGCTGCACCGTTTCCCCGAGACCAATCCCTTCGAGCAAAAGGCTCTGGAAGCCGAGCTGGATTATGTGGTCAATTCCCACGCCGGCCGCACCACGCTGGCGGAGAACTACGTCGGCTTGCCCTTCGAGGATTAATGATACTGACGCCCATCGACCATGACAGGCTGGGCCGGCTGCGAGCCGACTTCGAGCTCGCCTTGGCCGACGATCCTCCGGCGCGGGCGGTGTTCCGCCGCGTCACCGCCCGGGTGCCGGAGGGCGACCTGCTCAGCCTGTCGACCGATCCCGCCCATCATGCCCAGGCGGTGGCGCTGTGCCGGCGGTTCGGCCTCGGCCTTGTCGACATGGATCCGCACGACTATTTCACCTGGGACGGCCAGGCGGTGGCCATCCGCATGGTCCCCAGCGTGCTGATCCATGAAGTCGCCCATTACCAATGCGCCGCCCCGGCGCGGCGCGCGGTGATCGATTTCGGCCTCGGCGCCGGCCCGGAATCCGGCCGCAAGGCGGAAGGCGAAGCGGTGCAATCGCTGTTCTCGCCCGAACGCGACGTCGAAGAGGGCTTATGCTCGCTGCTCGGCATCCTGTGGGAGGCCGAGTTGGACCAGCCGGCGGTGCTGGCCTTCCTGGAACAGAATTGGCTGGAGGGCGGCACCAGCCTTCACAACCTCGCCCATTTCCGCAAGGTCGTCGGCTGGCTGGGCGAGATGGCGCTGATCACCGCCGACGGCCGGCCCACCATGGGTCTGCGGGACGAGGCCGACGATACCTTCTTCCGGCGCTGGTTTTCCTGATCGACGGTGCGCGGTTCTCATCCTTTTATCCCTGCGCCACCTAACACATTTTCCAGACCTCCCATTTGGGATATCATCCCGATAAATAGGAAGGGTGTCGGCTTTTTTTCCAAAAATAGTCGATAAGAAGAGTCAAGCGCTAGAATAATAAAATGACGCATTGACCTGCCCTTGTTCCGCTGGGAGGCGTGGCGATGTTACAAGAGCTAAGCCATTTTTTAGATATTACCGGCTATATTCCCCATGGTTATTGCCTTAACTGGTCAATGCCGTTAATAATAGTCAATGTCGGCAGCGATTTAATGATCGCCCTCTCTTATTTTTCGATGCCCTGGGCTTTGGTCTACTTCGCCAGGCGGCGCCAGGACTTTCCTTACCAGTGGCTCTTGTGGATGTTCGCCGCCTTCATCCTCGCCTGCGGCGCCACCCATTTTTTCGGGGCGGTGGTGCTTTGGCTGCCGGCCTACGGATTGGATGCCTCCCTCAAGCTGGTCACGGCGATCATCTCCGTCACTACCGCCCTCATGCTGTGGCCGATGATCCCCCATGCCCTGAAACTCCCCAGCCCGGGGGATTTGAGGCGGACGAACGAAGACCTGCGCCAGGAGATCCTTAAACGCCAAGGTGTCGAGGCCGCCCTGATCGTCGCCAAGGCGGCCGTCGAGGACACCCTGTCGCGGGAACGGGCGCAACTGGCGGCGATTGTCGAGAACGCCGAGGTCGCCATCTTCGCCGAAACGCTGGACGGCGTCGTCACCAGCTGGAACCGGGCGGCGGAACGGACCTTCGGTTACGCCGCGGCGACGATCGTCGGCCGTTCCGGACTGATCCTGGTCCCCGCCGAATCGCAACAGCAGGAACGGGACTTCCTCGCCGCCCTGGCTTCCGGCGGAGCGGGTCAGCATTTCGATTGCCGGCGCATCCGCGACGACGGCCGCCAGGTCGAGGTCTCCGTCACCGTCTCGCCGATCCGCGACAAGGAGGGGCAGATCTTCGGGGTTTCGATCATCGCTCGCGACATTGCCCTGATCAAAGAGGTCCAGGCCGAGCTGACCCGTTCGGAGGTAAAATACCGGACGCTTTTCGAATCAAGCGGCGACGCTGTCATGCTGCTGTCCGAGCATGGGTTTTCCGACTGTAATCAGTCGGCCCTGGACATCTTCGGTTGTGCCTCCCGCGAAGAGTTCTGCTCGAAACATCCCGGCGACCTGTCGCCGCCGCGGCAAGCCGACGGCGCGGAGTCGTACTCCCAGGCCAACCAGAATGTCGCCAATGCCATTGCAAACGGCTCCTTCAGCTTCGAATGGCTGCATTGCCGCGCCGACGACGGCCGGGTCTTTCCCGCCGATGTGCTGCTCACGGCGATGAAATTCAACGACGAGACGATCGTGCAGGCGGTTGTCAGGGACATCACCCAGCGCAAGGACGCAGAAGCGCAGATCAACGACCTGGCCTTTTATGATCCGCTGACCCATCTGCCGAACCGGCGTCTGTTGATGGACCGTTTAAACCAGGCGATCTCCGCCAGCCTGCGCAATCAGCGGGAAGGCGCCCTGCTGTTCGTCGACCTCGACCATTTCAAGCAGGTGAACGACACCCATGGCCATGACCAGGGCGACCTGCTGCTGAGAGAGGTCGCTCAGCGTCTGAGCGCCGGTTGTCGCGGCGCCGACACCGTCGCCCGCATCGGCGGCGACGAATTTGTCGTCCTTCTCGCCGATCTCAGCGGCGACCCGGAGGAAGCCGGCGCCCAGGCGGAAACCGTCGGCCAGAAAATCCTGTCTATCCTCAGCGAGCCCTACCGCATCGCCGGAAACCTGTTTCGCAGCACGCCCAGTATCGGTATTACCCTGTTCGGCGACCAGCGCAGCGATATCGATGAACTGCTGAAACAGGCGGATATCGCCATGTATCAGGCGAAAGCCGTGGGGCGTAACGCCCTACGCTTCTTCGATCCCGAACTGCAGGCGACCATCAAGGCGCGCGCCTATCTCGAAGCCGATTTGCATCGCGGCGTGCATCAGGGCCAGATCCTGCTGCACTACCAGCCGCAGGTGAACGGCGACGGCCGCCTGGTGGGTGCCGAGGCGCTGGTGCGCTGGGATCACCCCGAACGCGGCCTGGTGTCGCCCGCCGAGTTCATTCCCCTGGCCGAGGAGACCGGCCTGATCCTGGCCATCGGCGACTATGTCCTGGAGACCGGCTGCAGGCAGCTCGTCGCCTGGGCGGATCGGCCGGAAACCGCCCATATCACTCTGGCGGTGAATGTCAGCGCCCGGCAGTTTCGCCAGGCGGATTTCGTCGATCAGGTGCTGGGCGTGGTCACCCGCACCGGGGCCGATCCGCAAAGGCTCAAACTGGAACTGACCGAGAGCATGCTGGTGGAAGACGTGCCCGAGATCATCGCCAAGATGATGGCGCTGAAGACAGGGGGGATCGGTTTTTCCCTGGACGACTTCGGTACCGGCTATTCCTCGCTGTCCTACCTGAAACGCCTACCCCTGGACCAGTTGAAGATCGACCAGTCCTTTGTGCGCGACATCCTCGCCGACGCCAATGACGCGGCCATCGCCCGGACCATCGTCTCTCTGGCCCAAAGCCTTGGGCTGGACGTCATCGCCGAGGGGGTGGAAACGGCGGAGCAGAGGGATTTCCTGGCACTGTCCGGCTGTCGCACCTATCAGGGCTATTTCTTCAGCCGGCCGCTGCCCTTGCCGGCCTTCGAGGACTTCGCCCGCGGGCAGCCTTTGAGACAACAACACTACCCGGCGCGTACCTGATGCAGGAACCGCGACACCTCCTGGTTCAGATATTCCGCCTGTTTGGACAGGCCGAGCGAGGATTCGCGGATCTGTCCGGCGGCCTGGCCGCTGTCTTTGGCCGCCTGGTTGACGGCGGCGATATTGGTCGACACATCCTGGGTTCCGGCCGAGGCCTGTTCGACATTGCGGGCGATTTCGTCGGTGGCGGCGGTCTGCTGCTGCACGGCGGCGGCGATGGAGCCGCTGATTTCGGTCATCTGCCGGATGACCTCTGAGATGGACCCGATGGCGATGACCGCTTCCGCCGTCTTCTGCTGAACTTCGGTGATCTGGCTGGCGATCTCACCGGTGGCCTTGGCCGTCTGGTTGGCCAGGCCCTTGACCTCATTGGCCACCACCGCGAACCCCTTGCCGGCATCGCCCGCCCTGGCCGCCTCGATGGTGGCATTGAGCGCCAGCAGATTGGTCTGGCTGGCGATGTCATTGATCAGATTGACCACCTCGCCGATCTTGCTGACGCTTTCGCTCAAGTCCTGGACCAGCCTGGTGGTGACCCCGGCTTCCGTGCCGGCACGGGTCGCCACCGATTGCGAGCGGCTCATCTGGGCGGCGATTTCGTTGATCGACGCCGCCAGCTCCTCGGTGGCCGAGGCCACGGTCTGCACATTGGCCGAGGCCTGCTGCGCCGAGGCGGCCACCGTGCCGGCCTGGGTGCTGGCCAGGGCGGCCGACGACGCCAGATGCCCGGCGGCGGTCTGCAGTTCGGTGGCGGCCGAGGTGACCGTCTGCACCACCTTGCCGACACTGCCTTCGAAACCGTCGGCCATCTGCCGCATGGCGGCGCGCTGATCCTGCTCGGCTTTGCGCTTTTGCGCCTCCTGCTCGGCCTCGAGCCGTTTGATGCGGATCAGATTGTCCTTGAAGATGACCACCGATTTGCCCATTTCGCCGACTTCATCCTGGCGCTCGGCGACATCGACCACGACATCGGTATCACCGGCGGTCAGCCGTTCCATCACTTTGATGATGCGGCGGATCGGCACCGAAACCGAGCGGGCGATAAAGGTCGACAGCGCCGCCCCGACAACCACCCCCAGGACCACCAGGCCGATCCCGATGGCGCGGTCGCTCGCATAGTTTTCCTCGCCAACGGCGAAAGACGACGCCGCTTCCCGGCGCTGGTAATCCAGCAGCTTTCTCAGCGGCGTCGCCGCACGGCGGAACTGTTCAACTCCGTTCCCCAGCATTTCACTGCGGGCGCCCGCGGAGTCGCCGGCGGCGATACGGTCCCAGACCGTCGAAAGATAACCTTGATAGGATGAAATTCCTGCCGCGGCCTCCTTGGCCAGGGCCGCCTCTTCCCCGGTCATGGTCGTTTCGCTGTAACTTTTCCAGTATTTCCGGAACTCGGCGTCCTGCTGCGAGAACTCCGCCTTCAAGGCGGCAACCTTGGCCGGATCGCTTTCCAGCGACGCGGTGAAGATCCGGTAGCGCAAGCGTTGCAGCGTGTCGACGGTGCCGGCAAGTTCGCTGAGGGCCTCGGTCGTATCCTGGGCGACACCGCGGAACCCCTCATGCATCCGCCCCAGGCCGTGAATGCCGAAGCCGCTGCTGGCCACCAGAATCATCAGCATGAGGGCGGTCAGGGCCCCTAATCGGCGACCGATGTTCCAGGTGTATGACATGCTGGTCTCCAAGATATGGCTATCCCGCCCCGAACGCCCCATCGGCCGGGACCGGAAGAATTTATACTAGCATATGCCCGATAAAACAGCGGATTCATGACATTCGTCATGTCACCGCCGGGCCTCAGGCCGCCTTGGCGGTGTCATGGGTCAGCATCTCGCGGCCCATGGCGTCAAGCGCCGCCATCACCTGACCCGACAGCGTTTCCAGCTGGGCGAACCGTTGACGGGCCTGATCCTGGCGCCCACCCTGGAGCGCCACCAGAACCTCGCGTCCCTCGCCGTGGATCCTGGAATGGGGGTCCACCAGCGCCATGTAGGACGGCAAGGCGATAAGCACCTCGTCGGCGACGGAATCATACCAGCGGCCGAGCCGGCAGGTGTGGTGCGTGGCAAGTTCGGCGGGCAGCACTTTAATGTCGCCGGACACCGCTTTGCCGATGCGGTCGACGAAGGCCCGGTGATCATTTTTGGTCAGTTCAACAACCCGTGGGAAATATTTCCTGCCCAGGTCATGCGCCGCCTTAGGTGAAATATCGGCGTCAAAACGGATATGATGCAGATTGTCCTGACAGCCGACCACGCTGCCTTCGACCCGCAGCCCATCGGCGGCGACGGCGATCGCCACCCGTGTCCCGGCACTGCAGGAGGCCGGGCTGAACAGCAGGGCGCCGCGCTCGGAGATATCGAATATGGTGGCTTTTTCGGTGCGGCCGTTAACGCTCACCTCCGCCTCGACCATCAGCGAATGCCGGCGCAGCTGACGCCGTTCGGCGATGCGTGACGAGGTGCGGACGGCACGAATCAGGATCGGTCTCATGGTGCCGAGGACTTCGTCCAGACGGGCGGCACTGCCGCGCACCGCGGCGGCGGCGTCCTTCGCCTCGACGACGCGCTCCGACACGCTCCCCATCAATTCGTTCACCGCCTGCGCCTGGGCGGCGGTTTCGCCGACGGTGCGGGCGATTTCGTTGGTCGCCGCCGTCTGTTCCTCGACAGCGGCGGAAATCGAGGCGGAGATGCCCTCGACATCCTGGATCTTCGTCGACACCTGCTCGATGACCGTCGATGTCTCGCGCGCCACCTCCTGGATGCGGGCAATGCGTTCGCCGATTTCCTGGGCCGAGCGCCCGGACTGGTTGGCCAGATGCTTGACCTCGTTGGCGACCACGGCGAAGCCTTTGCCGGCTTCCCCGGCCCGCGCCGCCTCGATGGTGGCGTTGAGCGCCAGGAGATTGGTCTGCGAGGCGATATCGGCGATCAGGGTCACCACCTGGCCGATCTCCTGGGCGGCTTTGCCCAATTCGGTCACCACCGTGCGGGCCTGCAGCATATGCTCGACGGCGTCGCGCGCCGTCGCCGACGAGCGGTTGACCTGCCCGGAAATCTCGGCGATCGAGGCATGCAGTTCCTCCGCCGCGGCGGCGACGGTCTGGGCCGAAGACAGGGCGGTGCCGGCGGCGCCGGAGGCCAGGGAGGCATCGCGGTCGACCGCTGAACTCACCTCGGCCATGGCGTCGGCGCTGCCCACCAGCTCCGTGGTGAATTGCGCAACGCTGCCGATGGAATCGACGACTTTCTCGCCGATGAGGCTGATGATCTCTTCGGTATCCCGCTTGCGCTCGCCGTTGATGGCGGTTTCATAGGCGGAAATCGACAGGTCCATGTCGAGCATGACGGCACGGCTCACCGCCGCCTGGATCGCGCTCATCCGTCGACGCGCCGCCGCGGTTTGCACCGAACCACCGAAATGTTGGGCGATGGCGGCCAGCAAATCCGCCAAAATCACGCCGTAGCCGCCGATATACCAGCGCGGAGACAGGCCGACGCGAAAATGCACCAGGCCGATCTTTTCCACCGATCGGCGATAGACGTCGTCGAAACGCGCCTCGAACAGAACGTCCCAATGACGGGCCTGCGATGTCTTGGCCGACTGCATCCGCTCCTGGTTACCGAAAATCCTGGCAAGCTCGGGCGTCCTGGCCATCTGTTGGTAGGATTTGTCGAGAATGTCGGGCAGTGCCGCCATCAATACCGGCTTGGCTTCGCGCAGCAACGCTACCGCGCTCCCGTCAAGGAACAAATAGGAAAGCCTCGCCGACCAATCGGCCGGATCACCACTGTCACTCATGCAAACCCCACCCCGGGAAAGTCCTGAAATTACTATTTCAGGTTTCATAATTTGAAATTTGTAACATAAGTAAGGGCGGGGTTGCCATTAGTTGAAAAGACATAGATTACCGGAGAGCCGGTCAGCCCCGCAGCTTCCAGACGGTCAGCTCCGACAGGGTATGCTGGTGCTTGCGCCGGGTTTCGCGGATGACGAAGGGAACCTGGCGCGGCCCCTCGACCAGATCGAAGCGGGCGCCCAGCAGCTCCTTCAGGCCGTCCAGGGTGCCGTAGGATTCGCCGTCCTTCTTGAAGCCGCCGATCCATTCGCTGCGCTTGGTATGCTCCTCCAGCCAGGTATAGGGCGAGGCCAGCACCAGCAATCCGCCGGCGTTGAGGCGGTCGCCGACAGTGCTGAGAAAACGGCGCGGGCTGTACAGGCGATCGATCAGATTGGCGGCGAGGATAAGGTCGAAGCCGCGGAACACATCTTTCAGATTGCAGGCGTCGCCTTGCCAGAACTCAACCCGTCCGGCGGTTTCGGCCAGGCCGAGACTGTCGAGCCGGCGCTCGTGATAGGTGACCAGCTCGCCCTCGTCGGGCATGCAATAGCGCAGACTGGCGGTCTCGGCCAGCCGGGCCCCCTGCTGGATGAAACGGGCCGAGAAATCGATGCCGATCACCCGGGAGAAGGCTCGGGCCAGTTCGAAACTGGCGCGGCCGACGGCGCAGCCGAGATCGAGGGCATTGCCGAAGGACCCATTGCCGAGGCGTCGATGGGCGTCGATGGCGATGTCGGCCACCGCCTTGGGAAAATTGGCGACGCCAAAACTGTCGTCGCCATAATGGAATTCGGCATATTGCGACAGCAGGGCGTCGGTCTCATAGGCCGAGGCCGGATTGACCGCCGGATGGTCGGCGACCACATAGCGGAACCCGGCATGCTGGAAAAAATGGCGGCGAAAGGCATAGCGCGAGGCGTGGCGCGATTCGTTGCCGGTGGCGATCCAGCTGCCGCCCTTGATCATGCCGTGACGGTCGTCGAAGGTCGGCGTGGTGAAGTCGTCATAGAGGGGATGCACGACGAAACCGTCGAAGGGATAGGTCGGCGTCTCGCACCATTGCCAGACATTGCCGACAACGTCGCAGAGCGGTCCATGGGCGAAGCGATCGACCGGACAGCTCGAGGCCCAGTGGTCGAGATGCAGGTTGGCGGCCGCCGGCCGGTCCGCCGGCACATCGGCAAGGCCGGCATGGTCGTAGAGGCGGTTCCACTCGTCCTCGGTCGGCAGGCGCACCGGCTGTCCGCTGGTCCGCGCTTTCCAGCGGCAGAAGGCGCGGGCCTCCAGGCAGTTGGTTTCCACCGGCCAGTTCCATGGCATGGCAATCTCCGCCGTCATCAGCCGCAATTTCCAGCCACCCGGCGCCGGCACCCAGAAGGTCGGATATTCCGCCCGGGTGAAGCGGCGCCATCCCAGCCCCTCCTCGTCCCACAGACTGTCGTCGGCATAGCCGCCGCCGGTGACGAAGGCCAGGAATTCGCCGTTGCTGACCAGATAGCGGGCGGCCTGAAACGCCGGCAACCCGGCCTGATGGCTGCCGTATTCGTTGTCCCAGCCGTAGATCGGCTCGTCCAGCGCCCGGCCCAGGGTCACCCGGCCGGCCGGAATGGGCACCAGCTCGTTCTCCGGGGCGTCGCCGGCCTCCGGACAGACCGTCCAGTCGGCATGCGGCTTCACATAGGACAAGGCGTGCTGGCGGATCAGCACCGAGGAGGTTTCCAGATGGATGCGCTCATGCTCGATGCCCATGAGCACCGCCCAGAACGGATCCTTCCAGCCGATGGGCAGCGAAAACGGCGTCTCGCGGATCACCCGGTCGACCACCGCGCGCACCCGGCGCCGGTAGTCGGCGACTTCGGCCACCGTCGGCCAGTCATAGCGGCTGTCGTCGAGATCATCCCAGCTCATTTCGTCGACGCCGACGGCGCACAGGGATTCCAGCCTTGGGTCGATCCGCCGGTCGATCAGCCCGGCCAGCATGAATTTGTTGATGAAGAAGGTCGCCGTATGGCCGAAATAAAAGATCAGCGGATGGCGCAGGCTGATGGGCTTGCGAAAATACGCCTCGGCGCCGGTCAACTGCTCGAACAGGGACTCATAACGGTCGAAGGTGGCATGAAAATACGCCAGCACTTCGGTCCGCTTGGCCTCGACGTCCGGCCCGGCCAGCAGCGGCGTGCGGGGAAACAATGGGTTCATCGACGGCCTCGCACAAAAAGTCCCACCAAAATCGGCATGACGATTATATCCGGTCTTTCGTTCCCCTCTACATTTGCATGTCGCCTTCCGCAAACAGGCGGCCAATGGTATAGACTGCCGCCGTTTGTCCCCACCGAGGAATTGCACCATGTCCGACGCCGTCATCCGCCGTGCCCTGATTTCCGTTTCGGACAAGACCGGGCTGATAGACTTTGCCCGTTTCCTGACCGGCCGCGGCGTCGAGCTGCTGTCCACCGGCGGCTCGGCCAAGGCGCTGCGCGACGCCGGACTGCCGGTCAAGGAGGTGTCGGAGCATACCGGCTTTCCGGAAATGCTGGATGGCCGGGTGAAGACCCTGCATCCCAAGGTGCATGGCGGCATTCTCGGCATCCGCGGCAATGCCGAGCATGAGCGCTCGATGACCGCCCATGGCATTGACCCCATCGACCTGGTGGTGGTCAATCTCTATCCCTTCGAGGCGACGGTGGCCAAGGGCGCGCCCTTCGACGACTGCGTCGAAAATATCGATATCGGCGGTCCGGCACTGATCCGCGCCGCCGCCAAAAACCACCAGGACGTCACCGTGGTGGTCGATCCCGCCGATTACGCCACGGTCGAAAGCGCGATGACCGCCGGCAACGGCGCCACCACCCTGGACCTGCGCCGCCGTCTGGCCGCCGCCGCCTATGCCCGCACCGGCGCCTATGACGCCGCTATCTCCGGCTGGATGGCCGGGCAGCTGGGCGACACCTTCCCCCGTTGCATCGCCGTCGGCGGCGAGCTGAAGCAGAGCCTGCGCTACGGCGAAAACCCGCATCAGGCGGCGGCGCTGTATCTGTCGGGCGCCGTCCGGCCGGGGGTCGCCACGGCGCGCCAGCTGCAGGGCAAGGAACTGTCCTACAACAACATCAACGACACCGACGCCGCCTTCGAACTGGTGGCCGAGTTCGACCAGCCGGCGGTGGCCATCATCAAGCATGCCAATCCCTGCGGCGTCGCCCTCGGCGACGACATGACCGAAGCCTATCTGAAAGCGCTGGCCGCCGACCCGGTCAGCGCCTTCGGCGGCATCGTGGCCCTGAACCGGCCGCTGAAAGGCGCGGCGGCGCGGGAAATCGCCAAGCTGTTCACCGAGGTGGTGATCGCCCCGGAAGCCGACGAGGAGGCCCGCGAGATCTTCGCCGCCAAGAAAAACCTCCGCCTGCTGGTGACCGGCGGGCTGCCCGACCCGGCGGCGCCCGGGATGACGCTGAAGACCATCGCCGCCGGCTATCTGCTGCAAAGCCGCGACAGCGGGCGGATCACCGCCGCCGACCTCCGGGTGGTGACCCGGCGCCAGCCGTCGGCGCAGGAAATCGCCGACATGCTGTTTGCCTTCCGCGTCTGCAAGCATGTCAAATCCAATGCCATCGTCTATGCCAAGGGCGGCGCCACCGTCGGCACCGGCGCCGGCCAGATGAGCCGCGTCGACAGCTC
>Ga0007882_10001022_pt1 | contig 16531 bp, 12 predicted proteins | sample CryBogCBH12Aug01_FD_71195 | JGI IMG/M metagenome (GOLD analysis project Ga0007882, IMG submission 71195) | Freshwater microbial communities from Crystal Bog, Wisconsin, USA - CBH12Aug09.1 | ecosystem: Environmental > Aquatic > Freshwater > Lake | place: Crystal Bog, Wisconsin, USA | collected... | reverse complement strand
TCAAAGCGACATTACCATATCACAGAAATACAAGATAATCTTGGCCCTGATTGGCAGATATACAGGCTCAGGGCAGATGCGAGGCTTGACAAAAACATAGAAGATGCTTGGAATTGTGTTGCCTTCCATAGAAAGTCGACTTTTAGTGAGCTGGCAAATGCAATGCTTTTAGCCTAATACAATTACTTTTATTTCAGAGCAATGTTAATTATTTGCAATAGATTATGAAAGTATTGATAGCAGGAAGCTCTTGGCATCATCCGATGTATGAAGCTGCCTGGAAAATTGCGCTAGAAAAATTAGGCAATAATGTTGTAGAGTTCTCAACCTTGCCAAGTAGGAGAAATATATTTTCAAGGATCGAGCAAAAATATTCCCTCAATGGAATATATTCAAGGGAAATCCAAAATAGACTTATAGAGGCAGTGCTAATTGAAAAGCCTGATGTTGTTTTGGTTTGGCTTGGGACTGGAGTCTTTCCGGAAACAATAAGAAAATTAAAAAAATACTCAAAGTCAGTAATAGTTAACTATATACATGATGACCCATTTTCACATCGACTTAATGCAGTGTCTCCGAGGTTTCATTGGCTATTTTATAGACAGTTCATAAAATCACTTCCATATTATGACCATGTATTTTTTAGTAAAAAGATAAATGTAGAAGAGGCTCGTTCTTTTGGTTGTCATAACGCATCAGTGCTCATGCAGTATTATTTGCCAGATTTTCACTGCCCACAATTAGCTTTAGAGGTAAGCGAGGACTTTGTTTGCGACGTTGCATTTGCTGGGCATTTTGAACCTGATGGTAGAGATAGATGCATTAACCATATTGCAGAACTAGGGTATCGTATCAATATATACGGGGATAGCACCTGGAAGAAGTCAAGTCTTGATTTACTAAACCCTAATCTAAAGCTTTTACCGCGTGCAAATGGTTCCGATTATCCACGGGCGATTTCTAATGCAAAGATATCTCTGTGTTTTATGTCCAAAATGAATCGTGATGATTACACGACGCGTTGTTTTGAAATCCCTGCAATTGGCTCGCTACTTCTTAGCGAAAGAACTGCGCCTTTAATGGCTTTATATGAAGAGAATGTTGAAGCAGTCTTTTTTTCAAATGAAGAGGAGTTGCTGAAAAAAATTAGTACCTTAATGGCAAATACTGGGCTGATTACTGATATTGCAATTAAGGGAAATAAAAAGGTCATTAGTTCCAAGCAATCCGTTGACGATAGAGTTTCATCTTTTATAGGCGCTATAGGGGAAGTGGAGGCCTTACGATTGAAGGAAACAATCTTAAAATAAATAGTTGCCTCATAAAGGTGCTCATCAATAAGCAGTTGTCAACGCAGGAGTGAAGCAATGCCCTCACCATTTCTATCAATTTGTATTCCAAGCTATAACAGGACGCAGACGTTGGGTAGATTGCTTGAATCTATTGATTGCGATTATTTGGATATTGAAATTGTTATTTGTGAAGACAATTCTCCTAATCGGGCTAAGGTAAGAGAGATAGTGGCTGGGTTCGCCAGAACCTCTGGTTATTTAACGCATTATCATGAAAATGCAATCAACCTTGGTTATGATGGGAATCTGCGCCGTTTAGTCGAGCGTGCAGCTGGTAAGTACATAATGTTTATGGGTGACGATGATTTATTTGTGCCAGGAGCGCTAATAAGGTATGTTGAGTTCCTCAAAAAAAATTCTGATAAACCTTATGTACTACGATCATATTTAATTAACCATCCAGATGGGCGCATCGAGTATTTTCGATATTTGGCTAAGAGCACCCCTTTAAAGAGAGGTGAGTCTACGGTTGCCTGGCTATTTAAGCGAAGTGTAACAATTTGTGGTTTTACAATCTCAAGGGATGAGGCAATAAAGTATTCAACGAAGGATTTAGATGGAACGTTGCTTTATCAAGTGTATTTAATGTCACAAGTGTGCTTGCAGAATGATTCAGTTTATTGTGATATACCAATCGTAAATGCAGCTCAAACATTTAAAAATAATACGTCAATGTTTGGCTCATCTATGGCAGAAAAGAGTCGTTACACGCCTGGTTGCATTTCGCATGATAACTCGATTAATTTTACTAAAGCGTACTTCGAGGTCGCAACCTACTTGGATAAGCAGCATGGAACAACCCTGGCAATCAAAGTTCAGATTGATCTTTCAAAATTCTCCTATCCTTTCCTTTCTATACAGAGAAAGCAGGGGATATTCTCGTTTTTACGTTATTCCAAGCGCCTAGAAAAAGAAGTAGAATTTGGATGTACTTACTATTTTTATATTTATAAGTGGGCGTTAGTATTTCTGGGTGAATATATTTGCGATAGGATCATATCAGGTATTAAGCGTGTGGTTGGACATACGCCAAATTTTTAACGAAATAATATTAAGTAATACTTGAGATAATGTTGGTATTCCAGTTAAAGAATATCTGCATGAAATTATGTATTTTCATTAGAAGCCGCCAAGCGAAGAATAGTTAGATTATTACCAACGGAGTTATCAAGATACATTTGATTAAAAAATTTAATCTAATTCGTTTTTCATAAATACAAAAGAGTCTAGCATTGTATTTAAGATAATTTTTTTAAGGTTTAGAATGGTGTTGAAATTAGAACGATATATAGAAAAAAATTCAGATCGGATTGAGGATTATGCAAAGGGAGCATGTATAACCCTCTTTATCATCTATGGAATCTATCAATTCATAGTTTTCATGAATTATTCAGCCTTGGTACCAGATGAGATATGGTTCTTAGGCGAGGCAAGAAATTTTTCTATATTCAATAGAAGTGCACCACCACTAAAATATGGAAGCATTTACTGGTGGATAATTGGAACAATTTCTAAGCCAAGCTTAATTAGATTTTTAGCTTATCTACTATATATGCTGATTCCCGTAGTAATGGGAATAATTTATAAAAAGTGGACTCTAAGACTAGTCGGCTTATTGGTGTACTTATCGTTTCCGTACGCATTTTGGACTGGTAAATTAATAGGACCAGAAATTTTTTCTATTTTCTCTGTTGCAATGTGCCTATTTTTTATAGAAAAAAAACCAATTCCATCTTCAATCTTTGCAGGAATAGCTATAGGTATAAAAATCATTACTCTACCTGTTGTTATATTCTATTTGATAAAAATAAAATATAACAAAGAAAATCTTAGTCTAATATTATTAATACTTTTTTTTATAAATTTAGGTCTAATCTTATCGAATCCATTCAATTTAGATCTATATTTCAAGTCACTTTCCTCTTTTGAGTCTCAGAGCATAGGGGCTACCTTCGCAGCTGATAATTTAATATTTTCTATGTTAACGGAGGAGTGGAAGTGGGATAATGTAATTTCAAGCTCCTTTAGTCAGGTTATTTGCCATCCAATATTGCTTATGTATTTTCTACTTATTGTATTATTAGTTAGTAGAATAATGGGTATAACCCTATTAATTTTCTCAATTATAACCGGGTTTTTAGTACTTCAGAGTGCAGATAAGTTGGCTTGGTATTGGTTTTCCTTTGTGCCGGTAATGCTTTATTCAATAACTGTTATTGGCAATAAATTACACTTTAAAATGTATATATATCTATGTTTATTAATTATATTTGCAATATTAAATTTTTGTATCAATGTTCCTTATTCCGTCCTTCAGGCGGCAGAAAAATTTAAGCAAATTGCCATGATAGAAAATTTTCCCAAGGAATGCATCAATAATGCGATTAAGTCTTATGAGCCAGATGTGATATTGGATAAAATTGACTTTACTGAGTTTAATTATAGTAGGCCAAATAATACAATAATATTGAACGGTCCTATGGATAAAATTACTCATAATGGAAAAGCAATGGCCTTAATTGGATCGCGATTGATTGCAAATCCATGGCACCTTGAACATATGGTTCCAAATGGATCCCATTTAATTAAATATGGTATTTGTGGAAATGTATTTATATTTGTTAACAAATAAAAATAAAGTCTTACCTTTAATCACGATAATAATAATATTGTTATCTATTGGTTTTCTACGATATCACGATATCGCTAAGCAATTTGGTCATGGTGATGATTTGGTGGTTCCTGTATTGGTTCTTGATGCTATGGATTTAAATCGCGAGGGAAATGTTGGATCAGATTACTTCAACAGATCATTATCTAAAATAGTTCCAGAGGAGTATATAGATTTAATTAAAAAAGTTGCAATTAATCTATACCCGTACGTATCAGTTCCTTCATCACAAAATTATGCCGCCGGGCAGTACTTCATATATCCATTAATTTTGAATGAAACTCAATCATATGAAGATAAGAAGTTATTTTCACGAATTCCCTCTTTTATATTTTCAATGCTTGCATTACTCTGCTTAGCGATAGGCTCATCTATTTTAGATTTGAAAAATAGTAATTGGTTTAGGGTTATTCCACTCTTGATTTTGGCCTGTTCTCTTGAGTCTCATATTTACTCGAGATTCTCTATGCCCTATTCAGCTGGAGTCTTTTCTGCATCGATGTTGTTGCTTTCATTTATTTTATTTTATAAAAAGAAAATAAATGAATTTATATTATCAGTTATTTTATCAATTTCATTAATATTAAATTACCAATCCTGGGTCTCGATCCCAGTAATTTCTGTAATAGTACTATATTTATTATTCTGTAGATACACTTCAAAAATTAATATTATGATAGGGGCTCTTAAAGTATCAATATTACCAATATTAACTATTATTATTTCATTTATTGTTTTTTTAAAACATAAAAAATTTACTGCTATAACATATAATAGTGGGGTAAATAATGAATATTTATATAATTATCAAATTAATAGCATTTTAGATTTATATAATTTACTAAATAAATTTATTAATAATTTATTCATGGATGTATGGCTTATGTTTTTACCATTAAGTTTTAATGATATTGTCAATAAGACTAGTTCAATAATTATATTTATTTTACTTATTGGTGGTATTACATTAATGTTCAAATCTAGTGGATTATTAAGATTAATTTCTATTATCGCTGCTTTATTCTTAATGCAAATTATCATCTTAGGATTAGTAAATGTTTTCCCAATGGGACCTACTAGGCATTTTTTATATTATGCTCCATTTTTTTCCATTCCAATTTCCTATGTTTTATATTGCGTTGTAAATCAGATCTCGAAATTTTTAAAAAATATTATATATGTCCATATATTTAGTGTTATTGCTCTAGCCTCCTATTTTATATTTTCTGTTTTTAGCTTTGTTAATTATAATCTCAGTGGAATGGATCCTTTTAATCAAAAATATATTGATGAGATAGTTAACGATGTTATGCCAGATTCTGTAGTCAGTGGCGATTGCTCATTTCAGTTTAGACTTGCTAATTATATATATTTAAAAACCCCTATTTTTTATTCATGTGGAGGGCAAATTAGGTGGCAAGGTTTAATTAATTTAGAATCTAAACCTAATAAAATATTATATATTTCTTATGCTGAACCTTTGAATAAAGAATGGATTTCTGTTTTTTTCAATTCTGCAAATATTAAAATAAAAAACGAATACTTTAATTCTGATATAAATAAATGGAAAATAAATATTTTAACAAATTCCCATGGTGATTATGCCTTGGAAGCATTGAATTATACCGATCATATATATGGTCGAAATGATATATATATATCTATTATTGACCTTGTAAAGTAACTTATTTTTTAAATTAAATCCATATCAATGAATAATAAAAAAATTAAAGTTGGGATTGATGCAACTAATATTAGAGCAGGTGGCGGCATCACTCATCTTATGGAATTGCTTGACGCACTTAATCCCGTCTATATTGATATTGATGCGATTATCGTATGGGGTGGAAGTTCCACCTTAAATCAGCTGAAAAATCAATCTTGGCTCCTTAAAAAAAATCCATCCATGCTAGAAGGCGGAATTCTAAGCCGGACTTATTGGCAGTTTTTTCACCTATCCAATGCCGCTCGATCAGATGAATGTGATGTTTTATTTGTTCCTGGCGGAAGCTATGCTGGTAATTTTCACCCCGTAGTAACCATGAGTCAAAATCTTTTGCCTTTTGATTTTGTTGAGATATGGCGTTATTTTGGTAAATTAAAATTTTATAAATTGCTTTTATTGCGCATCACTCAATATTTATCTTTTAAGCGCTCTGAAGGAGTTATATTTTTAACAGAATATGCTCGTAAAGTTATCATTAATTCCACTGATGATTTTTATGGAAATACCTGCATTATTCCTCATGGAGTTAATATTCGTTTTGATTGCCCACCCAAATTCCAACGTGATATTTCTTCGTATAGCAATAGCAATCCATATCGCTTCTTATATGTTTCAATAATTGACCTGTATAAACATCAATGGAATGTTGTTGAGGCAGTTTCTCTTCTGAGGGGTAGGGGGATTCCAATAGCGCTTGACTTAGTGGGCCCATCATACCCGCCAGCACTTTTAAAACTTAATTCTATAATGAATCGTGTTGATCCCTATAGGCATTGGGTTTGCTACCATGGACCTGTTGCATTTGATGGGCTTCATACAATTTATAAAAATGCTGATGCTGGTATCTTTTCATCTAGTTGTGAGAATATGCCAAATATTCTAATAGAAAAAATGATATCTGGCCTACCTATAGCCTGCTCAAATAGGGGCCCTATGCCTGAAGTTCTTGGTAGTTCAGGGGTATATTTTGATCCTGAAGATCCTATTGACATTGCTAATGTATTGCTTGAGTTGGTCAATTCTTCTGCGATGCGCACAAGCCTTTCTGGAGATAGTTACAAGCGGGCTAAAAAATATTCCTGGGAGCATTGTGCCGTTGATACATTTGGTTTTTTAAACGAGATTTCAAGAAAGTACATCGCTAAAAGTTAAAGAGAAAAGTTTTAAATTTATTCATAAATTAGTTTTAGATTACTTGAGTTCTTTTGGTTTATTTCTTTACATGATTTTTCTGCCTCATCTGTCCATGTCTGGATAATGTATGCCCATATTTCTGTTAATTAAAAAAAGGAGTGAGTGTAATATTCAAGTTATACGATTGATTATTATGGGCCTTCTTGTTATCGTAAATAATTAAAATATAATAGCGTTAAAGTTAGCGGCCCTAATTTAATCACAAATGTTGGGTATAATAATTTTTCATTAATATTATTATAATTGCCATGAAAAATATTATCTTTTCATTATCCCTCACGTTGTGTTAGATGCTGCTAGTAATATGTCTTCTCGCTAAAAATACTTAATAATGCAGATATAATAAACTAGAAATTTCAAATTTACCGACTTAAAAAGAATTTTTCGTGTTGATTTTTTATATTAAATTGAAATTTATTGCTTGGTAAGGCTTATGGTAATTTTTTTCATCCATTTAGAATAACGTAGTCCAATATTGATTTAGGTTTCAATATTTTTTTAACGCACCAAAACTTAATTTTTTGGATTTACGAGAGGGTATTTGAATGTTCAAAGATGGAGTTTTATTAATTTCTGGTGGCACTGGTTCTTTTGGTAATGCAGTTCTTGGGCGCTTTCTCGAGTCCAATCTTCGTGAGGTTCGTATTTTTAGTCGTGATGAAAAAAAGCAAGATGACATGAGAAGAGCCTACAGTAACCCAAAGTTAAAGTTTTATATTGGCGATGTACGTGATTATCAGTCTGTGCTAAATTCAGTTCGTGGCGTAGATTTTATTTTTCATGCTGCCGCACTAAAGCAGGTTCCATCATGTGAGTTTCATCCGCTGGAGGCTGTTAAAACTAATATTCTTGGCACTGAAAATATGTTGGAGGCAGCTATTTTGTGTGGTGTAAAGAGGGTGGTTTGTTTGAGCACTGATAAGGCTGTCTATCCTATTAATGCTATGGGAATTAGCAAGGCTATGATGGAGAAAGTAGTAGTTGCTAAATCTCGCTCTTCGACTAAAACTGTGATTTGTGCTACTCGTTATGGCAATGTGATGGCTTCACGCGGTTCAGTAATCCCCCTTTTTGCAAATCAAATTCGTGCTGGTCATGCGATTAGCATTACTGATCCGAATATGACCCGGTTCATGATGACTTTGGACGATGCAGTTGATTTAGTTCTGTATGCATTTGAGCATGCCAAGCCCGGCGAGATTTTTGTCCAGAAGTCTCCGGCTGCTACGATCGACACATTAACTAGGGCGCTGACTGATTTACTTGGCGCCTCAAATCACCCCATTCGTGTCATCGGCACTCGCCATGGTGAAAAGTTATTTGAATCCTTGTTGAGTCGTGAGGAGATGGTCGCAGCAGAAGATTTGGGTGGTTATTATCGCGTTCCTCCTGACTTGCGAGATTTGAATTATGGTAAGTTTGTTGACCAGGGTGAGGTACTTATATCCGGGGCAATTGAATACAATTCGCACAATACAACTCGATTAAATATTGATGGCATGAAGGAATTATTAATGAAATTACGTTTCATTCAGGCGGCAGTTTGTGGCGAGATGAATGATCCTGAAGAATAGTATGAAAGTTTTGGTTACTGGTGTAAATGGTTTTATTGGTCGAAACCTAAAACTATATCTTTCTGAGCGTAAGGAGATTGTTGTGATTCCTTTTACGCGTGATGACGACTTCGCCGAGCTTCCTTCTTTAATTCACGATGTAGATTTTATTTTCCATCTAGCGGGTGTTAATCGTCCCGAAGACCCCATCGAATTTATTATGGGTAACGTTGATTTCACGCAAGCACTTTGTGATGCAATCGCTAGGAGTGGCCGTGTGATTCCACTGATTTATGCCTCGTCCACACAGGCGACTCAAGACAATTCATATGGAATCAGTAAAAGGGCCGCCGAAGATCTGCTACTTGATCTCCAGAGCGCAAATGGTAATCCTGTTTATGTATTTCGCCTTCCAAATGTTTTTGGTAAATGGTGTAGACCAAACTATAATTCAGTTGTAGCTACTTTTTGTCATAGTATTGCGAATGATCTTCCCATGCAAATAAATGACCCAACGGTAGTGCTGACGCTTGTTTATGTGGATGATGTAGTTAATCGTTTAATTCAGCTCATGGATGGTGCGGATTCTACTCCGGATGCAGCTGGCTTTGAGATCGTGGGTCCTCAGTACACAATAACGGTTGGTCAATTGGCCCAGCATCTGCAGGCATTCAAAGATAGCCGTGCAACTTTGCTAACTGAGCGTGTGGGCGTAGGGCTAGAGAGAGCTTTGTATTCGACTTATGTCAGCTATTTATCCACAAACTTATTTGCTTACTCAGTTCCACGTCATAGTGATGCTCGGGGAACATTTGTTGAGATGTTAAAGACGCCAGATTGCGGTCAATTTTCATATTTTACTGCTCATCCTGGTGTGACCCGGGGTGGACACTACCATCATACTAAAACTGAGAAATTTTTAATTATTAAAGGCAAAGCTCTTTTCAAGTTTAGAAATATGAATACTCAAGAGGCATTTGAGTTGGTGATATGCGATGAGGATGCTTCCATTGTTGAAACTATCCCCGGTTGGACGCACGACATTACCAATATTGGGGGTGATGAAATGCTTGTAATGCTTTGGGCTAATGAGATATTTGATCACGCCTATCCTGATACTTATGCTTGTCCTCTATAGGCAAATAACATCATGAAAAAATTAAAAGTCATGTCAGTTGTCGGCACGAGACCTGAGATCATTCGCTTATCTCGTGTGCTGGCTATCTTGGATAAACATTGCGATCATATTTTAGTTCATACTGGCCAGAATTATGATTACGAGTTAAATCAGATTTTCTTTGACGATCTTGGGATTCGTAAGCCGGACTATTTTCTTAATAGCGCTACAAATAGTAATAGTGCTGCCAACACAATAGGAAACTTGATTACTGCAGTTGATAAAGTTTTGGCTGAATTGCAGCCAGATTGCATGTTAGTTCTCGGAGATACCAATAGCTGCCTATCTGTTATCCCCGCCAAACGGCGCAAGATTCCCATCTTCCACATGGAGGCCGGAAATAGATGTTTTGATATGCGGGTGCCAGAAGAGGCGAATCGCCGAATTGTCGATCATACGGCTGATATTAATCTAACTTATAGTACTATTGCGCGAGATTATTTATTGCGAGAGGGGTTGCCTCCAGACCAAGTGATTAAAACTGGTAGTCCAATGTATGAGGTTTTGGAGCATTATCTCCCCCAAATTGAATCGTCAAATATATTGAGTAAGCTGGGGCTTGTGGCTCAGGGTTACTATGTTGTTAGTGCTCATAGGGAAGAAAATATTGAGCCTGATCGCGCATTTGCAAAGTTGGTAGGGATACTTAACTTCGTAGCTGAAGATAATAATTTGCCAGTGATTGTTTCAACTCATCCGCGTACTCAGAGGCGAATAGATGCCTCTGGCATTGAATTTCATCCGCGGATTCAGTTGCTTAAGCCTCTAGGGTTTTTTGACTATGTGAAGTTGCAAACTTCTGCCAAGGCTGTCCTGTCAGATAGCGGAACTATTAACGAGGAATCTTCCATATTAAACTTTCCTGCACTTACCTTACGGGAGGCACATGAACGTCCTGAGGGGATGGAGGAGGCATCAGTAATGATGGTGGGGTTGGAAATAGATCGAGTACGCCAAGGATTAGATATTTTGAGCTCTCAATTACGAGGGGCAAAGAGAGGTATGCGGCTGGTTGCCGATTACAGCATGCCCAATGTCTCAGACAAGGTTTTGCGAATTATTCACAGTTATACCGATTATGTGAATCGGGTTGTGTGGAAGAAGTATTAATATGCGTTTGTTAATTGTTTCTCAATATTTTTGGCCGGAGAACTTTAGAATCAATGACCTAGCTCAGGAGTTGAGTAATAGAGGGCATGAGTTGACAGTTCTGACTGGATACCCAAATTACCCTCGGGGTCAAATATTCAAGGAATTTATAAATGCGCCATATCAGTTTTATCTATATGGAAGGGTGAAGGTCATCCGTGTTCCGCTTTATCCACGTGGTAGCAACTCGTTAAGTCTATTTCTAAACTACATGTCATTTGCATTGACGGCCTGCATTTTAGGGCCGTGGAAGTTGCGGGGGCAATCGTTTGATTTGGTATTTACCTATCAGCTATCGCCCGTGACTGTCGGTCTGCCTGGAGCCTTTTTGGCGTGGATCAAAAAGGCTCCGATGGCGATGTGGGTGCTGGATTTGTGGCCTGATACGCTGAAGGCTATTGGGCTTATAAAGTCACCCAAGATGCTTAATTTGGTTGGCAAGTTGGTCGCCTTTATTTATGGACGGTGCGATTTGGTATTGTCTCAGTCTCGCAGTTTTATTCCAAAAATCCTGGAGTTGGCTGGTGGCTCAAAGCCAGTGATGTACTTTCCAAGTTGGGCTGAAGAAGTTTTTACGCCTGCCGTAGTATCGCCTGCGCCAGAAGTGCCCTTGCGTTTGGATTTATTTAATGTAATGTTTACTGGAAATTTGGGTGAGGCGCAAGATTTTGTTTGCATTTTGGATGCAGCAGAAAATCTGAAGCATCGGTCAGATATACGTTGGTTGATTGTTGGGGATGGGCGACTGTCCGGTTGGTTAGTTTCAGAAATTCAAAGACGAGGTTTGAATAAGAGCGTTATAACTCTAGGGCGACATCCGGTTGAGCGAATGCCAGAGTTTTTTGCTCACGCAAACGCTATGCTTGTCACCTTGGCGGATCAGGAAATTTTTTCTATGACCATTCCAGGTAAGTTGCAATCATATTTGGCAGCGGGCTTACCTGTAATTGCGGCACTTAATGGCGAGGGGAGGGATGTCATAATCCAAGCCAATGCTGGCCTCACTTGTGAATCAGGAAATGCAGTTGAGTTAGCTCGGATTGTGGGGGAGATGTCTTCATTATCTTCAGATGCTTTACGCAAGATGGGTCAGAGTGGATTGGCGTTTAGTCGCAGGATGTTTGATCGGAAATCTTTAATTGATCAGGTCGAAAAGCAGTTGCAGAATTTGTGTACATTAAGAAATTTTTCGATAGGAATTTAACATTTTTTGTCATTCATGGGGCTGTGAATTTTCGAATCAAATTGTCTAGACCTCTTAAATGTCTTAGTTTTTTAGTGGAGGTTCAAATGCTAAAAAACAAAAACTCGCACACTTCAAATTAATTGCAAGCTGTCTGCAGCTAAATTTTAAATACCCTAAATAGTCCAAAAGAAACTCATTTTCCTGCAATGCCTTACTATGGGTAAATTGTATTTGGACGTGGGGCTAAACTGATGGTAGTTGAATTAAGTGCGTGATAAATCCTTTATTAAATGGAATCTTACTGTTTGCTAAAAATTTGATGAAACGATCCTTTGACCTTGTAATGAGTTTTTTAGCGCTGACAATATTTTCCCCGCTGATTATCGTGGTTACACTGCTCGTTAAGTTAACCTCTAAAGGTCCAGCCCTCTATTGGTCTGACCGAGTGGGGGTGCGTAATATTGTCTTTAAGATGCCAAAATTTCGCACGATGAAACTTGGAACTCCTGCTGTGGCAACTCACTTACTTTCTGGATCAGGTCAATACTTAACACAAGCGGGTTCATTTTTACGAAAATCTAGCTTAGACGAATTGCCGCAACTATGGAGTATCTTGGTTGGTGATATGAGTTTTGTTGGGCCACGCCCAGCACTGTTTAATCAGGATGATTTAATTTCCTTGAGAACTCAGTATGGGCTTGATAAGTTAGTGCCAGGATTAACGGGTTGGGCACAAGTAAATGGCCGTGATGAATTATCAATCCCAGTTAAAGTGCAATATGAGTTGGAGTATCTGAATAAGCAGTCTTTCTGGTTTGATATGAAGATATTGGGCTTGACCTTTTTAAAGGTGATTCGGCGGGCTGGAGTTTCTCATTAGGCTGGGTATTTTAGAGTATGCGATCTGTTTTTCTATTTTGCCACTTCTGTCCAGTAGAGTGCCTTATTAAGAGCTTTTTAGCTTTAGTGGGTTGCGCTTTTTACGTCGCCGCCTTTCATGGGTAAGGCAAAAGTGATTCCACGGCTAGGCTGCTGGGTATAAGCCAAAGCACTCAATTTGAAATCTGCTGCCTAAATTTTTCTGCATCCCAATTGAGTAACGCATGAATCGCAGTATCGTCTAATGGTGCTAAGTCGGCATCAGGCGCTACGCGGCTGATCACATCGTAGTAACAACCTAGCTGTGCGGTTTTGGTCAAGCTGAAATCGGGCCTTACAAATACACCCGTATTTTCAATAAAAATCAGCTCTGGCCAATCTGCTAAATCATGCTCTTGCGCAATACAGTAATTCCAAGAAGAATAAGTAAATGCCTTTGGCCCCAAAAAGACCGCATGATCAGGAAAGAGCACCCAACCGGATTGTAGTCTTTTAAATAGAACGGGATCGAGTGCAAGCTGTTGCACCTCGACATCAGGAAAAGCAACATAATGCTGCGCACACTTGGGGGCGACGGCAGGCAGTATCTTTGAAAAAGGGCCCTGCTTAGACACCTTCTCGGATCGGAAAATATCCGTGATACTTTGCAAAAGTGACTCTATCCCTCGAATCGAATTGCCGCCAATCACAATGCCATGATTCTTTAAAAAAATCACATTGGTATTGGGTTGTCGCTTTAATGTGTGAGCAATTACTTGGGCTAATTCTGGGCCGGGCTTTTGATATCCAACGAAAGCAGTATGAATAGCCGATTGCTTTGCTTCTTTAAATAGCTGCTGGATCGATGCTTGACTATCTCGAGTCACTAAATGCGCAAGGGCATCAATCGCGTGTAAGTGGACCACAATTGTTTGCGGCATGAGCGCATGCAAAATCGTTTCAATCGAGGGTCTCAGTGTCTGCTCGCCAACGACCTGTGGTGTGACATCAAAGTTTTCAAGGGACAGGGCGTGAGTAAGATCTATCAAATTGACCGGCACAAATAGATCTTCTTTATCTGCGTTAGCGAGCCAAGTGCCAGAGCCCTTCACCCAAAGGACGCCATCCTCTTTCCAGGAGACATTGCCGCCGGCCCCTTGGACCAGGAGGCGATCTTTGCCCAGCGTGGCACAAAATTGGCTAATATCGTGGTGGGTGTTAGTCATTGTAGGCGGAGGATTTACTTGGCTGCACCCAGCTTGGCTATGAGCTGGCGCAATTCTGTGAATTCTTTAAAACTCGCATCAGGGGCGTTAAGTCCCTCTCCGATATCTACGCCATCGTGCAATTTTTGCAAGGTGACGGCATTGATCTTTTCTTTACTACCGCGAATGTCATTAATGGGGTTATCACCAATCATCCAAATGCAGTCGCCCTTAGGTTGCATTTTCTCTAAAGCGATTTGAAAAGGGGCTTCGTGGGGCTTATCAAAGCCTGCCTCCTCACTAGTCACAATGAAATTGAAATAGTGATCCAGGCCAAAGTACACCACCTTTCGAAACTGAATCTGAGCTGTCAGATCAGTCACGATGGCTGTGGGTATGCCGAGCAGGCGTAAGTCGTCTAGCAACTCTTTCACATCATCAAAGAGGGTGGCATTAGCCAAGAAGGTGCGCCAGTAGGTTTGCTCAAAATCTAAGGCGAGCAGCACTTGGGATCCTAGTCCCATGATCTCTAACATGCGCTGTAAGTAGAGCAGACGACTATGCGATGAGGCGGTATGACCTAAGCGGGTTTTAATTTGTTTGCGCCCCTCCTTAAAGGCGACATCAAAATCCTTTGCGCTAATCGAGAAGGTTCCCATCACCTTTTCTTTAACCGCCTGCTGAGCGGCTGCATGTGCTGGATCATAGGGGTAAAGGGTGTTATCGGTATCAAAGAGTACCGCATCAGGTAGGCGCATAAAGCGATTTTGGTCAGCAATTTGGATCATATAAATCTTCTAGTCAGCGCTTGGTTGATATGAGATAGGGTAATGAGCTGCATCAGACCTAATACCCCATTTTGCCATTGAGGCTGGAGATCTAAGAACTCGAAGATTTGAGGGCAAATCAACCTTGCAGCCATTTGAATGTCCTGAGCAGAGGTTTCGCCCTCAATACTGAGTTCCACTTCAGAGACATCGGCATTAGTGTTCATATCCACATGCAGACCACAGACGCCTATCAGCACCCTTTTAAGTGAAATCTCATTAAATCCATGACGGGATTTGACAACCAGCTTTAAACGCGGTGGGTTAGATTCATTGGCATTATTGAGGGCACTTGGGTTAATCGGGCGAAGACTAAAGATCAAGTCCGCAAAAGCGACTTGAGGCCTGATGAATTTCTCAGAATCAGGCTTGCGCTTTGCCAAGGCATCTAGCACCCGCTCAATGGTGTAACCGCGTGTATTTACATCCCTTTGTACCTTGAAGTAAGTACGTAAACCTTCATCGATATCAAGGTAAATGCTGAGGTCGTAACACTCGCGCAAGATTGGAAGATAGAGGGCATGCAGTCCACTAGAAATAATGATGTCATTGCTTTGGACAGTAAATGGCCTGCCCATCTTGCCGGTATCATGGTCATAATGACTGGCTTGTACTGATCTGCCATCCGTCAGAGAAACTAAATTTTTAGCAAAACTCTCTAAATCATTTGCGGCTGGATTGATGTGAGTCATCACTTGCCACATTGGTTGATGGCGATCCCAGAGGTGATAGTCATCCCCAGAAATAGCTGCCACCGAATGGGAGCCAAAGAGGCCGCTAATGGCATTAGCAAAAGTATCTTTGCCAGCCCCAGAATCACCAGCAACACCAATTACAAAAGGCTTGCGACTCAGGCGAAAGAAATCATTGCGAATCACGGTCTCGCGCCAAATCCGAATGGCTAAAATAATTCCTGTGGCCACTAAGGCCGTATGGGTGAGTGAGGATAGGCGAGAATTAATCCACTCGGTATTACTGATCTGTTGGCCTGCATTAGCGTGAAATCCCAATATGTGCATCACTAAATCGATCTGTTGGCCACCCACAAATAACAGGGCGCTGAAGACATAAAGCGCAGAAAAAATCGAGGTGATATAAACGGCTGCCCGATCGCCGGATACTTGATAAGAGACGAGTAAAGGCAAGATCCAGATAAACCAACCCGGTGAAGCTGGTGTTAATAACACCACCAATAAAAAGGCCATGCCCAAGATGGCATTAAAGAGCTCAAAGTTCATGCGCTTGACTCTCCAGGCGGCATAGAGCATCAGCAAGTAGGCCAGCGGCACTAAATACACTGAGGTATTGCGAACTAGACTAATCGAGAGCTGGTAAATCTTTTCTACTTCGGGGTTACTCGCCAGCATGCTCAGACCAGCTTGAGAGAACAGAAAGGGTAAGAAGAAAATCGCTAATCCAAGCGCGAGACCAGCCAGATATTGACTGAAAATTTGGCGAAGATTGCGATTATGAAACAGATAAATCAGAAAGAAAGGCAAGCTCAAAATCATACTGAGCTTTGCGGAGATAGCGGCTACTAACACCACGCCCGAGAACAACAAGCGTTGACCCCTGAGAAGGTAAATCGCACTCATCAATAAAAACACCGGAATGATGTCGTTATAGCCCAGCC
>Ga0007882_10001020_pt1 | contig 16554 bp, 13 predicted proteins | sample CryBogCBH12Aug01_FD_71195 | JGI IMG/M metagenome (GOLD analysis project Ga0007882, IMG submission 71195) | Freshwater microbial communities from Crystal Bog, Wisconsin, USA - CBH12Aug09.1 | ecosystem: Environmental > Aquatic > Freshwater > Lake | place: Crystal Bog, Wisconsin, USA | collected... | reverse complement strand
TGCTGGCGCTGCTCCTGGTCTTCCTGGCGGGCATGGGGGCTTCGCTGACGCCCTGCGTGTTCCCGATGATCCCCATCACCATGGCCATCATCGGCGCCAAGGGCGGCGGCAAGGCCAAGGGCTTCGCGCTGTCCGCCACGCTGGTGCTGGGCATGGCGGTGACCTACACGACGCTGGGGGTGCTGGCCGCCAAGAGTGGCGCCGCCTTCGGGGCCTTCGCCCAGCGACCGGGCTTCCTGATTCCGGTCTCGCTGCTGTTCGCGGTCTTCGCGCTGTCCCTCTTCGGCGCCTTCGAGCTCGCCCTGCCGGCGGGGCTGGCGGCGAGGCTGCAGGGCGATGGCTCCCGCAAGGGCTTCGGCGGGGCCTTCCTCATGGGTCTGGTGCTCGGGCCGCTCTCGGCGCCCTGCGTGGGCCCGGTCATCGGCGCCGTGCTGGTGGCCATCGCCCAGCAGGGGGATGTGTGGCTGGGCGGCCTCCAGCTCTTCGTCTTCGCCCTGGGCATGGGCGTGCTCTTCCTGGTGGTCGGCACCTTCTCCGCGGCCCTGCCCCGCAGTGGCGACTGGCTCACCCGGTTCAAGCAGGGCATGGGCCTGGTTGTGCTGGGCTTCGCCGCCTGGAACGTGCGCCTGGTGGTGCCCGAGTGGACCAACCTCGCCCTGTGGAGCGCTGTGCTGCTGACCAGCGCCGCCGTCTTCGGCGCCTTCGAAGCCGCGGCTGGGCTGGTGGCGCAGCTCCGGCGAGGCTGCGCCGTCCTGCTCCTGGTCCTGGCAGTCCTGCTGGGCATCCGGGCCACAGAAACAGGGCTCAACCTCACCCTCCTGGGCAGTTCCAACAGCCGAATCGCCGCAGGCGATCCGGCTAACAAGGGCTGGCTGGAGCAGGACCTGGAGGCCGCCCTCGCCAAGGCCAAGGCCGAGCACAAGGTGGTCCTGGTGGACATCTACGCGGACTGGTGCGCCCAGTGCAAGGAGCTGGACGAGAAGACCTGGCCCGACCCCGCCGTGCAGGCCTGGATCAAGGCGAACGCCGTGGCCATCCGCATCGACACCGACGCCAGGCGCAAGGATCTGGCGGCCACGCTGCAGATCCGCAGCTACCCCACCGTCCTGGTGCTCGACGCCGAAGGCCGCGAGCTGAAGCGCCTCCTCGGCTACCAGAAACCGCAGAGCATGCTGGCCTGGCTCGAAGCCAAGTAGGTCCGAGTTAACCAAGAAGTCACCACAGAGCGATCTTTCTTTGTGCCCTTTGTGTTCTTTGTGGTTAAATTTTTTGATTTTATTATTAAATAACCTCAATTTTTAAAATTATTTATAATCACAGAATTAATTCATTATTTATTTTGGTAATTTGAGGCATCACAACCTCAAAAAATAACCAAAGGCCAATTGACCACAAAGAACACAAAGGGCACAAAGAGGCTGTGGAGGCTTCCCGCTTGCAGAAGAGCCTTTGATGGTCAGCCGCTATTGTGTGGTTCTGTGGTTGGAAAGGCCCGGGGTCACTCCCCCAGGAACTTCGCCAAAGTCTTCTCCAGGTTGGCCCCGCGCAGCTGGGCGCCGCTGGCGACGATGGTGCCGTCGGGGGCGATGAGGAGGGCCTTGGGGATGCCCTTGACGCCGTAGGCCTCGCTCAGGGCGTTCTGGAAGCCGCTCTCCACGAAGGCGTGCTTCCAGGGCATGGGCGTGGCGGTCTGGGCGCGGAAGGGCGCGATGTGCTCCACGCGGCGGTCGAAGGACAGGGACAGGAGGTCGAAGGGCTTGCCCTTGAACTTCGCCCAGGCGGCGTGCAGGGCGGGCAGCTCCGCCCGGCAGGAGGGGCACCAGGTGGCCCAGAAATCCAGGAGGACGTAGCGACCCCGGAAGCTGGCCAGGGTGTAGGAGGTCGCCGGATCGCCCAGGGCGGGAATCTGGAAGGCCGGGGCCGGGCGGCCCAGGCCGGTCTTCCGCTCGCCGTCGAGGATGGTCAGGGCGGTCTTCGCTTCCCGGCTGCCGGCGAACTCAGCCTGCAGCTGGTCGAGGGCGGCCTTCCAGGAGGCCTCGTCCTTGGCATCCAGGCGCTCCCAGAAGTGCTCGAACACCAGCTTCCGGCGCAGGGCCGAGTCCGGGTGGCCCGTGCGGGCGGCGGCCACGTAGGCAGTCCAGCCCTCGGGGGCGAACTCGGCCCGGTCCGTCAGGAGGCCCGGGTCCAGGGTCCAGGCCGGGGCCGCCGGGGGAACCTCGCGGCGCACCTGGGCCTGGAAAGAATCCGTGGGCTCGACCTTGGCCAGCGACAGGTGGAAGAGGCGGCTCACCAGGAGGGCCTGGCGGACCTCAGGGCGCTGCTCCGAGGCCAGGCGGGCGTCCAGGGCCGCCAGCTCCTTCGCGCAGTCGCCCCGGAAGTCCCGGGAGCTCGCCCCGGTCCTCAGGAAGGCTGCCCGCGCCTCGCCCACGGCCTTCTGCTTGGCCCGGGCGGCGTCCAGAACCGCCTGGACCTCGCCCACCGGGGCGGGGGCCTGGAGGGTCGGCAGGGTGGTCAGCAGGCAGAGCAGGGGCAGGGACATGGCACCTCCGGACAGCGGGCAGGTTCAAGCTGAAGAGATCAGATTACCTCGAGAGGTGATGCTTGTCCGAGGTCCTGGTCCCGGCCGGGGCCCGCTGGATTGAAAGGTTGGAATCCGGGCCGGTTGTGGCATGGTTATAGGGCTGATTCCCTTTCGATCCACAATCCCAAACCCCGGCATCGCCCCCGAAGGAGGAGCTCCCATGCGGTCTTCCAAGTCCCCCGCCCCGGCCACCCCCGCCGAGCCCCAGGTCAACCGTCAGCTCCTCACGCCCATCTACTTCCTGGAGCGGGCCGGCGAGGTCTTCGCGAACCGCACCTCGGCCACGGACGGCGACCGCACGTTCACCTGGCGCGAGACCCGGGAGCGGGCCCGCCGCCTGGCCTCCGCCCTGCGCGCCGACGAGCTCAAGAAGGGCGACCGGGTGGCCTTCCTGGCCTTCAACTCCGAGCCCATGCTGCTGGCCCACTTCGCCGTGCCCCTGGCCGGCGGCATCCTGGTGGCCATCAACACCCGCCTGAACCAGGACGAGGTGGCCTACATCATCGACCACTCCGGCTCCACCCGGGTCTTCGTCTCCCCGGAGCTGCTGCCCCTGCTGGCGGACGTGCCGGCCAGCGTGCAGCGCGTGGTGCTGGGCCCCGACTTCGAGGCCATGCTGGCCCGGGGCTCCGCGGCGCCTCTCGAGATCCTGGTGGAGAGCGAGGACGAGCCCATCACCATCAACTACACCTCGGGCACCACGGGCCGCCCCAAGGGCGTGGTCTACCATCACCGCGGCGCCTACCTCAATGCCCTGGCCATGGTCATCGACCACCGCCTCACCATGGAGTCCCGCTACCTGTGGACCCTGCCCATGTTCCACGCCAACGGCTGGTGCTTCACCTGGGGCGTGGCGGCCGTGGGCGCCGAGAGCGTCTGCATCGCCAAGATCGAACCGGGTCCCATCTGGAAGCTCTTTGATACCGGCGTGACCCACTTCTGCGCGGCCCCCACGGTCTGCACCATGTTCATCGCCGATCCCGCCGCCCACAAGCTGGCCACCCCCGTGCGCCTCTTCGCCGCCGGGGCACCGCCCTCCCCGACGCTCATCGCCCGCATGTCCGACCTGAACTTCCAGCTGGAGCACGTCTACGGGCTGACCGAGACCTACGGTCCCTTCACCATCAATGTGCCGCCTCCGGGCCTGAAGGACATGACCCCGGCGGACCAGGCGGAGTTCCGGGCCCGCCAGGGCCTGCCCAACGTCTGCGCCGGCGAGGTGCGCGTGGTGGATGCGGACATGAACGACGTGCCCCACGACGGCGCCACCATGGGCGAGGTGGTCATGCGCGGCAACGTGGTCATGACCGGCTACTACCGGGACCAGGAGTCCACGGACAAGGCCTTCAAGGGCGGCTGGTTCCACTCGGGCGACCTGGGCGTATGGCACGATGACGGCTCCGTGGAGCTGCGGGACCGCATGAAGGACATCATCATCAGCGGCGGCGAGAACATCTCCACCATCGAGGTGGAGCAGGCCGTGGTCTCCCATCCGGCCGTCATGGAGTGCGCGGTCATCGCCGTGCCCGACCCCAAGTGGGGCGAGGTGCCCAAGGCCTTCGTCACCCTCAAGCCCGGCATGACCCTCACCGCCGAGGAGCTCATGGCCCACTGCCGCACCCGCCTCGCCAACTTCAAGATCCCCCGCCACGTCGAGTTCGGCGGCCTGCCCAAGACCTCCACCGGCAAGATCCAGAAGTTCCTCCTCCGCGACAAGGAGTGGGGCGGCAGCGAGCGCCGCATCAACTAGCGTTCGAAAAGCTGAAAAGCGACTGATCCACCACGAAGACACGAAGGCACGAAGAAAGAAGGGCATTCCCTTTGCTCTTCTTCGTGTCTTAGTGTCTTCGTGGTGATCTTTTTTCCCTTTTCTAACTTGGTCCCGCCAGCTCCCGGACGAGGTCGAGGCCCTGCTCGGTGCGGCTCAGGTACCAGGTGAGGGCCTGGCCGTCGACGAGCTCGACGCGGGCCTCGGGGAAGCGCTTCTGCAGGGCGGCCTGGTGGCGGCGCTTGAAGCGGTAGGGCTCGGTGGGCAGGAGGATCAGCTCGGGGGCCAGGGCCTCCAGGTCGGCCTCGGACAGGACGGGATAGCGGTCGGGGCCGATGGGCGTGAGGCCGCCCCGCCGCAGCAGGTCGCCCACGTAGGTGTCGGGGCCGGAGCTCATCCAGGGGTCCGCCCAGATGAGGGCGAGGGTGCGGGGTCCCTGGCGGCGGCGGCCCTTCAGGCGGGTCTCCAGGGTGGCGGCCCGCGCTTCCGCGGCCTCCGGCACGCCCAGGCGCGCGCCCAGGAGGCGCAGGGCGGCGGCGCAGTCCTGGACCGTGGGGACCTCCAGCGCCAGCCAGGGGATGCCCAGGGCGTCCAGGGCGTCGGCCACGGCCTTGGGGTTCTCGTCCCGCTCGAGGATCACCAGGTCCGGGGCCAGGTCCCGGATGCGGCCCAGGTCGGGGTCCTTGGTGCCGCCCACGGCGGGCACGGTGTTGCGGATCCAGCGGGGCTCGATGCAGTAGCGGGACCGCCCCGCCAGCCGGGCCGCGAGGCCCCACTGGACCAGCAGCTCCGTCACCGACGGCACGAGGCTGATGATGCGCTGGGGGACCTGCTGCCCCGGAGCCAGGGCCTCGGCCGCCGAGGGCGCCGGCCGGGGCGCGGCGGTCACCGCGGCGAGCTTCACGCCCAGGTGCGGATCCTTGCTCGTCCCGAGGCCCGTGGGGCAGAGGTCCAGCACCGGGCACCCGGCGCAGTCCGGGCGGCGGGCATCGCAGGTGCGGCGCCCGTGGAAGATCAGCTGGTGGTGCAGCTCGATCCAGTCCTCGCGGGGGAAGGCGCGGCAGAGATCGGCCTCCACCTTCTCGGGTGTGGTCGCTTTCGAGAGGCCTAGGCGGCGGGCCACCCGGAAGATGTGGGTGTCCACGGCCAGGGCCGGCACGCCGAAGGCGTTGGCCAGCACCACGTTCGCTGTCTTCTGGCCGACGCCGGGCAGGGCCCCCAGGGCCGCGGGGTCCGCGGGCACCTCCCCGCCGTGGCGGGCCAGCAGGGCCTGCCCCAGGCCGATGAGGTTGCGGGCCTTGTTGTGGTAGAAGCCGGTGGAGCGGATCAGGGCCTCCACGTCCTCCAGGCGGGCCGCCGCCAGGCTGGCGGCATCCGGAAAGCGGGCGAAGAGGGCCGGGGTGGTGAGGTTCACCCGGGCGTCCGTGCACTGCGCGCTCAGGATGGTGGCCACCACCAGCTGGAAGGGATCCGCGTGGTCCAGGGCGCACTTCGCATCGGGATAGGCGGCGCGGAGCCTCGTCTGGAGGTCACGGGGGCTGGGCTTGGCGGGACGCATGGCTCCAGGATAAGGGCGCCCTGCCTCCGGATCCTGGGTATTCGCTAGACTGATCCTGAGGTGCTGAATGCCGACGACCCTGACCGGAAGACTGGACTGCCATGAAACCACCCGCCACTACCTGGACCTGGTGCGGGCCAACGTCAAGAAGCTGGGCTTCGCCCCGGGCCTGGGCGTCATCCTCGGCAGCCAGGATCAGGGCAGCGTCACCTACCAGCGCTGGCTCATGAAGGACTGCGAGGACGTGGGCATCAACGCCGCGGACATCCGCGCGGAGAACGGCATGCAGCTGGTGAAGCAGGTGGCCCGGCTCAACCAGGACGACAAGACCCAGGGCGTGTTCATCTTCTACCCCCTGCGCTATCCCGAGATCAAGGACGACGAGGTCATGGACCTGGTGGATCCCAGCAAGGACATCGAGGGCCTCCACGCCATCAACATCGGCTACCTGAACAAGTACCGGAAGCGCATGGACGACGGCACCCAGCACCGCTGCATGACCCCATGCACGGCCCGGGCCATCGTGAAGACCCTGAAGCGGGGCTATGGCGACAGCTGGCTGGCGGGCAAGACGGTGCTGGTGATCAACGACAGCCTGCGCATCGGGCGGCCCCTCACGGCCATGGTGGCCAACCTCAAGGCCACCCCCATCCTCTGCCACGCGAACACCAACAAGGAGCACCTGGAGGGTTTCATCCGCATGGCCGACGTCATCGTCAGCGCCGTGCCCGCCCCCGGCTACCGCATCCAGACCGACTGGATCAAGGACGGCGCCCTCTGCTTCGATCTCAGCGGCGACGGGAACTTCGACTACGAGGCCCTGGAGCGCCGCGGCATCCCCTACACCGACACCACCAAGAACAGCGTCGGCAAAGTCACCCGCGTCATGGCCCTCCTGAACCTGACATACGCCGCAGGCGTGGAGTAGCTGATAGCTGTCAGCCATCGGTGTGGTCGGCGGGTCACCGCCGGGACGCCTCCCACTCTTCGGCGAGGAGGCTGTAGACGGCGTGGTCGACGTAGCGGTCGGTGAGCTTCTCGGCCTGGCGGAGGGTGCCCTCGCGGTGGAAGCCCAGGCGCTCGGGGATGGCCCGGCTGCGGCGGTTGCGGATCCCGGCGCGGAGCTCGATGCGGTGGAGCCCGAGGCTCCGGAAGCCGTGGCGAACCAGGGCCTCCACGGCCCGGGTCATGTAGCCCCGGCCCTCGGCCTCCCGGGCGAGCCAGTAGCCGATGCCGGCGCTGGCGTTGGCGGCGTCGATCCACACGAAGCCGACGACGCCCACCAGCTGGTCTCCGGCCCAGAGGCCGAACGACCGGGCCAGCCCAAGGCGCTGGAGGCCCCGGACCCGCAGGATGTAGGCCCGGGAGTCCAGGACGCTGCGGTTGGCATCGGGCCAGGGCAGCCAGCGCCGCAGGCGGTCCCGGTTGGCCTCCACCAGGGCGAAGAGGGCCCGGGCGTCCCGCAGGAGGAGGGGGCGCAGCTCGAGGCTCCGCCCGGCCTTGATGATCGCGTCCATCACTGCCCCGCGGGATCCCGCAGGGCGGCGGCACGGCCGGCTCGCCAGAGCGCCAGCAGCTGGTCCAGGAGGTCGCCGAACTGGTCCAGGCGGAGGGCGTTGGCGCCGTCGCTGTGGGCCTGCTCGGGGCAGTCGTGGACCTCGAAGAAGAAGCCGTCCACCGCGGTGGCCGCGGCCCGCGCGAGCGTGGGGATGGCCTCCCGGGCGCCGCCGGTGGCATGGCCGAGGGCACCGGGCTTCTGCACGCTGTGGGTGGCGTCGAAGACCACGGGACAGCCCGTCTTGCGCAGGTGCGGGAAGCTCTGGAAGTCCACCACCAGGTTCCCGTAGCCGAAGGTGGATCCGCGCTCGGTGACCCACACCTCGCCGTGGCCCGGCACGGACCTGAGCTTCTCCACGCCGTGCTGCAGGTCCCAGGGCGCGAGGAACTGCCCCTTCTTCAGGTTCACGGTGCGGCCCGTGGCGGCGGCGGCCACCAGCAGGTCGGTCTGCCGGCAGAGGAAGGCGGGGATCTGGAGGATGTCCACGGCCTCGGCTGCCGGGGCGCACTGGATGCTCTCGTGGACATCCGTGAGCACCGGGACGCCGAAGCGGCTGCGGACCTCCGCGAGGATGTCGAGCCCGCCCGCCATGCCCGGGCCCCGGTGGCTGCCGAGGCTGGTGCGGTTGGCCTTGTCGAAGCTCGCCTTGAAGATGAAGGGGATGCCCCGGGCCTCGGCCAGATCCCGCAGGCTCGAAGCCATGAAGTGGGAGTGCTCGCGGCTCTCGATGACGCAGGGCCCCGCGATGAGGAAAAAGCTCTGGTCGGTGAAGGGGCGGGCGAAGTCCATGGCTACCTCGGGCCTCAGTCTAGACGCTTCCCCGGCCCCCGGGGAGCATTGACGGGTCGTCATCCCTCGGGCGGGATCCGCTGGCATACTGTTCAAGCGACCCCCCCCCTTTGTCCGGAGCCAGGCATGGCGAAGCTGCTGATGGAAGACGACCTCAACCGCCGGCTGGTGGCCCTGCTCCAGCAGGACGGCCGCATGAGCCACGCGGAGCTGGCCGAGCGGTTGGGCGTGAGCCGGCCCACCATCATCGACCGGGTGAAGCGGCTGGAGGCGGACGGCGTGCTGTCCGGCTACGCGGCCCGGGTGAAGCCGGCCTCCGTGAACAAGCCCACCGTGGCCTTCGTGGCCGTGCGCTACAAGGACAACAATGAGGCCATCGAGCAGCGCTTCATCAAGGCGCTCGAGGACGAACCCGACATCCTGGAGGCCCACACCATCGCTGGCGAGGACGCGCTCCTGCTCAAGATCGTGGCCGAGACCCCGGCGGGCATCGCCGAGCGCCTGCGCCGCATCCGCATGCTGGGCCCCATGGTCACGACCCGGACCACCATGGTGCTGGAGACCCACTGGGAGAAGGCCGGCCCGAGCCCCTTCCCCATCGAGAGCGCGGCGAAGAAGGTCAAGCGTTGAGCAGGCCCGGCGGCCGGGCCTGATGCTCGCCTGGCTGGCCTACCTGACCGTGGCGGTGGTGTGGGGGTCCACCTATTTCGCCATCGCCCTGGGCATCGAGGCCTTCACGCCCTACGGCATGGTGGCGCTGCGGTTCTCCGTGGCCGCGCTGCTGGCCCTGGGCCTGGGGCGGCTGCGTCGGGAGGCCTGGCCGACGCCGCGCGAGGCGGGGCACCTCGCGATCGTGGGGGCCCTGCTGCTGGGCATCGCCAACGCCCTGGTCTCCTGGGCGGAGCTGCACGTGACCTCGGGCCTGGCGGCCATCCTCTCGGCGCTGGTGCCGCTCTGGCTGGCGGTCTTCTCCATGGCCCGGGAGCCCCTGGGTCCCAAGGGCTGGGCGGGCCTGGTGCTGGGCCTCCTGGGCGTGGCCGTGCTGGTCTGGCCCGCGGGCGAGACGAGGCTGCACGCAGGGGGCGTGGCCGCCATGGTCGCGGCGCCGCTGGTCTGGTCCTGGGGCACCCTGCACGGCCGGCGCCATGTGCGCGGCGGCGGCCTCTTCACCAACGTCGCCTTCCAGATGGCCACGGCCGGGCTCATGGGCCTCGCCGCGGCGCCGCTCACGGGGGGCTTCCTGCGGGGCCCCGTGACCCCGAAGACGCTCTACGCCATCGGCTATCTGGTCCTGTTCGGGTCCCTGCTCGCCTTCACCGCCTACGGCTACCTGGCCAAGGCCTGGCCCCCGGCGAAGATGGGCACCTACGCCTACCTGAACCCGCTGGTGGCCGTGCTCCTGGGCCGCTTCGGGCTCCACGAGTCCTTCGGCCTCCGCGGCTACACCGGCATGGCCATCATCCTCATCGCCGTGGCCCTCGTGCAGCTGCGCCCGAAAGCACCGGCGGCGGCGACCTGAAGGGTGCTGCCGGTTCTCCGGGCGCAGAAAAAGCAGGGTGAACGCGGAGGACTGCCGAGGCGCGGAGGATAGCGGAGAAGAGCCGCCGACTCTCCGGCCCGGCATCCTGGTGCCCTTTGGGGTCAATTCCCCGGTCTGTTCTCTGCGGTGGGGGCAGCGGCCCTGGGGAAGCCGGGGATGGCTTCGAGGTCCTCGAACAACTTGCCCAGGACCTTGCGGAGAGAGGCCCGCAGCTGGACCTCGCGGCGGTCGCGCTCGGCGGGGGGGAAGGCCGCCAGCTCCTGGCTGGCCCAGAGCACGTAGTAGGTCTCGTCCCACAGGGGCTTCGCCACGCCGGTCCGGCGCAGGCAGGCCTCCACGACCGCCGGCGAGGACCAGCGGCCCATGAGCAGGGAGCCGCCGAGCCAGAAGGCGCTCTCCTCCAGGAACTCATAAGCCCCGAGCCCCAGGGCCAGCCGGGGGTTGTGGGCCACCAGCCCCGCGCCCACACCCCAGGCCACGCCGCTGGCGATGCCCCAGGCGATGTACTTGGGTCGCACCTCCCCGAGGCTGGTGATCCGCAGCTCCAGGCGCAGGTCCGCCGCGGCCTCCAGCCGCAGCCCCCGGGCTGCGGCCTCGGCCCGGAAGTCCGCCTCGAAGGCCTGTCGGTGCTGCTCCAGGGCGGTGGCCCGCGCGCCCTGCGTGTCCGGCTCTCCCGCCGGATCGCGCAGCCGCGCGAGGCTTCGGCTGTGGTCCTCGAGGGCCACCTCCAGGCCCAGGGCCGGACCCTGCGGACCCGGGCGCAGCTCAGTCAGGGGTGAGCGGCAGGCCAGGCAGAGCAGGAGGAGCAGGGCTGCGGCAGGTCTCAGTGGACATCCTTCCGTCGGCGGTTCGCCAGGACGGCCGCGGCCATGCCGATGCCGCCGACGCCCAGGAAGGCCAGGGCCCGGAGGGGCGGGTCGGCCCGGTCCAGGTCTGAGATCAGGAGCTTGAGGCTGGCGAGGCCCATCCAGGCGTAGCCCGCGAGCAGCAGGGCGCGGCGGGCGTCCTCCCGCTGGCCAAGGCCGCGCATCCACTGCCAGGCGCCGGAGAGGGCCCACACCAGCGTCATGGTGACCGAGGCCGCCCGGGAGAGCCCGCGGTTCGGGAGCCCGGTCGGCTGGAGGGCCCGTACCAGGCGCGCACCCTCGCAGGCCACGGTGACGTTGGCGGTCACCTGGAGCGCCGCGAAGGCGGCGAGGCCGAGGGGGCCACCCCGCCGCGTGAGCAGGAACCAGGCGGCGGCGGCCAGGGCGCCTTCCGCGAAGGCGGGGTTCAGGAAGGGCGCCTCGGGAACTCCGTAGAAGAGATCGCCAAAGCCGTGGAAGGCCCAGCGCAGGGTGGTGATCAGGGCCAGGGCTGCGGCGAGCCAGCGCAGGGCGGGGGCCTCTTCCACGAAGGTGCTGGCCTCGGCGCGGAGTGAGGCCCAGGCCAGGCAGCAGGCGAACACGCCCCAGAGGGGTCCCACCCAGCGCCAGGCGAAGGCCACGGGTGCCGCCAGGGCGAGATGACCGACCACCAGGGCGAGCAGGCCCCAGTCCGCCCGGCGGCTGCCCAGGCGCCGCCGGAGCGGCAGGATCAGCGCGAGGTTCCAGCCGGCAGCCGCCAGCACGGGCAGGGCGAAGGCCTCCGGACCGAAGCCGAGGCGCTTCCACAGCAGTCCGCCGTAGCCCGTGGCCAGGATCGAGGCCACCAGCCAGAGGGGCGTTGGCGTGCCCGGGGTCCCCTCGGCACCCGGCAGCCAGGCCCAGAGGCCCGCCAGGAGCAGGTGCGCCAACAGGAGGAGGCCGAGGAGGGCGGCGTCACCCCGCGGCACCTCGGCGCAGGCGGGGAGGAGCAGCAGCCAGACCCCCAGCAGGGCTGTCCAGCGGGCGCCGTGCCAGGCCCCGCCGGTGCGGGCCAGGTAGGGCACGGCCAGGGTGGTGCCCATGAGCACGGCGAGATAGATCGAGAGGGCCACTTCGTGGTGGCCGCCCTGGCTGAAGACCAGGGGCGCCGCGAGCCCGGAGAGCAGCGCCACGGTGAGGGTGCCCCCGCTGTCGGCCCGGGCCGCGAGGCCCCCGGCCGCGAGCGTGAGGATGGCCGCCGCCGCGAGGCCCAGGGTCCCGCCAAAGAAGTGGTAGTCCAGGGCGCCGGCCCGGAAGGTGAACTGCAGGGTGCCCAGCCCCGCGAAGAGCAGGGCCACGCCCAGGCGGCGGCTGTCCCCCAGGAGGAACCTGGTGGCGAGGGCCGCGATCCCCCCGCCTGCCAGCAGGCCCAGAGCGAAGCGCAGGCCCGGTCCCAGCCAGCCCTGCTGGATGGCCCAGTGCAGGAAGAAGGCCGCCCCGGCCAGGAAGAGCGTGGCCGCGATCCCCGCGATCCAGACCACCGGCGAGAGCTCCCTCCGGGGCGCCGCGGGCCGCGGCGGCCGGGCCGGGGCCGCCGGGGATGGCGCCGCCGGGGCCTGGGCCTGCCGCAGCAGCCAGGCCACCTGGGCCTCCAGCCGGGCGAGGCGTTCGTGGACTTCCTGGGCAGGCTCCGGGTCCATGGCCACTCCTGGGGGGAAGCGTAGCAAGGATGGCCGCGCCCCGGGCCCGGTCAAGACTCAGCTGAGGACGCGGTTCCGTCCTTCGGCCTTGGCCTGGTAGAGCGCCTTGTCGGCCCGGGCGAGCATCTGCTCCAGGGTGTCCTCGGTGCCGTTCCAGCTGGCGAGCCCGATGCTCAGGGTGACGCGGTCACTGGCGGGCAGGCCCGGCAGCGGATCGATGGCCACATGCTCCCGGAGGCGTTCCGCCAGGGACCGGGCTCCTTCCAAGTCTGTCTGGGGGCAATAGGCCAGGAACTCCTCCCCCCCGATGCGGCCCAGCTGGTCGACCTTGCGCAGCCCGAACATCATGCGCTGGGCCATGGTGCTGAGCACCTGGTCGCCGACCGGGTGGCCGAAGCGGTCGTTGACTGCCTTGAAGTGGTCCAGGTCCATGAGCATGACCGACAGCTCCTGGCCGAAGCGGTTGCACTGGTCCAGCTCCATGCCGAGCATGTCGAGGATGTGCTTCCGGTTGTACAGCCCCGTGAGGGGGTCCTGGATGGCCTGGTGGTAGAGGCGCAGCCGGCTGTCCTCGAGGCTGAGCAGGCGGCCGAGCTCTTCGGCGGCGATCTCGAAGAGCCGCTCGAAGTCCTCGGCGGCCTGGCGCTCGGTGATGAAGGCCAGCGCGCCCACGGCGGGGTAGCCGGGGGTGGTGGCGGTGAAGACCCGCTGCACCGGGTTGCGCATGGTGCGGCGGCGCTCGTCATCGTCCGCGGCGGGATGCCAGCTGCAGGCGGGGGGCACCGGGAAGGGCCCCTGCTCGGAGAGGGCGCGCTCCAGGGCCTCGCGGTCCTCGGGGCTGGCGGAGGAGCCGTGCACGCCCTGGCACCAGACGCCATCCTCGCCGAGGTAGGCAACCATCAGGGCGCCCGGGAGCACCAGCTCCTGTAGGATCTCGATGAAGCCCTGGATCAGGCGCGGGGTGTCGTGATCGGCGGTGTAGAGGCGGGCGATGGAGTCGCGCAGGGCCGTCTCCACCAGGCGCTGCTCCAGGGCCTGGGCCAGCCGGCGCTGGATGGCCTCCACGCCGAAGTTCTCCTGGGCCAGCCTGGGGGCCATGTGCGCGGCGCGGGGCCGCGGGGACTGCTCGGCGAGGGAGGCCGCGACCTCCACCACGTGGTCCAGATCGCGCCCCTTCACCAGGAAGCGGTCCGCGCCGCAGGTCTTGGCCCAGAACCGGGCCAGCCCGGCGCCCTGGGCCGTGAGGAGCAGCACCGGGAGATGGCGGGTGCCCTTGTCGTCCTTCACGAGGCGGCAGAACTGGTAGCCGTCCAGCAGGGGCATGACGCAGTCGCTCACCACCACGTCCGGGGTCTCCGTGGCCAGGACGATGAGGGCCTCGGCGCCGTTGCGGGCCTCGATGGTGCTGTGCCCGTGCCGCTGAAACAGGTGGCGGAGCAGGCTCAGCTGGATGGGGTTGTCATCCACCAGGAGGACCTGGAGCACCTGGGCTTGCTTGGGGGCGGCGGTGGTCATAGATCCCTTATATCGATCTTTAGGGGACGAGGCTTGAATCCGGACCCGGTAGGAAGTGCCCCCGGCATGGGAAGCTGAGTACAGCAGAACGACTTATGATGGACTCCGGACCCGAAAAATGACAACCGTTGCGAAGCCCCGCCCAAGGAATTCCTGATCATGGACGCACCCCTCCTGCTCGCCCTGGGTCGGGCCTGGCTGCGCGAGCGCAGCGAAGTGTCCCTGGATGGCGCCTGGGCCTCGGGCCGGGCCCTGGGGCTGTGCTGGGCGGGCCGCAAGGCTGCGGAAGGCTGGGTGCTGGTGCTGCAGCCCCGGCCGGAGCTCTGGCTGCTGGGGGCGGAGCACCCCGCCTGGCGGCGGCTGCAGGCGGAGGCTCCCAGGGATAGCGCCAAGCTCTGGGGTCCCTGGCTGCAGGGCGCGCGGCTGCGGGCCGTGGAGGGGGACCCCCGGGAGCGCTGGGTGGGCCTCGTGTTCCAGCGCCGGGCCATCACGGGGCGCCTGGAGACCCTCCGCATCGCCTTCCAGGCCATCCCCGGCCGGGCCGGCATCCGCGTGGACGGTCTCGACACCCAGCTGCCCCGACTGGGCCTGGGGAGCCCCTTCCCGGCGGCGCAGCCAGAGCCGGAAGTCGACCCGCCACCTTTCCTGCGCTGGCGTGAGCGCTGGGGGGAGCACCTGGAGCAGGCCCTGGCCGGTCTCGAGCCCGAGGTGCTGGAAGGCGAGGGGAGCCTGCTGGACCGGCACCGGGTCTGGTCCGAGGGCCGGGCCGACACCCTCATCCTCGGTCCCGCCCAGGCCGCGGCCCAGCGCAAGGAGCAGGTCGAAGCGGCCCGCCTGGATCGGCTGGCCCAGGCCCTGGCCCGGGATCGCGCCCGGCACGCGGCGCTGCTGCCCCTGAAGGACCAGGCCCGACGCCTCTCGGCCGAGCTCTACCGGATCAAGGGCGCCACCCGGGAGGTGGTGCTGCTCGATGGCACCCGCCTGGCCCTGCCCGACAGCTGCTCCGCGGAGGCTGCCGCCCAGGGCTGGTTCAAGGCCGCCAAGAAGGCCGAGCGCGGGCTGGCCCGGGTGGCCGAGCTGGAAGCGGAGCTGGCCCGGGAGCGGGCCGCCCGGCTGCGCCGCCAGGAGGCCGGGCCCCTTGCGCCCGAGGGCCCACCTGCGGGACAACCGAAGGCGCGGGCGCCGCAGGCCAAGGGGACGAAACGGATGCAGGGGGGCGAGGGGAAGCGCAAGGACGGCAAGGGCCTGGCCTTCCGCAGCGTCATGGTGGACGGCTTCGAGGTGCTCATCGGCAAGGGGGACGCGGAGAACGACCAGCTCACCTTCAAGGTGGCCGACAACCTCGACTTCTGGTTCCACGTGGCCAGTGTGCCCGGCAGCCACGTGGTGCTGCGCAACCCCGACAAGCTGAGCGAGCTGCCCCGGCACGTGGTGGAGCGCGCCGCGGAGCTGGCCGCCTACCACAGCAAGGCCCGGGAGGGCGGCAAGGTCGAGGTCCACATGGCCCGCATCGCCGACATCAGCAAGCCCCGCGGCTTCGCCCCCGGCAAGGTGATCCTTAAAAAGTGGACTGGGATCAGGGTCTATCCCAAGCCGTGAGCTGGAGCCTGTTTTTCCAATTCTTGAAAAAACAGGCTATGTCTAGATTTCCTGGGCTGGGCCTCCGGCCCTGCGCCTGCTGTCCTGGTGCCTCAGCAACCGGAGGCACCCCATGACCCTCGCCAAGCCCGTCTGCCTGCTGCTCCTGCTTGCCCTGCTGGGCTGTGCCGGGGTGGAGCTCACGCCGATCAGTCCCCTGCAGGCCGACGGGCTCCACAAGGGGGACGCCAAGGCCGCCGGCTACGTGGTCTACGAGCCCATGGTGGTGGTCGAGATCAGCCGGAAGGAGGTCTGCCTGAAGAAGAACGAGAAGGGTGAGTGCGTCGAGATGACTGCGCAGTTCAGCGCGGGGGCGCCCTTCGTCCTGCCGGACTACCGGAAGCCCTGCCTGCTCAACCTCAAGTCGGGCCTTGGCAAGGCCGGCGCGGACGTGACCATCGCCGACGGCTGGCGGCTCGGCAACCTGAAGGACTCCTCGGACAACACGGCCTTCCTCGGCACCGTGGACAAGCTCATCGGCGCCTTCGCCGCCAGCTCCCGCGCGCAGACCTCGCCGCCCTCGGATCCCGGGGGGAGCCTCATCACGCCGGGCCTCTACCGGGTTGACCGGTTGAAGGACGACGGGATCCAGCTGGTCCCGCTGCGGCTATACGTGGAGAGGTAGCCCTCGCCGGGTCCTACTCTTCCAGCTTCACCGGGAAGGGCTTGAACCCGGCCTTGACGAGCTTCTCGGCGGTCTTGTCGATGGCGGGCCGGTCGGCGGTGGCGGCGAGGCGCACCTTGAGCTGCTTCTTGTCCTTCAGGGTGGTCGTGGGGAAGCCGGCGGCCTTGGCCTTGGCGGCGACCCGCTTGGCTTCCGCGGCGTCGCTGGTGGCCACAAGCTGCAGGGTCCAGGTCTCCGGCGCCGGGGCGGCCTCGGGTTTGGCCTCGGCCTTGGGTTCTTCCTTGGGCGGCGCTGCTTCCACCTTGGCAGCGGGCACCAGCTTGTCGGGGCCGTCGCCCTCGAAGATCTTGAGCTGATCGACCAGGGGCTCCGGCAGCTCCTTCATCTCCTCGTCGACGCTCTTCTGCACGGGCCGGCGCAGGGCGGCGCTCTGCTTGCCCACCTGCACGCCCAGCACG
>Ga0007882_10001017_pt1 | contig 16593 bp, 16 predicted proteins | sample CryBogCBH12Aug01_FD_71195 | JGI IMG/M metagenome (GOLD analysis project Ga0007882, IMG submission 71195) | Freshwater microbial communities from Crystal Bog, Wisconsin, USA - CBH12Aug09.1 | ecosystem: Environmental > Aquatic > Freshwater > Lake | place: Crystal Bog, Wisconsin, USA | collected... | reverse complement strand
TTTGCTCTTGTTAAATCCTGAAGAACGCAAAAACATCTCTGCCGGGTCAACAATAGACAGTTTTTGATTGGGGCGGGGTTGTCAGATTTTCAAAAAACAGCAGTTTTCTGTCAGGCACTATTTATACATAATTATACTATCTTATACTATTGTATACTTTCTTATACATAATATAAGATATAATCCAGTATAAATGAATGGCCGGCTTACTTGAACGTGTTGCAAGGTAAGAAAGTTACGTATTACCCAGTTAGGTAAATTGCGCCTGAAACAGGCGCAATTTAAGGGTTACTTAACTTAATCTTCAGGCAGAATCTTATTGGGCAGTTCTCGCACTGTATTTATCAATTCCCCTATTTCATAGCCAGCCAAAAATGCCTGCATGTCGATTTTTTCGGTAGCTTCCACCCAGGCCGCGATAAGTGTTTCCGGTTTTTCTTTTTCAGCAGCATCGTCCGGATCTTTCAGCAGTTCCTGAAGGGTCAGCCAGGCCATAAGCACACTGAATCGGTGTTCACGGAACCAGAATTTATGATGCCGTTCATCAAACGCCAGCAATCTGCCGAGATGTTTTTTATCTACAGCAAAAAGGGTCTTTAACAGAGCGTGAAGATGTTCTTCCGGATTATCAGGTATAAGTTCTGGCTTGTGATCCAGCATACAGCAGAAGAGGTCCGGCAGGTTAATACCCGGTACGCCTATCGCACCTTTGTCCGGATAAATAGTTTCCAGAGCACTGCTCATCAACCAGTCGTCGATAAGATTGGACGTCTCAATGCCATTGGATACAATTACCTGCTGAAGAGTATCCAGCACAATCCAGTGCCTGACAATCATGAAATATTCTGATCCATGACTGCTGCTCAAACCTAAAGCGGTTTGAAGTTTTCGACAATCAGGCTGCAATGGCAGAAGAACAGCGAGTGCTGCAGCTCTGCGGTAGAGTGCAGAAGCACGTGCAGGAATGGAATCAGAAGCAGTAAGCTGTCGTTCCATCAGCTCACTGAATTGCTGAGCCACCTGCTCAACAAGGACACCAATTGCATTTTCAAACTCAAGAGCCTCTTTCTCATCATGCAATTCAGCAAGTGAAGGCAAGAGCTTTAATGAAGAGAGTGACGCGGACACCAGGTTGTGCAATGGTGATAGACTCATGGTGAGCGCTGCCTGATCTATCGAATACGTTCCGCGTCCATTGAGTTCAGCCGCAAGACGGTCATAAGGCCTGAGTCTGGAAGAGCGTACTTCCCTGAAATCAAGGAAAACATTGTACTTATAGCCATCCAGAGCAACCATGAGTCCGTTTTCTGCAATCTCTCTGTTAGAACGGATAAACTCCATTCCACTGGCGTTGTCTCTGAAAATAACAAACGTTCCATCCTGATGGCTCAAGTTTAGCCCATCAATCAGCGAACTTTGCCTGATTTCATCGTTCTGCTTGTAGCCAACAGATGTTTTAATCCAGCCAATGGCATGCTCAAAGCAGTTGTTGAAAACTACAAGGGCTTTTTCATCAGCAAGACGGTTCGAATAAGCAAAAATATTTTCGTTGACACTGCCTTCAGGCGAATAGACATCATAAAGGAAAAAGTGGCGTACCTCGGCAAACAGGGGACGCTTTTTCATGATGGGAAAAATCTCGTGGTAGTGTCGAGCAACGAGGTTTTCGTCCGGCTGTTCGTCGTAATAAGCCTTGGCGTATTCCATGCCATATTTTTCAGTAAAGCCTTCAACCTGTCCATGACCGAACATAGGAAGTCCAGGCATGGTCAGCATCATCATGCAGACACCAAAGTATTTATCACCCCTGCCGAACTGGGCAATCGCGGTATCTTCATCAGGGTTATTCATGAAGTTCACATACCGCTTCAGAATTTCAGCATCAAACTCCAGCGTGTTCTTGATCAAATATCGGTAATCAGCATTATCCTCCTTTTTGAGCATATGCATGAACGCACTATTATAAACCCTGTGCATGCCAAGTGTTCGGACAAAATAACCCTCAAGCATCCAGAATGCTTCGGCGAGCAATAGAGTGTCCGGTACCTCACGTTGAATGCGGTCAACCACTTCACGCCAGAATTCCTCAGGAATGGCCGCATCAAATTCAGCCATACTCATGGCGAACGAAGAGCGTGAAGGCACACCGGCGCTATGACCATGAAGAGGAAACCAGAGGCGCTGAATATGCCGTTTCGCCAGCACCATGGCAGCATCAAAACGGATTATCGGAAACATCCTTGCAACATGCAGGATCTGCTGAATAACCCCTTCACGAACCTCAGGACTGAGAAAGTTAAGCTGAGCAGTATCGTTCCACGGCATTATTGTTCCGTCATTACCATGATAGATATACCGTGTATCGCCACTCAGATAGTCAACCCGTTTAAAAGTAACTGCCGCATCGGAACGGTTCCAGTATCCATCTTCAAGGTAAATGCCATAACGGGAATCACTGCTTAGATTAGGCCCGTTATAGGAATAATTATAATAAGGAGGTGTATGTGTAGATAGAAACCAGTCAGGATTGTTTCTTACCAGTTCAGAATCCATCCCTGTATGGTTCGGTACCATATCACTTGCCAGACGGATACCACGAATCCTTGCTCTATGACGGAGGTTCTCATAGCCCTCATACCCACCGATATCATCAGAAATGTCATATTTTTCCAGAGCATACGCCGACGCTTTCGCTTCCGGATTTCCCTGCAGCTGCTTGATTTTTTGTGAGGAATAGCTGCGTTGCCAAAGTCCTATCAGCCACAAAGCAGTAAACCCCCGTTCGGCCATCAAGTCAAGTTCCTTATCAGGGATGTCCTGCAGGCGGTGGATAGGACGTCGGTAAAGTTTACTGAGCTGGTCGAGCCAGACATAAGTGCTTTTAGCCAGCATGACGACTTCAGGCATCCACGATGAGTCAGTAGAGTAGTTGGCTACGGCATTATCATCAAAGGCGCTGTAATCAGGTATATGGGCTTCTTTTTCAAAGAAGTGACCCTCTCTGCTTGCATCTTCAGCTTTAGCAATCTGCTCGAAAAACAGGTACTTGTCCTCCTCCTCAATTAAATCAATTGCAGCAGGAAGTAATGTCCAGAAAGGGGAGTCTTCCAGCAAATCGGTCCAATTCAGCCGGATAAAGCGAAGCTGTTCAAGTATGGAAGCAGGCGCGTGTTTTATTGGCTGAGTGAGAAGATCAACAAGGTCAATATTTCCAGGTCCTACCGGCCCCATAGCCTTCATTGAAGTCTGCAGGGTCAAAATCAGCTTTCGGTATGCCTCTTCCCTCATCACCTTCTCATCGGTCAACAGATCAGAAAAGGGTTCCAGAGCAGGATTCTGTGAATTGATCCAGACAAGAAAAGACTCTTCAAGAAGATCTTTCTTGTTTTTATGCAGGTTCAGCCATTCAGAAGGTTTTTCAGATTCCGAATAGATAGTCTGTGTAGGGAATGCATTGATAAATCGAGTCAGGTACTCTGTTGATTGCTTTTTCGAGAGCTCCGTCTCAAACTGCCCATAAGCGCTCTCCAGAAGTGCAGGATGTCGGAGAGCTATAGATGAAGTCATCACATAATGAAACAATTCATGAAGCAGCTTCATGCCATGGAACTGTGCCGGAAGAACCGGCTTTGCTTCTATACCGTTCTTATTTTTAAGGAAATCATTAATAACGCTCGTCTGTTGCTCGGCTTTTTTAAAACTTTCCTGACCTGTAGCAGGCAATGCGAGAAATTCAGGATCAGTCAGGTGAAAAAGTTTTCGGGCATTTCGGTTGACATAAAAGTGTTCTTTATTCTGAACCACTGCCGTGTTAGTCTTGATGGTCATAGTCGGGTTGTAATGCCCAATAATTAAACTGGTTAAGAGCATCTTTAAAAACAAGTATTCCCATTAAGGCTGGGAGTAATCGTTTTTTTCGAAGTCCAAAAAATCCGCAATTACTTGAATGGTACAACACTGTTCCTTACTGCATCAAGAACACCGTCCTGTATAAAACAATCAAAACGACATCTGGAAATGCTGTAAATGATCAGAAGAGCAGTTCTACCGTATTGCACTATTTACTCACACCGTTAAAGTACGGATTTCTGCAATAAAAGTCAGGCTGTCATCTGGAAGTATTGTAAAGCAGAGAGGGAACGTCTTGTTCTAATCTTCTTTTTTCATACCAGAGCAAAAAAGAAAAGGATAGACGATTATTTAATTTTGCTGTCTATATACCGCTGAAGGTAGCTGAACCCCATATCTTTAGCCGAACGAAGAACATCAAGTCCAATGGTATATAAGGCACTATTACGCTGTGACGGAGAAGATGACTGTTCGGATTGAACTGACAAAGACGATTTTCCAAGGCCTTTAAGCGCCCTTGTAATCAGTAAACCAGCAACAAACGTTACACCTGCTGCCTGAAAAGGATATTTTTTAACCATTTCGACTGGCGAAATCTCATTTTTCAGGTCATCTTTCAGATGCTGAGCCCTTGACTTAATCTGTTCTTCCTTTTCAAGAATGCTGCTCTGCAGCTCTTCTATTCTTGCCTGAATACCGCTTAGAGTCTCATTTTTTGTAGTCATGGACAGATAAGAATATTTTTTGTAGCATATCTTTCAGGAGTAAAGGCCTGAATTTCGTAAAAAACACAAAGCATGAAATAAAAATAAGGCTCACGAGGAGATAGCCAAGAAAAAGATGTCCCAGCAGTTCACCGGTGAGTAAAGCGAACGTCGTGATAAGGTATGCGATCCCGATAATGAGTATAACGCCAAGAATCACAACAGCAGCTACAATCGAAACTTTTTCGGTCAGTTCAATCTTAAGGAGTTCGATTTTTGCCTCTACAATAGCTATGACGTCCTCATAGGTCGACGTTACCGTATCATCAAGGATTTTATGTATTCCGGTGTGCTTGCGTTTTACAGTTTTTGACGCCGGAACCTTTTCCTCTGGGCGATTCATCATAAGGTCTTCAATAAATGCCCGTTATCTCTTTTTTCTCATCAACAGTCCCAAAAAAGCACCGGCACCCAATGAGTAGAGTAATGCCTGACCAGGGTTTTTTTTGATATACTCCCTAACCTTCTCCGTACTTTTTACCAGCAGGTCATAAGATTCACTTTCTTTAAAGCTCGAAAAAGCTTCTAAAAGGGTATCACCAATCTCTTGCAGCTGATCCGGAATGAGGCTTTCGCGATATGGTTCCTCAACAGGATCTATTGATGTATGCTCGTGTATGACAACCTTTACTTCCTGATCCATAATAGCTCCATAGCGTATGAGGGTTTTCTTCAAGCTTCTTATAAAGCAATATATAAAAACAATATGGTCTTTATATCCCCCACTCTGTTTTTCCAATTATTGAACCACGCCACTGTTAATGTCAATAAGTATTTACTGCAGAAGCCTTCCACCATCAACAGCAATACTCTGGCCGGTAATATAGTCGCTTTCCATAAGAAAAGTGATGGTTTTGATGATATCCAGCGGATCCCCAAGGCGCCGAAGCGGTATTTTTTTAATCATTTCTTCCTCGGTATCCATCTCTTTTGCAGGATTTATCGTAACCGTTCCTGGCGCAATGGAATTGACAAGAATATCAGGGGCATAGGCTTTAGCGAAAATTTTTGTCAGGTGCTGTATGCCGGCTTTTGCTACAGTATAAGGCGCAAAATTCCGCCAGATAAGATTAGCCGAAATATCAGTCATGGTAATGATTCTTGATACGAAAGATTGTTTCTGCATAATCTTTACTGCTTCCTGCAGAGTAAAGAAAGTTCCTTTCAGATTGGTATCAACCAAATCGTCCCACTCCTCTTCGGTAACCTCCGGCAGGGGAGTACTGTAAAAATTTGATGCACTGGTGATAAGAAGATCAAGTCGGTCAAACTGCTTGCTGAATTCTCCAAATGCACCGATGATATCACGGTGTTTTGAAACATCACAGCGTACCATCTGTGATTCAGGACTTATCCAGCGTATTTGTTCAAGGATTTGTGCCGCTTTCTTTTCCGATGCGTGATACGTAAAAAAGACCGTATACCCTTGTCCCGCAACCGAAAGCGCAATTTCACTCCCAAGTATACCAGAAGCGCCAGTCATAAAGCATACTTTTTTTCCAGAAGATGTCATGGCGATCACGTTTAAAAAAGGGCTTTTATAGTGAAGTCGACGCTATTCTATTTTGCGAATGTCTTAAGTTTAACGAGCCATTTGTTGACCCCTTTTGTTTTGCTGAGATCAGCTCCACTGAGATCAGCCCCAGATAGGTTTGCTCCAGTAAGGTCTGCGGCTTTGAGGTCAGCTCCTCTGAGGTTTGCGCTGCTCAGGTTTGCGCTGTTCAGGTTTGCTTCCGTCAGATCTGCTTCACTGAGGTTTGAACGATTCAGGGGTGCCCCGCTAAGATTGGTCTTGCTGAGTTTTGCCCCGCTGAGGTTTGTATCGCTGAGAAATACATTGCTCAGGTTTGTTTCACTGAGATCTGCTTTGCTGAGGTTTGCTTCGCTTAGGTGTGCGCCAGTGAACGTTACACCAGTGAGGGTTGCAGCTGTAAGGTCTGCCCCGGTAAGGTTTGCTCTTTCAAGGTTTGCTCCGGTAAGGTCAGCATCACTGAGGTTAGCCGTCCTGAGGTCAGCTCTCCAGAAATTTGCTCCGCGAAGGTCTATCTTAATCTCAGGATGAGCATTGCGGGCAGCATTCCAATCCGGTACTGATCTCTTAAGCAGCTCTATGTCTGGTATATGGTCAGCCGATGTGAATTTTACTCCAGAGAGGTCTGCCCCTGAAAGGTCAGTCCCTGAAAGGTTCGCACCGATGAGGTCAGCTTTGTGAAGGTTTGCGTTTCTGAGGTTTGCTTTGGTGAGATCCGCTTCTCTGAGGTATGCGTTGTAAAGGTTAACCTCTCTGAGATCCGCTTCTCTGAGATCCGCTCGCCAAAGGTTTACTGCGCTAAGGTCTATCTTCACCTCTGGATGCGCGTTTCGAGCTTTGTTCCAATCAGTTACAGATCTTTGAAGCAATTCTAAATCCGGAATATGATCTGCCCCATTGAATTTTGTTCCAGTGAGGTTAGCCCCAGACAGGTCAGTGCCCGCAAGATTAGCCCCAATGAGGTCTACTTTGTGTAGGTTTGAATCTCTGAGGACAGCTTTGGTAAGATCAGCCTCTCTGAGATATGCGCTATAGAGATTTGCCTCTCTGAGATCAGCCCCGGTGAGGTCAGCCTTGTTCATTGTCGCACAGCTGAGGTTTGCATCGCTGAAGTCTGCCCCACTGAGGTCTGCTCCATTAAGGTTTGCCCCGGTGAGGTCAGCCTCTCTAAGGTAAGCCTCTTTCAGGTTGGCCTTGGAAAAGTTTGTATCTTTGAGGATTCCTTTCCAGTTTCCTCCATCAGGTGTCGCACCGCTGAATTTCGCCCCACTGAGATCCGCGCCAGTGAAGTCTATTCCACTAAGCCTTACTCCAGTAAGGTTTTCTCCCCTGAGGTTTGCCCCTTTGAGTGTTGCTTCACTAAGGTTTGCCCCCCTTAAGTTTGCTTCTCTGAGGTCTGCTTCAATGAGTGTTGCTTCTTTGAGGTTTGCTTCTCTGAGGTCGGACCAGCTGAGGTCTGCCCCACTGAGGTTAGCTCTCACGAGATCTGCCTTGAAGAGGTTTGCACCAAGAAGATTTGCTCCTGTAAGGTCTGCCCCGCTGAGATCTGCCCCTGAGAGGGAAGCATTTCTAAGGTATGCATTTCTGAGGTTTACCTTAAGCTCAGGATGTGCATTACGGGCATCATTCCAATCTGTAACTGATTTTTGAAGCAGTTCTACGTCCAGCATAGCTGTATGTTTCGATTGCCTGTTAATTGATTGTATCCGTATCTATTATCTAAAAAAAGCTGCTGTTATAAACGTTGCAGCCAGGTATCCGAGTTAATGCCAACTTCTGTAATTCCTGTTTTGAGTATGATAGCAATAAAAAAGCTCATGCCACGGCAACTAAGCTTCTTTATTAAAATGGTTAACAGGAAATATCCATCATAAAGAATAAAACAGGAAAGGTATAAATTTTTATACGTAAAGATACAAGAGTTTGATGTAAAAAAGAATATCAAATCAGTGCAAGCCGGATAACCAATGATTGCGCAATCGGTTGATAGGGATCGGCAATAATACTCGTTCTTGAGTGTTAAAGGTGTTTGCCTTTACTATGGTTTCAGGCAAGTCTTCTGAATGAAGAGGCTTTAATAGCCGCAAAAAGGGTTGATCCTGTCGTAATATTCAGCTCATCCGCAGCCGGGCGGACAATTTCCGCAACAAGGTGTTGCCCCTGTATGGAAAGTACAACGCCTATTCTACCTTCTGAATTGAACATTTCCGTAACAGTGCATACGAGCAAGTTACGAGCACTGATGGCTTCAGGGTGCTTTTTGAAAAGGATTATTTCGCGGGACGAAAGTTCAAAAAGCGATTCTTTATGAACCTTGCCATCTGAAATAAGCAAGGTATTCTTTCCCCAGCGATAAGCATATAAACCATTCTGATCCATAGGATCCGAAAGCCTGAGAAGATTAAGGTATCCATTCTGGCTTTGCGCCATTCTCTTACGGGCAAGCTGCTCGGGAGTTGTTTCTTCAACAAGTCGTCCCTGGTTCACTACAAGAACCCTATCGGTCATCAACTGCATTTCCGTCAGCGAATGCGATATAAACAGATAGGGTATGCTGAACTCTTCGCTCACACTTTTCAGATACGGAATAATCTGGAACCGGAGCGAATCATCAAGAGCAGCCAACGGCTCATCCATAATGAGGAGTCGAGGATTTGCAAGTACAGCCCGGCCAAGCGCGACACGCTGTTTTTCTCCTCCTGAAAGATTTTTTACCCCACGCTGCATCACCGGCTGAAGCTTGAGTATATCAATCAGTGCTTCGGGTCTTATCCTTTTGTTTTTTGCAGAACATCGGTTATAGCCATACAAAAGGTTTGCTTTGACACTGAAGTGAGGAAACAGCATAGCCTGTTGAAAAACAAGAGCAATACGCCGCTTTTCAGGTGCCAGAGAAATGCCTTTGCTGCCGTTGAACAGGCAAATGTCATCAAGAAAAATCTCACCCTTATCCGGCTGCAGCATCCCCGAAATAAGATGGATAAGCGTTGATTTTCCACTTCCTGATTCACCAAAAATTCCAATCCGTTCACCCGATACATTGGCGGAAACCTGCAGTGAAAAGTCGCCCATTATCTTTTCTACTTCAATGCGCAGCTTCATAACCCTTTACTCCTGTCGAATTGTTTGCCAAGCATTTCATGCAGAAAAAGAACCACAACGGAAATCACTACAGAAACCAGGCATAGCGACAGAGCCATTGCCGTGCTAGAGGGGGAACTAGCATAATCATAAATAGCCAGAGGGATGGTTTGTGTGATTCCAGGAATATTGCCAGCTACTATTATGGTTGCACCAAATTCACCGAGACTTCTGGCAAACATAAGGGAAGAACCCGAGAGAATGCCTCTCAGTGACAGAGGTAGAACAATAGTTACAAGAGAGTCATGCCAAGAAGCACCAAGGCTTCGCGATGCCTGGATAAGCTGCTGGTCTATCGACTCCATACCAAGTCGGATCGATCGTACCAGCAGCGGAAATCCTACAACTGCCGAAGCAATAACCGCAGCTTTCCATGTGAAAATGATCGGTATTCCCGAAGCACTCAGCAATTGGCCGAGCCAGCCGTTTTTTCCGAGCAGCAACAGCAGAAAATAGCCAATAACCACAGGAGGAAGCGTCAGCGGAAGATTAATGAGCACTTCAAGAACTACTTTACCCCTGAAAGTCTTGAACACCATCAACCATGCCACAGCAAAACCGAAAGGTAAAGCGAGGGTGGTAGCCGTTATGGCAACTTTCAGAGAGAGCCCTATGGCAGTTATATCTTCCGGTGTAAGGGTCTTCAATTCAACAACTGTTCAACGTTTTTTTATTTCAAGGCAAAACCGAATTTATTCAGAACCGATTTCGCTTCATTGCCCTGAAGATAAGCATGGAATGCCTTCGCTTCATCATTCTGTGAACCCTTAATGGTTAAAACTGCAGGATAAACAACTCGTGGATAGAGCTCTTGAGGTACAACAAACAGCACTTTTGCTTTTTTTGCCTGCAATGCATCAGTCTTGTAGACAAAGGCGCCATCAACCTCACCAAGTTCAGCATACATAAGGCATTCACGCACGTCTTTTGCCATTATAAGCTTGTTAGCCATCTTTGCAGCAATCCCGGCCCTGGTCATGGCCGTCATGGCATAATCACCTGCAGGAACGCTTTTAGGACTTCCGATCGCAATCTTATCCAATTTGGACAGGTCATTTATCGACGAAACCTTTTTTGATGTTGTTCCAGCAAAAACTAACGAGTTGTAAGCAAAAGTCAACTGGCTCTCACCATCAACAAGCTTTTTACCTTTCAGATAATCAACCCATTCGGTGTTTGCCGAAATAAAGATATCAGCAGGTGCACCGTTTTCAATTTGTCCTGCAAGAACACCCGAACCAGAGAAATTCTTCAAAAAAACAGTGCCAGGGTGTTTAGCTGTAAAGCTGGTAGTGAGTTCATTGATGACTTCTTTAAGGCTTGCTGCAACAGAAAGGTTCAGTTCGCCGGCCAATACCGGCACACTCATACTGAACAATGCGGTGCAGATGATCAAGCTTCGCATTATTGCGCTGCCAAAGGATAGTTTCATCGTTGTTTGCTTAACAGGTTTCATTGTTTTGGTTATTGTTGGTTATGGATTAATAATCACCCCGATATCCGCAGGTTTACCGAAATAGACTGAAGAAAGTACCAGCATATCGACCCCGGTTGCAGCATAAGCAGCTGCATTTTCAGAATTAATACCACCCGCAGCCGAAATTTTAACGTCCGGCCTCAATTGCCGTATCTGTTGAACCAGCAGGGAAAGCCTCTCGGGCAAAAGCTTATCAACCTGCACCACGTCAACTCCTGCAGAAGCAATTTTCAGGGCTTCCTCAGCAGTTTCTGCCTCTACAATAATTTTATGTTCAGGTGCTTTATCTTTAAGTGCAGCAACAGTATCCAGAAAACTGTCGAGTCCACCCATAAACGCAGTATGTTGCCTGAACACAAGAATAGAGTCTGAAAGACCAATACGGTGAGGAAGAGCACCGCCTGCCATGATTGCCTTCAGAGCAACTTTTTTTGTTCCCGGAAACAACTTTCTGGTTGTCAAAACAGTAATGCCGGGATTAACCTGCCTCGCACTGTTTACTATAGTTCGTGTTCTGGTAGCAATACCCGAAGCATATTCCAGCAGGTTAATGGCTACTTTCCACCCAGCGTGAAGGCTGCTTGCCGAGCCACTCGCGGTGAGAATGGGAACTCCGGCATCAACCATAGATCCGCTCTGCAGGCAACTGGTCACGGTCGCACCACAATTTTCAAGTACACGCTGAGCCTCTTCCGTGCAGCAGAGAACCGTTGAGTGACGGCTTGTAAAAGATATCTCCCCCCTCAGAGTACCAATGCCAAGCAGCAATGTGGTTATATCCCCATAAGGCATATCCTCTTCGATAAACCGCTCAATATCAGTGTCAGACAGTTGATAGATCATAGGTATATGTTGATCGTTATAACATTATGGTTATTTCGCTGGCCAATAAAAAAAAGAAGTTAACGGTGGTAACCAACATTCGGCATGTTTGTGACAAGGCTTTTATCTTTTGAGCTGTTGATTCTCATCTCACGTGCTTATTTTAAGCATCCCTTGAAAAATAAAAATAATTCTGTTCTTTTTTAGATAAAACGTGCTTTATGCCTTAAAAATTTAATCGCACTTTATTCTTGTTCCCTGATGAAGTTCCATTCTTGTTGCTTATCGCTGTACCGTATTTATTTGGCAGAACCTATTTTTCAGGGAGAATCTGTTTCGGAGTCATAATATGTCAGAGGCTTCTGACTGCTTTTTTCTTTCGTACTTTTGGTATTCATGCCATGATGGGCCTTTCAGCAGAAAGGCATTCGAAGGCATATAACTCTTTCATGAAGACAGCACTGTTCGATCTGGAAGACCTGCATGGAAATACTCAACTGGGGATTCATGCCGCAGCGGTTGGTGGTAAATGGCAGACGATGAGTTATGGTTTTGAACCCGTGGCTCCTGAAAAAATGGGAAAGTCTCAGCTTTTGTGTGTGCTAGAAATCCAGGATTGTTGAGGTTACTGTTTACCCTGCTACGTTATAATTGCTGATAAGTTCGGAGGAAGATATTTCACTTCCAATGAGCCTTCATCAGAAAACGTATAAAGTAATGACCAACAAAAGGTGTGAATTACCATATTGTTGATCATGATGGTATTGGCGCTTGAACGACCAGAAATATTTATTAAAATGCATTTAACGGTATTTCACGGGAGATCAAGAAGCTTATTTACCTTGTGAGCAAGCTCCAGACGTGAAAAAGGTTTGCCTAGAAATGGCATAGGATGTTCCTTATCCTCTTTGCTTACTAAGGACTCATCCGCATATCCTGAAATGAGCAGAATTTTCAGGCTGGGACGGTTTTTTTTCAAAAGCAGAGCAAGGTCACGGCCATTCATGCCGGGCATGATTACATCTGAAATCAGCAGATGAATATCATCCGTATGCTTTTTTGAAATTGAGATTGCTTCATCTGGAGACGCAGCCACCAAAACTGTGTAACCAAAACTTTTTAGAAATCCCAATGTAATATCCCTCACCGACTTATCATCTTCCACAAGCATAATGATTTTAGTGCTATCGGCTCTTTTTTCATGTACTGCTGTGGATGGATCAGGAGCGGGTATCCCTGAATAACTGGGCAAATAAATTTCAAATGTTGTGCCTTTTCCCTCTTCGCTCGATACAATAATTGCGCCCTTGTTCTGCCTGACAATGCCATAAACGGTGGCAAGTCCAAGGCCTGTATTCGATTCTCTCGATTTCGTTGAAAAGAATGGCTCGAACATCGAATCAAGAATTTTTTTATTCATACCGCAACCGTTATCCTGAACGACAAATAAAACATAATTTCCCGGGACTAATTCAGGATGATGCTGACAAAATTCTTCATCAATGTGAATGTTGCTATTTTGGATGGTGAGGATGCCGTTGCCTTTCATGGCATCTTTAGCGTTTAATATAAGATTGGTGATAATCTGGTCGATTTGCGTTCCATCCATCATTACCGGCAACAGGTCGTTTACTGTTGAATAAACGATCTCAATATTCTTGCCAAGTATATGTTTGAGAATGCTGACTGTATTAGACACAACGGCATTGAAATCTAATATCTGCAGCTTATTAGGCTGCCTTCGCGCAAAAGCAAGCAACTGACTGGTTAACCCTGCCGATTTCAGGACGGACATCCGAAGATCAGAAAATATTTCCTTAACGTTGCTGTTCAACTCTTCCGAATCGATCAATAATTCAATGTTACCAAGCATTACCTGCAGCATGTTATTGAAATCGTGAGCAACACCGCCCGCAAGCCTTCCAATTGACTCCAGTTTCTGGGCCTCGGCAAGACTTGTTTGAAGGGCGATCTTCTCCATTTTTGCCTGTTTTTCTTTTGAGATGTCTGTGAGAATAGCCCTGCATTCCTGATCGTCATCGCTGACGACGGCATCTATACGAATTGTCTGGCGGTTAAATGTATTCGTATTGGAAGGTATGGGTTGGTCATTCTGGAAGAGGAACGTATCGTTATTCAGAAGAATCACTTCAGCATATTTTGGCTCATGCTGATTGAAGACTCTTTCCAGAAGGGCATTAAAAACCGAAAGATCTTCAGGAGTAATGAACCGACCAAAACGATCACCTTTCAACAGGGAGCGTTCAACTCCAAGCATCTTTGTGGCCGTCAGATTGATGTCGAGTATTGTACCGTCCCTTGCTAGAGTCAGAAAGCCAAGCGGTGAAAAATCATAAAGTTGTGTATAACGTTCCAGGCTATCTTCAAGCTCTGCTCTCGATTGAAGCAGTTGCTCCTGCTGCATTTCCAGCTCAATCTGGTGAATTGAAAGTTCATGGATAACCTTATGCATTTCCACTTCAGAAGTGGGGATAGCTTTAAATTTTTCAGTTTCCGGCCAGCGTTTTTCTGCGCTGTGCCTTAACTCAGGGAGCTCATCTATAAATGGTTTCTTTTTTTTCATGTCTTTTGTTTCTCAGACACTGTTCTTGAATTTCAACGAAAAAAATATAGACTTGCATGGGGATTTGCTTTACTGGATGCAATCGGGGTACTGCATTTTCTCGTTCTTTTACTCGGGGCGGACAGTCTGTGATTCAGAGGTTTCCAAAAAATAATAACAATAACATAGCCAAAATATATGCAGAAAAGATTGTGTTGTGCTTGTTACAGTTTAATTCTGAAAGAAAAAGAGGATGTTTTCATGCACAGGAAACTTCCTCTTCTTCGTTGTGAATTTTAAAGAGCCACTGAAAATGTTATACCGGTGTTATTCCTGTAGCTGTAGCTGACAACCCGGAATGCCGATACCTTCTATGCCAATTGCGATTGTGATGGTGATGGTGTTTCCTGCCCCCGATGCGAATGTTGACTCCGACGCCTGCTCCGGCCTGAGCATCAACCAATGGGGTGCCCAAAAGCATTCCCGCAATACCTAATGCCAATAAAATCTTTTTTTTCATCTTAATACTCCTGTTAAGTGGTTATTCAGTCATGGGAACAATAGTCTCATGTTTATTTCCAATTATTTACTTACAGCAACCTCAGTCTGACTTGTCACTGTATTACTCACAACGTATCTCCCGTTTTTTGTATTTTCTGGTTTATTTAGGCCTTGTACATCACCGTGGACTGATGCTGAACATCCGGCCAGCGTCATCAGGAACGTAATTACTAAAGCATTGATCTTCATAATAGTCTCCTTGTTTTGATGTTTAGTGATAAAATGATGTGTCGCGTTCATAAGCATCAAACTTCATACTTTATCACCGAGTCAGTAAAAGTGCTTTTTCTTATGCAAAGGCGTTGACTACCTGTAAACGCCCTTGCGAAAAGAATCGAAACATCCACCATGTTTTTATTTCTCAGGACGTTTTCCCTAGAACCCTAATCTAAGGCCGAGAGAAACGTTGTTGCTTGAAACACGGCTTTGATAACCATCATTCAACGTGAATTCTGCTGTTGAAAAGTAGCGATAGCGAGCATCGAGCGCTACGTTATTACCAATGGGAACGGATACACCGGCACCGACCTGATAGGCAAACACACTGTCATGTTCGGACCATCCTCTGTACCCTGGAAATCTGATATCTTCAAATTGTACCCGAGCAGCGCCTACGCCAGCTGTAAGATATGGCTTAATCCCAATTCCGGTATGGATGTCATAGTAGCCATTTGCCAAAGCCGACCAGACGGAAATATCACCGTGTTGAGGTGATGTACCATACGGGCCATGTAATTTATCGACATTATTAGTCTGATAGCCTAGCTCCGCCTCGTAACGGTAGCAATTACTTTTTACACCAATAGCTCCTGCTGCATTGAAGCCGTCATCCAATCCATATTTGAAGGCTCCGTCCTTGACATTATTCAGCCACGAAATTCCGCCATTGCCACTGATATAGTACGACGCAGCTGATACAGGTGCGGCCCAGATACCGGTAACCAAAGCCGCTGCAAGCAGTGAATAAATTTTTTTCATTGTTTTCCTTAATAAGTTTAAACCCAGACACTCATATATAACATATACAATGTACATACATAAATGCTCATAAAAGTCTTTATTTATGAATTATATTTTAATTATTTCATATACCTTTAGTATATATATCAAGTGTCATGTTTAATTTTTGTTTAATAAGGGCTAAAAAAACGAGGTAAAAATGAAACAGCTCAGGCCGTCATTGTTCTTAAGGACGTTATGTATTCCGAGTTTGATAGTGCTCGGCGCATGCTGCCATGAAAGACCTGTTGTTGAAGCTCCGCCACCGTCGCCACCTCCTGTTGCGGTTGTTGTTCCTGGGCTGGGTGATGTATTTTTTGATTTCGACAAATCAGCGCTTCGCACGGATGCCGTCGAACAGCTGAAAACAAATGCCAACTGGATACAGGCGAGTGGAGCAAGGAGAGTTATTGTCGAAGGTCATTGTGACGAAAGAGGGACAAACGAGTATAATCTTGCTCTTGGAGAACGTCGAGCCAACAGTACAAAAGATTACATCGTTAATCTTGGTGTTGAGCCAGCCCGTATCAAGACGGTGAGCTATGGCGAAGAAAAGCCATTTGCAGAAGGTCACAACGAAGATGCATGGGCTCAGAACAGACGGGCTCACTTTGTTGCAGAATAGCAGGGTGCTGTAGTGATAAAATTCTGAAGAGTTGTTGTGTGTTGTTCTTTCGTTCTTTTGGTTGTGTGTGTGGGTGGCTGAGGCTGTCTCTTTTTCAGAGGGGCAGCCTTAACCATGTATAATCTGTTAAAAGATGAATAGTTTTTTTCTCTGTAACGAGGGTGGGGGATCGGAAGCACTTTTAACCAGGGTAGTTACATGAGCATAATCAGGATTATTGCGATTGTTTTGATTTTAGCCGGTTCTATGGGGTTAGGTTAT
>Ga0007882_10001010_pt1 | contig 16622 bp, 12 predicted proteins | sample CryBogCBH12Aug01_FD_71195 | JGI IMG/M metagenome (GOLD analysis project Ga0007882, IMG submission 71195) | Freshwater microbial communities from Crystal Bog, Wisconsin, USA - CBH12Aug09.1 | ecosystem: Environmental > Aquatic > Freshwater > Lake | place: Crystal Bog, Wisconsin, USA | collected... | reverse complement strand
ATCACTGGCGCCACCACTTGGAACACCAAGCCCCAGTTGGATACCAACGCTTATGTTTCCTTTACGATGGCGGCGAATTACGCCCTGCAGACCATTGATGTCAGTTCGCTGCTGGCCAACAACGGAAGTTTGACGAACTTTGGCGTTGCCGTCCTCGTCGATACCTACACTGGTGGGGAGAACTTCTGGTCCACCGCCTATGATGCAAGCGGGGCTCAATACCCTACCTATCAAACACAAAACAAACTGAGCGCGAGCTATACCATAGCCAAAATTGCCGCAGTCACCAATGCCACGACTTCCATTGAAAAAAACCTGGCGGCCAATTCGGGCTCCGGCGATCCGAACAGCTCCGCGTGGTGGTTCGGCACCGACTGGTTTGAATGCTACGGACAAGTCACGGCGGAGACATGGAACGGTGGTGGAGAAGCCGGCAATTTTCGTGCTGGCGCCATCCTTCAGTGGAATCTGGCTGGTTTGGGCAACCCCGGTGACGCCGTGGGAACCGTGAAGAGTGCATCGTTCACGATCATGGGTAAAAACTCCGGTGGCAGCACCTACAAAGTTTACCGCCTCCAAGCGCCCATCACTGGCGCCACCACCTGGAACACCAAGCCCCAACTGGATACCAATGCATATGTGTCCTTTACGATGGCGGCGAATTACGCCCTGCAGACCATTGATGTAAGTTCGCTGCTGGCCAACAACGGAAGTTTGACGAACTTTGGCGTTGCCGTCCTCGTTGATACCTACACTGGTGGGGAGAACTTCTGGTCCACCGCTTATGGCGCTACCTGGCCCGCCCTTGGTGCACAAAACAAACTGAGCGCAAGCTATACTGTGGCAATGCTCATCGCCACTACCACGGCCCTCGTATCGTCGGGCAATCCATCTATCCCGGGTGAAAGCATCACTTTGACCGCTGTCATCCAGACCAACGGCGTGACTGCGGGCGATGCCACCGGCACGGTGATTTTCAAGAATGGGACAACACCGTTGAGCACCAATGCGGTCTCTGCTGGTCAGGCAACCTTCAGCACCACCTCGTTGCCGCACGGTTCGAATGTGATCACGGCCGAATACGTGCCCGCCGGCAACTACCTGGCTAGCACGGGCAGCGTGGTGCAGGTGGTGAACACGCCGCCGGTGGCTGGCCCAGTGACGGTGAGCCGTAATCTTGGTCAGGGCGCGCACTTTAGTGTCACGAACATTCTGGCGCATGTGACACATGATTTGGGTGACACGATTTATCTGGCCTCGGTCAGTTCACCGACGGCCAATGGGATTAATCTGACGGTGGTGAGCAACGCCTCGGTCTATTGGATTAACTACACTAACCCGGCGTCCAACAATCAGGGCGAAGACTCCTTCACCTACACGGTGACCAACCAGCTGGGTCTCTCCTCGTTCAACACGGTGACGGTGCACGTAGTGGATACCTTCATCTCGAGTCCGATTGTGGGCAAGTATACGACCAACAATGTGGGCGGCCCTGCGTTCACGGTGAAATACTATGGCGTGATTAACTTCCAATACGTCGTGCAGCGCTCGCATGACTTGAACAGCTGGGAGAACCTCAATACGAACACGATGGTGAGTCCGCCCGCGAGCTACACGGATACCAATCCGGGAACACCGCCGGTCTATTATCGCGTGGCGTGGAAACCTTGAACCGCACGACCAAACTAAAACCAATACTTAAAGGCTCAAAGATATGAAAAAAACCTTGATGACAATGGTGGTCGTGCTGACGGGGATGTGGGCGCAGGCGACGTTGTATCCGCTTTACAGCATCAATCAGACGTTCAACAGCTCGGCTCCGGTATACAATCCGAATACGGATTTATCCATGCCGGGAACGGGGACGATTGGCGATGGTCAGATTGGCCAGGCATTCTATGGAGCCGTCACAGCGCAGCCGTGGGAGCGGGTGGTGGCGGCGGCAGTGACGTTAAACATCAGCGGGGGCTACAATGGGGATTTGTATGGGTATCTGATCGCGCCTAACGGGACGGTGAGCATGCTGTTGAACGAGTCGGCGGGCTTGACGGGGTCCGGGATGAACAATGTGACCTTGACGTCTTTCAACATGAGCAGCCCAACCGCATTTGCTGTGGGCGGGAGCTATCCCGGGGAGCAAAGCCTGACGCCTTTCAGTGGGACTTCAATTCAGGCGGCGACGGATGGCGGGGTTTTAACTGGGACGTTTGGTTCGGCGGGGAGCATGCTGTATGGGCCGAGTTATGGTCCGGCGAACTCTCTGACGCTGGCGCAGTATCTGTCATTACCTGCGGCGGCCGGGGTGTGGACCTTATTTCTGCAGGACAATAACCCGGATGATCCCTATGGCAATGGGGATCACACGCTGACCAGCTGGTCATTGACGCTGGCGGTGGTGCCGGAGCCGGTGGATTTGTCGCTGGGCATCTTCGCGGCGATAATGATTTGCTTTGCCGGCGTGAAACGCTACTGGACGCCCAAGCCGGAAGCTTGAAGAACAGGCAGGGGGTATTAGGGGAATATGGCCAGGAAAGATATGTTGAACGTGACACCATTGATAGCGAAGGGAGAACTTCAGTGTGAGGACTGCGGAGCGACAGCGGCGCGGAATGGGAATCCGTTCACGCCGACGACGCTACGGATCCATCAGGGGCGGATGCACGGGGTGAGGAATTTTAAGGGCGATTCTTTGCCCTACCACCTGACGTGTCGGCAGCATGACATCATGGTGCTGATTGCGAAGAGCCAGACGGAACGGGAAGTGGCGGCAGAACTGGGGTTGAGCTATCACACGATCCACCAACATGTGCGGACGATTTATAAGAAGCTGGGAGTGTCGAACCGGGTGGAAATGGTGAGCAAATTTTTGGGAGAGCAGAAAGCTCTGAATCGGACCGTGGAACTGCTGATGCCAATAGCCATGAGCTATTGTCCGGGGTGCGGCTGCCATCTGGCCGCGGTAACTACGCCGGCGCGGGCGAGCTAATAGAATTTTTGTGACAGGTTTGGGTTCCTATCACGAAGGACCGGAAGCAATTTCCGGGTTATGGGTGGGGGTGGCGGCGCTATTGGGTTGGCGCCGCCACTCTTTTAAACCTGAAGAAACAGAATGATGAAATTGAACAACTGGATATCGGGGGTTTTGGTTCCAAGCCATGCCAATGCGACGCAGAGAAGAGAGATTAAGTTTTGGCTTTTGGGTGTTGTGATATGCCTTGTGGTCACGGCTGGAATTATTGGGGTGATGATTTTCTTTAATCGACCGAAATAGAATGATGACGAATTTAAAGATGCAGTTGACGGAACATACAGCTGGCCGGGTGTTTCTACACTTGGGCTGCATTCTGCGCGGTGGACGTTGGAATTTTCATTGGGCGGCAATTCGGCGGGAGTTGGTCGGGTTGCTTTAGAACTTCGTGACGGGTTTGGGTTCCGTCTCAAAGACCGGATCATGGGTTCCGGGTTGCGGTTGATGGCGGTGTTTCGGAGGTAAAAAGTGTTATTTTACTACTTATCACTCTGACTGCGGCGCAACGAGGGAAGCCCGGAGGCGGGGCGTGGGAGTGCCGTGGAGCAGTTGCGATGTGGCAGCGCGACCGAGCCGACGATAATCCACGCGCAAACGGCGGGCCGGTGCCGAGAGCAATCCGGTTCCTTGAGTGCCCAGCAGCAGCGTGTTTGCGCCGTCCTCGCCCAAGGCGTTCAGTTGTTGGAGCAGAATCTGCGCGGTGTTGTCCTCGGCGCAAATCAAACAGCGTTTGCTCGCACTTGGATTGGCCGTCAGCGATGGCAATTTCCCATTTAGTTCCGCGAACGCGATTTCCCGGAAGGGGAGGCCAGCCAGCGCAGCGCGAAGACTCTTCAACGCGCCATCAATGGCGGTGTCTCCCTGAAACGGGATCACCAGATCAATCTGGCTGATTTGCTCGTGCGCCAAGAACTCACGGGCGCAGCGGGCCGACCACGCAAGGTCAGGCGCGGCCACGGACGTCTTGTTTCCAGTGCCATGCAGCAACTGCACCTTCGGCGTGCCGGTCGTGCCCAAGAGGGAAATGGCCGCCTCACTCCACAAATGATCGAGCAGGATGCCGCCGCATTTTCCAGGAATGGATGGCAACAAAGCCGACAGTTCCTTTTTCTGCGTCGCTGCCGAAGCGAACACCGGAGGCAACGCCGGATCCATCTGCCGGACCAGCGACGGGGCGGAAAGCAGGATGAGCGGACTGCCATTGGCCGAGCAGATCTCCGAAACTCCGGCCAGGATTTCCTGGTAAAGCCGGCTCCAATGCCACATCTCGCGGCCGATGAAATACACCGGCAACCCGCGAACCCCCTGCCGGCGGGCGGAAGCGGGATAAAACTTCCCCGAAGGACTCTGCCAGACAATGCCCTCGGTGCTCAAATCCCGGAGCAGGCGAAAGATGGTGGAGGAATGCAGATCCAGGGCTTCCGAAAGGTCACGCAGGGGCGGAAAGGCGGCCTTCAGTTCGCTGGCCATGACGATGAGTTTCTCGCGGGCAATACGGGCGTTATGGGTGGGCTTGCGCGGCATGGATCAAGGTTGGCGACCTCCCCGTCTATTTGCAACAAGAAACGTATTTGCATTATTCCAGAATGTGGTTGAATGGTTCTTAAGATGAGTCTGACGCATCCTCTTAAAGCTCCGGCCCCGCTGGATCCCGGCTTTCTTCCGGCGGTGATATTTAATCGCCATTATCTCAAAACGGTTCGCGCCTCTGGCCAGGCCGTGCCGCTGGTCATCGGCCTCGAACGGGAATGCGGCCTGGTGTCGCGCTATGAAACCGTGGTGCGCCCCTCAGCCAATGCGGAGACGATCCGCTATGTGGAGCGCATCGTGAAATTTTTGCTCTGGGCGCGGGGCGGCTGGAAGCTGCACATTGGCGGACCCAAAGCCATCGGCGAAGCCCTCCGCAAAACCTACTCGCCGACGGGCGCACGGAAGTTCGATTGCGACCTGATGGGCAAGGCCTACGGCAAGCCCTTTCAAGTCGTCGTCACCACGGCGGGCAAAGTGCCGGCCAACCGGGACATGGAAGTGGCGGCGGGCGGACATCTCAAAGGCTGCCGCATCGGCTTTGATCTGGGCGCGAGCGATTATAAGGTTTCCGCCGTGATTGACGGCGAGGCCGTGTTCACCGAGGAAACCCCGTGGACGCCCGTCAAGGCCACCAATCCCGAATATCACTACCATCACATCTCCGCCGCTCTGCATCGTGCGGCGGCGCATCTGCCGCGCGTGGACGCCATCGGCGGCAGTTCGGCCGGCATCATCGTGGACAACGAAATTCGCGTGGCCTCGCTGCTGCGTTCCATTCCCAAGCAGGATTTTGCGAAGGCGGCGGGCGTGTTCAAACGCATCCAGCGCGAATGGAACGTGCCAGTGGTGGTGATGAACGACGGCGACGTGACCGCGCTGGCGGGGGCGCTGTCGCTGGGACAGAAAGGGATGCTCGGCATCGCGATGGGTTCCAGCGAAGCCGGCGGTTTCATGGACAAACAAGGCCGCATCCTCGGCTGGCTCAACGAACTGGCGTTCGCCCCGGTCGATTATAATCCCGAGGCCGCTGCCGACGAATGGTCCGGTGACCGGGGCGTGGGTGCGCTGTATTTCTCACAGCAGGCCGTGAACAAACTATTGCCGAGGGCAGACATCCAAGCCCCGGACAGCATGGGACAGCCGGAAAAACTCAAGCTGGTGCAGGAGTTGATGGCCAAAGGCGATGAACGGGCGGCGAAAATTTACGAGACCATCGGCGTTTATCTCGGCTACACCATTCCGCACTACGCGGACTTCTACGACTTCAATCACCTGCTGATCTTGGGCCGCGTCACGACGGGGAAAGGCGGAGACATTGTCATCGCGAAAGCCCGCGAAGTCTTGAAGGCGGAATTTCCGGAGATTGCGCGGAAAGTGGCCATCCATGTGCCGGACGAAAAATCCCGTCGCGTCGGCCAGGCGGTGGCGGCGGCAAGTTTGCCTGAACTCAAGAAATAAGCTTATGGAACTGCACAACTCCACGGCGGAGGTATTCATTCCTGATGGTAAACCACAGGCTGACGCCCTGAAGCGCATCACGCACCTCGGCATCGGCGCGCATCAGGATGATCTGGAATTCATGGCCTTCCACGGCATTCTCGAATGCTTCGCGCGCGATGACAAATGGTTCGGCGGCGTGACGTGCACCAACGGTTCCGGCAGTTCCCGCACTGGCCCGTATGCCCAGTTCACCGACGAGCAGATGATGAAGATCCGGCGGCAGGAACAGAATACCGCCGCCACCATCGGCCAATATGGCGTGATGATCCAGTTAGACTATCCGAGCCAGGCCATCAAACGCTGGGATGACCGGGATCTGAAAAACGACCTAAGAGTCATCCTGGAAGCCACCCATCCCGAAGTCGTTTACACGCATAATCCGGCGGACAAGCACGACACGCACATCGCGGTGGTGGTGGCGGCCTTGCAGGCGCTGCGCGAAATGTCATATACAAAACTCCCGAAGCGGGTCATCGGCTGCGAGGTCTGGCGTAGCCTCGACTGGTTGCCGGACGATGAAAAGATCGTCATGGACGTGAGCGGGCATGACAATTTGGCGGCCGCCTTGAACGGGGTGTTTGATTCGCAGATCGCCGGCGGCAAACGTTACGACCTCGCCACGATGGGCCGCCGTTCCGCCAACGCGACCTTCTTCGATTCGCACGCGACGGACAAAGCCAACCAAGTCATCTTCGGCATGGATCTCACGCCCCTGATCTATGACGACGTGAACCTGGATGTCCGGGACTATGTGTGCGGCTTCATTGACCGGTTCCGGGCGGATGTGCGCCAGAAATTCGGCGATCGCTTTGGCTACGTTTGATATGGAAATCATCATTCAACCCACCGCCGAAGTTGCGACCAGCGTCGCGGCCCGCGTCATCGCGCGGCTCTTGCGCGAGAAACCGAACGCCGTCCTTGGCCTCGCCACGGGCAGCACCCCCGTGTTGCTCTACCGCGAACTCATCGCGATGAAGCTCGACTGGCGCAAGGTGACGACCTTCAATCTCGACGAATACGTCGGGCTGGAGGCGGCGCATCCACAGTCCTACCACAGCTTCATGTGGGAGAATCTTTTTCGGCACATCAACATCGCGAAAAAGAACATCCATATCCCCGACGGCATGACGCGAGACATCCCGAAGTTCTGCGCGAAGTATGAAAAACAGATCCAGGCGGCAGGCGGGATTGATTTACAGGTGCTGGGCATCGGCACGGACGGTCACATCGGGTTCAACGAGCCGACGTCCTCGCTGGCCTCGCGCACACGCATCAAGACGCTGACGCAACAGACGCGGAAGGACAACGCGCGGTTCTTCGGCAGCGAAGACGCCGTGCCGCATCACGTCATCACCATGGGCATCGGCACGATCATGGAAGCGCGCCAGAACCTGCTGTTGGCGTTTGGCGCCGGCAAGGCCAAGGCCATTGCGGAAGCGGTAGAAGGCCCGATCACCTCACTCAACCCCGCCACGGTGCTGCAAATGCATCCGGTCACCAAAGTCTGCCTGGATGCGCCGGCGGCAGGACAACTCAAACGGGCGGATTATTATCGCTGGGTCTATGACAACAAACCCGACTGGCAACGATATTAAGACGGCCATGCACTCCACTTCCCATTCCAACTTGGTTCGACTGATAATCCGATGCGGCCAGTTGCCGGACTTTGATGATGCCGACCTGGCGGCGGTGCGCACAGCGTTTGCGGCGGCGACTCCCTGTGCCATGGGGCAGGAGTGGCGCGCGGAACTGGAACAGGATTTTTTGCCGGCTCAGGTGCGGGTGGGCTGGCGGTTGGATGAGCTGCTGGTGTTCGCGGAATTGACCGACCGGGACATCTTCAGCCACGCCACGGGCGACAACGAGCGGATGTGGGAGTTGGGCGACACCTTTGAAATGTTCCTGCGACCGTCCTGGCAGACGGAGTATTTCGAGTTGCATGTCACGCCGAACAATCACCGATTGCAATTGCGGATTCCGAGCTTCGAGGCATTGCGCCGGGCGCAGACCGCCGAGGAATTCGCTGCCTTTCACCTGCCAGCGAATTCCTTTCATTCCCGGACCTGGGTGCAGCCTGAAAATCAAAAGTGGTTCGTCTTCGCGGCCGTTCCTGCGCGAATGGTCTGTGGTCAGGCCCAATTGATCCCGGAAACCCGCTTGCACTTTTCATTCAGCCGCTATGACTACACTCGGGGCGATGCTGAGCCTGTGATTTCTTCCACCTCACCGCATGCGGTCGCCAGCTTTCACCGGCAAGAGGAGTGGGGCGAACTGACCATTGTGAACTCGAATTCCTGAAACCGCATGAGCAAACCCACTTTATTGGTCATGGCCGCTGGCATGGGCAGCCGCTACGGCGGTCTTAAGCAAATTGATCCCGTCGGGCCGAACGGCGAGACCATCATTGACTACTCGATCTACGACGCGCTGCGGGCCGGGTTTGGCAAACTCGTCTTCGTCATCCGGCAGGACATCGCCGCGCAGTTCCAGGAAATCATCGGCGCAAGGTTTGAAAAGCGCATCGCCGTGGAATACGTCTTTCAGGAACTCGACAAACTGCCGCCCGGGTTTGCCGTGCCGAATGGCCGCACCAAACCGTGGGGGACGAGCCACGCCATTCTCATGGCGTCGGAGACCATTCGCGAACCGTTCGCGGCCATCAACGCCGATGATTTTTACGGCGCGCAATCGTTTCGCCTGCTGGCTCAACACCTCGGTTCCGGCAGCCCGGATTATGCGATGGTGGGATTCGTTTTGCGCAACACGCTGTCCGATTTCGGCAGCGTGGCGCGCGGGGTCTGCCAGGTGGATCAAGATGATTTTCTACAGACCGTCACCGAGTTGACCAAGATTGAACGCGATGGCCACCGGGCCAAAGACACCAGCGCCAGCGGCGTGGTCACGCCGCTCACCGGCGATGAAGTCGTCTCGATGAACATGTGGGGATTTACCCCGGCGTTGTTTCCTCAGTTGCAAAATTACTTCACGGCGTTCCTGCAAAAGAGCGGGCACGAATTGAAATCCGAATGCTATATCCCCAGCGCTGTCAACGAGCTGCTGACGGCCCGGCAGGCCCGGGTGAAAGTATTGCGGACCCAGGATTCCTGGTTCGGCGTCACCTACCGCGAAGACCGCCCCCGCGTGGTCGAGAGCATCCGCCGACTCATCGCCCGCGGCGATTATCCCGAAACACTTTGGTCCTAAAAATGAAACTCAAACACAACGTCCGGCTGGTCGCCAGCCACTTCCAAATCCACGGTGCTTTTCAAGAAGCCGCGCCTTATGGCAGCGGCCACATCAACGACACTTACTGCGCCATCTTTGATCAGGCCGGCACGCCGGTGCGCTACATCTTCCAGCGCATCAACCATAACATCTTCAAAAATCCGGTGGCGCTCATGGAGAATATCCAGCGCGTCACGGCGCATCTGGCGGGCAATGCGAACGGCGATATGAATTTCAGCCGGCGGGCTTTGACGCTGGTGGCCTCGCGGAAGGGTGAGTCGTATCACCGCGACGCAGATGGCAACTATTGGCGCTGTTATCTCTTCATCGAGATGGCCAAGACGTATGACGCCGTCGAATCTCCAAAGCAGGCGTATCAAGCCGCCAAGGCCTTTGGTCAATTCCAGAAAATGCTGGCCGACCTGCCGTTGCCCCGGTTGCACGACACGATCCCGGATTTTCATCACACGCCCAATCGCTTTGCCAATCTGGAGAAGGCCATCGCGGCCAACAAAGCCAACCGGCTGTCGCTGGCAAAAGCGGAAATTGATTTTGCGTTGCAGCGGAAATCCATCTGCAGCGTGCTGCTGGATGCAAAATTGCCTGAGCGAGTGACGCACAATGACACTAAGTTCAATAACGTCATGCTGGACAATGCCACGGGCGAAGGCATTTGCGTAATTGACCTGGACACGGTGATGCCGGGGCTGGCGCTTTATGATTTCGGCGACATGGTGCGCACCACCACCAGCCCGGCGAAGGAGGACGAGCGGGATCTCTCCAAAGTGACGATGCAGTTCCCGATGTTCGAGGCGCTGGTGCGCGGGTATCTGAGTTCGGCGGGGGAATTCCTGACCCCGGCGGAGAAGAAGTTGCTGGCGTTCTCCGGCAAGCTCATCACGTTTGAGATTGGCCTGCGCTTCCTGACGGATTATCTGGAGGGCGACACCTATTTCAAGGTGCATCGCGACGGGCACAACCTTGACCGCTGCCGCACACAGTTCAAATTGGTCGAGTCCATCGAGCAACAGGAAAAGGTAATGAACAAACTCGTGGAGAGCATTTAATATGAAAATTCTCGTTACCGGCGGTGCCGGTTTTATCGGCAGCCACATCGTTGAACATTTCCAAGGCCGGGCCGAGGTGCGTGTGTTGGACAACTTGCGCTCCGGCTTCAAGCACAACCTCGCGGGATTCCAACACGAGTTCATCGAGGCATCCATCCTGGATCGCGCGGCGGTGCGCCAAGCCGTGCAAGGTGTGGATTATGTTTTCCATCTCGCCGCCATGATCAGCGTGCCGGAATCCATGGCCAAACCGGTCGAGTGCAACGAACTCAACACCACTGGCACGCTCATCGTGCTGGAGGAAGCCGCCAGGGCGGGAGTCAAGAAACTCGTCTTGAGCAGTTCGGCGGCAATTTATGGCGACAACCCGGTCGTGCCGAAAGTCGAGACCATGTTGCCCGAACCGAAAAGCCCCTACGCCATCACCAAACTCGACGGGGAGTATTACTGCAAGCTGTTCGCGGACGAAGGCCGGTTGCCGACCGCCTGCCTGCGTTACTTCAACGTCTTCGGCCCGCGTCAGGATCCCAAGAGCCAGTATGCCGCCGCCGTGCCCATCTTCATTGACCGCGCGGTAAAGCATCTACCCATCACCATTTACGGCGACGGCGAGCAAACGCGGGATTTCATCTTTGTGAAGGACATCGCCGCCGCCAACGCCTATTTCGCCACGCAATCCCAGGCTACGGGCGTGTTCAACGTGGCCTACGGCAAGAAAATCACCATCAACGATCTCTGCACGACGATCTGCCAACTGACCGGCTCGAAATCGGAGATCAAGCACGCTCCGGAACGGGCGGGAGATGTGAAGCATTCCATGGCGGCGATTGACCGATTACGGGCGGCGGGTTTCGCACCGGTATCGGATTTCTCAACCGGCCTGCGAACTACCATCAACGCGTTCAGGGAGGCGCACGTCTAGCGGCTATGACCGGACAGGATTCCAACTCGACAACCTTGGCAGACAAACCGGTTTCCCGAACCGGAAGGTTGGTCTGTCGTCGTCAGAGACTTCGGTTGCTCGCGTTGCTGGTGTTCTCCGTGGTGGCCAGCTTGGTCTGGTTCTTCTGGCCTGCCCGGCCGAATCTGGCCGGCTTTGATCCGGCGGCCATGGCCCAACTGGAAACGGCCATGTGGCGGGACTATTACGGCCAGCGGTGGCTGCCATTGCTTGGGCATACGTGGCGGGCTTCGCGTCAGCAATACGGCTTTTCACGGTGGGACAGTTTGCGACTGGCGTGGCACGCGGCCCGGGCGGCCCGCGCGTTTCAGCGCGACACAAATGATCCGGCGGCGATATCCGCCATGACTGCTTACTATCAAGTGGTGGCCAAGGCTGCGCCCGGTGCGTTTGACGCCCGGAAGGCCGCCGGCTGGGAGGTGCAATGGTGGCGGCAACGTCGTGAATCCGCCCCGTCAGGAGAATGGAGTCAGACGATTGCAGCGTTGACGGCCTCGCTTTACGGGTGCTCCGCCGAGCAAATGCTGCCTGCTGCCCAGGCTCGAACTCAGACCATGGTTTATCGGGATGCGCGGCGGAAGACCGGACTGAACGATGCCGAATGGCGCGAAGTATCGCGGCAACTTTTTACTGCCTACGACCAGTTAAGGCAGGCGGTTAAAAATCCTCAGCGGCCGGGAGCATCGCATCCAGCCGTTCACCTTGATTACCGTCTCGCGCCTGATAAACGGCTGATCCCTGATTCTTCCGCAAACTGCCAGTTCTTCCATATCGGGGTTGAGTGTTGCGAGCCACCGCCTTCAGCCCCGATTTTCTGGCATAACATTTGTGAGTGTCAGGTGACATATTTCACCGCCAGCCAGTTATGCTGAACGCCTCTGAAACAAAACCGGTCCACGGTCCCGCCGCCCCGGCAAATCAGGTGCTGTTCCTCTGCTCGGGGAACTATTATCGCAGCCGGTTTGCGGAAGCAGTTTTTAATTACCACTGTGATCGGCGGCAACTCGGTTGGCGTGCGTATTCGCGTGGGCTGGCCATCCACCTTGCGCCGCCCAACCACCTCTCGCCGGCAACGCGCATAGGCCTGAGGCTTCGGGGTATTCCCTTCCATCATACGGCGGCCGAAAAACAGGCCGTGACCGCCGCCGACATGCGCAAGGCAGCCGTGTGCATCGCTTTGAAGGAAATCGAACACCGTCCTTTGATCCAAACGCTTTTTCCGGGTTGGGAAGACCGGGTGATTTACTGGGACATTCATGATGTGGATGTCGCGCTGCCCGGAGCAATGCTGCCTATGCTCGAACAGAAAGTGATGATGCTGATCGAAAAACTGACTGGTTGCCGCCCGTAAACATGAAACAAACCATGAATCCCGCAATAGAAGATCTAGCCGCCGGTATCAGCGCGACGGTCAATCTGCCCACGGTGGCAATCGGTTTCGTCAGCTATAGGGACGCAATGGTTCCCATGGTCGGCGGGCACCAGAGCTTGGAACAAATCGAGCGGAGCTCACCATGCAAACCATCACCGCGCGGGACAAGACCGCCGTGCCCAATGCCAGCAGCCGGTTTATAAGATTGAAGGTAACGCAGCCGTGAAAACTCTCTCGTTGATAGGCGCGGTTTGAATCGGTTTTAGCTCGCAACTTGTTGCTGGCGGATTGTTTCTCGTGCGGGAGACAGCCGCGCTGGCGCGGGTTGCGAGCTTTTACTTTTTAATTAGCCAAGTCTGTGCAGTGTTGAAATTCAAACGCGAATGCCAGTCTTCTTCTTTGCCCGCTCGTGCTTGGGCTTGACGGTTACTTGATCTGAGGCAGTTTCCTCGTTGGTTTCGGTTGAAATTTCCTCGGCTTGAGCGGGAGCCTGATTCTTGGTGAGATCCAGTTTGTCCTCAATCTCCGACTGACGTTTGACCAGAAAGTGATACCGCTCCTCTTTCTCAAAAGTTGCGCCCACTTTGGTTTCCAGTTCGCCCGCGCGTTTCTGCGAATCCTTTATATCCACCTCCAGCTTGGCGGCGCGTTCCTCAAATCCTTGCACCGTGGCTTCAAGGGATCGGATTGTGCCGAGCGCCGTGTCAGTGACGCGGGTGCTGTAGCTGTTTTTACCTCGCAACACCAACTCGGCGGAATCGTTGTAGCTGGAACGCATGAACAAATCGTAGCCGGCAAAAGTGCCGAGGCGGATGTCTTCACCAAAACGCAGTTTGATTTTCTCGGCGCGGCGGAGCAGCAATTCACCGGCGACCCCGCGATTGTCGAGCACCTGCTTGTCCAGTTCGATGCGGAACTTATCGCCCGACGTATCTTGCCGCAGTTTCAAATCTTCCCGCAAGTTCGCCAGCCGTTCTGTCCACTTCTCCACCTCGTCACGCGCATAACGCAGATTGGTGCGGATGCGGTATTGTTCCTCGGCATGGGCGTGACGCAGCCGCGTCATTCGGATCAGTTCCGCGTCCACCTGTGCTTTTTCGATGACTAGCGGATTACCTGAAGCGATGGCCTTGACCTCGGCATAAGTCAGCGCCGCCGAATCCATGTCCTCCAGCCGGCGCACCGTCATGTCGCCGCTCATCACCTGAGCAATGAACTTGGCCTTCGTCTCCAAAGTCTGCCACATATAGGCGTCAAAGCTGCCTTCAGTGACATAGCGATAAATCTGCACGGACGGATTTTTATTGCCCTGCCGCAAGATACGCCCCTCGCGCTGCTCCACGTCCGCCGGCCGCCACGGTGCGTCGAGATGATGCAACGAAATCAGCCGTTCCTGCACGTTGGTTCCCGACCCCATTTTCTGAGTGCTGCCGAACAGCACGCGGACTTTGCCTTCGCGCACGGAACGGAACAACGCGAGCTTTGCCGCGTCGGCGTCATAATCCTGAATGAAGGCGATTTCATTTTCCGGGATGCCGAGCCGTTGCAATTTGTCAGCCATGTCACGATAAACGGAAAAGCCACGATCTTGCGGCGTGGACAAATCACAAAAGACCAGTTGTGTTGAACGATTATCTTTAGTCGCTTCCCAAATCCGATGAATGTTTTCAACCGCCAGATTCACCTTGCTCTGCGGATCGTCTGGCAGTTCGGGTTTCATCAGCCGCAAATCCAGCGCGGCCTTGCGGCCTTCCGTCGTGATCTTGAGCATGTTGTCCTCACGCGGATCAACGCGCCCACGTTTCAACGCCTCGGCACGTCGGGCTAGACCCTCGACAAACTTTTTTAATTCCGATGATGCCGGCGCATGACAGATGGCCGGCTTTTCACCTTCCAGCTTCGGACGCGGCAGGTTGAGCATCTGCGCCGTCTGCACATCCGCCGTCTGCCGGAAAATCTGCATCAGCTCCGGCACGTTGACGAAGCGGGCGAAGCGCGTGTTGAGCCGATAGCCAGCGCCATCCGGGGAAAGTTCCATCGCCGTCACCGGCTCGCCGAATGTCGCCGCCCAGCCGTCGAAATGATGCAGATTATGTTTCTGCAACGCCTGCGGCTGTAAATATCGCTGCATGGTGAACATCTCGGCCATGCTGTTGGCGATCGGCGTGCCGGTCGCGAACACCACGCCGCCGCCGTTGTTCGCCGACTGGACATGGCGGACTTTCAGATACATATCGAACGCCCGCTCGCTGGCCGTCTGCGGCAACCCGGCAATGCGGGTCATCTTGGAAACGTAAAAGAGATTTTTGAAGTAGTGTGCCTCGTCCACAAACAGCCGGTCAATGCCGAGTTCTTCAAACGTCAGCGTGTTGTCCTTCCTGTGCGTGGCGGCCAAATCCTGAAGTTTCGTCTCCAGCCGTTTCTTGGCCTTTTCCAGTTCCTTGACCAACCGGCGATTTTCCGGGTCGGCGTGTTCACGTTTTATTTTTTCCAACTCCGCCAATTGTTCCCGAAAAAATCGTTCCTGGGTTTCCTGTGACAAGGGGATGCGCTCAAACCCGGAGTGCGTGACGATGACGGCATCCCAATTGCCGGTGGCAATGCGGCTAAAAAGTTTTTTGCGGTTCTTCGACTCAAAATCTTCCTTGCCCGCCACGAGGATATTCGCACCCGGATACAGCATGAGTAGTTCGGTCGAGAACTGGCCGAGCATGTGATTGGGCACGGTGAACAAAGGCTTGTTTGCCAGTTTCAGCCGTTTTAATTCCATGCCGGCGGCGACCATCGTGAACGTCTTGCCTGCGCCGACGACATGGCCGAGTAGCGTGTTGTCCGTTTGCAAGATTCGCCACACGCCGGATTTTTGATGCCCATGCAGTTGCACGGCGGCACTCGCGCCGGGCAAGGTCAGATGCTCGCCATTGAACGTGCGGATGCGTGAGTGATTGAACGTGTCATTGTAAAGACGCACGAGCCGTTCGCGCCGCCCGTCATCCGACCAAAGCCATTTTGAGAACTGTTCCTTGATGCGCTCCTGTTTCTCTCTCGCGGCCTCGGTGTGCTGCGCGTTAACAACCGGCTTCTTGTCCACATAGTCATAAACCGTGGGTGTCTTGAGATTCAGGGTTTCTTCGATGAGTTCGAGCGCGGTGAAACGCTCTGTTCCCCAATCGGTCGTGTTCGCCGTTGCACCGCGCGCCTCCCAATTGCCGGTGACACTCCACGAACCGAGCGCGTGGATGTGACCGACTTCGACGCCGGACGGAATGCCGAGCAAACTATGGACAAAATCTTTCACGTCGGACGACGGCAACCACGATGCACCCAGCCGCACGTCAATTTCCGTGGCCGGCAAATCCTGCGGCAGCACGGACTTCAACGCCTCCACGTTTTCATGGTAACGATGATCGGCAACACTGGCCGTGTCCGCCGCAACCAACTTTTCGCGGACGTTGCCCGAAAGATAGTGGTCTTCGGTCTCCCATTGCTTCGTTTGCGGATTGAGAAAAATCAAACCTTTCAGATCCGGCAAAATTTCATCAACGGGTTTGTTGAGCAGTCCGGCCATGTGCTCCAAATCCACGCGGCCCTTTTCATTCAACGTGACGAGCAATGCCTCCTTGGGCGTCCCCGCCGATTCAATGGCCTGCTTGTGGTGGATGGTGCGTTCACGGAAGATGGCGGCCTTGGTCGCCATCTTTTTCTCGTCGTTGTAGTTTTCCAGCGACAAGAGCAGCGGCAAATCCGGGTCGCCAAAAAAAGCCCGCTGATTGACCGGCGTGCTGATTGGACCGAAGCGGTTGACAAAACGGTCATAGACCAGATTGAGCTGGAAGCGCGCATCGCCAACCTGTTCCTCGGTGCTCCCGTCGAGCTGCGAACGCAGGCAGACCCGCACCGCGTCGCGCACATCAATCAACCGCCGGATGCGGGTGCGCG
>Ga0007882_10001009_pt1 | contig 16632 bp, 18 predicted proteins | sample CryBogCBH12Aug01_FD_71195 | JGI IMG/M metagenome (GOLD analysis project Ga0007882, IMG submission 71195) | Freshwater microbial communities from Crystal Bog, Wisconsin, USA - CBH12Aug09.1 | ecosystem: Environmental > Aquatic > Freshwater > Lake | place: Crystal Bog, Wisconsin, USA | collected... | reverse complement strand
GATGCGATATTGATGCCCTCACCGGTTACCCATGTTTCGGGCTTTGCCAATGGTCTTGAAATGCCGCTGGTGTGCGGCACACGCACGGTGCTGATGGAAAGCTGGGAGGCGGGCGCGGCGCTGGATTTGATCGCACGGCACCAAGTGGTGGGCACCGTTGCCGCCACGCCCTTTCTCGTGGAGCTGGCGGCGGCGGCGCGCAAGGCGGGCCAGCGCCTGCCCTCGCTGCGTTTCTTTGCCTGCGGCGGGGCGGCGGTGCCAGATGACGTGATCCCGGCGGCCAATGCCGCCTTCGACAACGCCCGCGCCTTTCGGGTTTTCGGCAGCTCCGAGGTGCCCCTCGTTACCTTCGGCTGGCCCGACGACGAGCATCTGGCCGCCACCACCGATGGCCGGCTGGTCGATTACCAATTGCGGATTGTGGATGGCGACGACCAGGATCTGCCACAAGGCCGCGAGGGCGAGATTCTGGCGCGCGGCCCGGCGATGATGCTGGGCTATGCCGATACGGATCAGACCGCCGAGGCCATCACGCCCGACGGCTATTTCCGCACCGGCGATCTTGGGGTGCTGGCCGAAAATGGCGCGCTCACCATCACCGGCCGCAAGAAAGACCTGATCATTCGCGGCGGCGAGAACATCAGCGCCCGCGAGATCGAGGATGTGCTGCACACCCATCCCTCGGTGCGCGAGGCCAGTGTGGTGGCCATGCCGCATCCGCGATTGGGCGAGGGGGTTTGCGCCTATATCATCGCGCGGGGGCCTGCGCCCAGTGCGGCAGAGCTGGCCCGCCATGTTGCCGAAAGCGGCCTTGCCCGGCAGAAAATCCCCGAGCGTTTCGAGTTTGTCGAGGACTTCCCCCGCACCGCCTCGGGCAAGATCCGCAAGGACCGGCTGCGCGAGGATGTGCGGGCGAAGGTGGCGGGCTGACCTGGCCCCGTCCCATTCCTGGCGTCACACCGCTGCGGAAACGCCGATCAGCACACAGGACAGCGACAGCAGGCCGAGCTTCATCCAGGATGCCTGCTCGCGAAAGACCGAGACCGCGATGATGATCGAGGCCAGCGGCACCGCCGCCGCGAGGATCGGCATGATCAGCGACAGCGCCATGCCCTGACGCAAGGTTTCGGCGAGCAGGAACAGCGATACCGCATAGGTCGCGAGGCAGGCGGCGGTCCACAGCGGATCGCGGAAACCGGTCGTCTTGACCAGCATGGTCACCCCGGCGATCTGCGTTAGCGTAACCAGCGTCACCATCAAGATGGCGCGCAGGGGGATGGTGTCGGGCATAGCTATTGCGCTCCCGTGGCCCGCGCGATGCTGGCGTTGATTGCCTCGGTGCTGGGATTGCCGCGCAGGGTCAGCCCGCCGTTTACCTGCAGGTTTTCGCCGCTCATGAAGCATTCGTCGCTGGCGAGAAACACGGCGGCGGCGGCAATATCTTCCGAAGTGCCGATCCGGCCCAGCGGATAGCCCGCGAGGAAGGCCTCGAACAGGCCGGGAACCGTCTTGGCATCGGCGGTCATTGGGGTGTCGGTCAGGCCGGGCGAGATCGAGTTGGCGCGAATGCCCTCCCTGCCAAACTCATGGGCGATGCAGCGGATCACATGATCGGTGCCGGCCTTGGTGCCCATATAGGCGGCATGGTCGTTGAGCATGATCGTGGCGGTGGCCGAGCTGATCTGGATGATCGAGCCGCCGCGCCCGCCATGGGCTTTGCCCATCTTGCGGATCATCGCCTGAAAGAAATGGAAAGGGCCGACAAATTGCAGCGCGGTCATCGCCGCCATATCTTCGGCGGTGGTGTCGAGGAAGGGTTTGAGCAGACCCCAGCCCGTGGCGTTGAGGGCGATGTCTATCCCGCCAAGCTGGGCGGCGGCGGTGTCGGCCAGAGCGGTAACGCTCGCCTCATCGGTGAGATCGCAGGTGGCAAAGGCGCAGCCGGTCTCGGTGGCAAAGGCGGCCAGCACATCGCCCTTGCGCCCCGAAACCAGCACGCGCGCGCCCTCGGCGATAAACCTGCGGGCGATATGCTGGCCCATGTTGCCCGGGCTGCTGGCACCCAGGATAACGGCGGTCTTGCCTTGCAGGCGGCCCATGTCACTCTCCTGTTAAGTCTATTTTCCCTGCGCTACCACGCTCTGGCGTGGGCGGGGGCCTGATTAAAAAGGTAGTGGCTCTCGGGGCGGCGCTGGGCAAGAAACACGCGGTATAATTTATGCAAGGGCGAGGAACGCATCATGGATCTGGGGCTCAAGGGCAAGAAAGTCATCCTCACTGGCGGTAGCCGTGGCATTGGCCGCGCGGCGCTGGAGATCTTCGCGCAGGAAGGCTGCGACGTGGCCTTTTTCTCGCGCAACGCCGAGCAGGTGGCCGAGACGGTCAAATCGTTGTCGCGCCATGGCGGCAAGGTGATCGGCGAGTCTTTCGATCTTTCCGATCTGGCGGCCTATCCCGCCTGGCTGCAATCCGCCGCCGAGAGGCTTGGCGGCTGCGACATCTTTGTGCCCGGCGCCAGCGCCTCGGGCTCGGGCGCCACGGGCGACTGGGATGCCTGCTTTAACGCCGATATCAAGGGCACCGTGATCGGCTGCGAAACGCTGGAGCCCTATCTGGAAAAATCGGGTTCGGGCTCGATCGTCATGATTTCCAGCACCGCTGGCATTGAAACCTTCCTCGTGCCGCAGGCCTTCAATGCGCTGAAGGGCGCGCTGCTGGTCTATGCCAAGCAATTGGGTCAGGCGCTGGGGGGGAAGGGCATCCGCGTTAATGCCGTCTCGCCGGGGCCAATCGCTTTTCCGGGCGGCAATTGGGAAGCGATCAAGGCCGCGATGCCCGAGCTATACGACGCCACGCAAGCGCAATTCGCGCTGGGCCGCTGGGGTGGGCCGGATGAAGTGGCCCGCTCGATTGTGTTCCTCGCCAGCCCCGCCTCGTCTTACACCACGGGCACCAACATCGTGATCGATGGCGGCTATACCAAGCGGGTCCAGTTCTAGGGGTATGGCACCGCTTCCCGGCATTCGCGGGGTGCACCATATCGGCATTTCGGTGCCCGATCTGGCGGTGGCGCGCGGCTTTTATCTCGATTTGCTCGGCGCGGTGGAGGAAGTGCCGCCGCTGATCTGGCGTGACAATCCCTTCATCGACCGCGCCATCGGGCTGGAGGGCAGCGCCGCCAGCCAGTTCATGTGCCGGCTGGGCAACATCCAGATCGAGGTGTTTGAATACACCGCGCCCCGCTCGGCCCCGCAAGACCCCGACAAGGGCGTGCACCACTTCGGCTACACCCATTTCGCCATCGAGGTGGAGGATGTGGCGGCGGTGCACGCGCGGCTGGTGGAGGCCGGCTTTCGGGTTCACGCGCCGCCCGCGCTGGAGGGGATCACGCTGGATGCCGATGGCCGCAAGCATGGGTATGCCGCGAGCTATGTGCGCGATCCTTTTGGCAACGTGTTCGAGATCATCGAAGTGCACGATTGCGAAGCCATGAAGCCGATTTAGGATAAAACGATGGATTTGGGACTAGCGGGTAAGCGGGTTGTGGTCAGCGCGGGAACGCGCGGTGTCGGGCGGGCGATTGTCGAGGGGTTGCTCGATGAGGGCGCGATTGTGTCGTTTTGCGCGCGCCGGGCGCGGCGCGGGCAGGCCAATCCGAGCAACACCGAGGTCTATGCCAACACCATGGATGGCGATGGCGTCGAGGATGCGCTGGAAGCCCTGCGGGGGCGCGGCACCGCCTATGGCGCGGTGGTCGATTGCGGCTATTTCGACGATGTCACCGCCTGGGTCGAGGGGGCCGCGCGCCAGATGGGCGGGATCGATATCGCCATTTCCTGTGCTTCGGCGCTGGGCGGCATCCCGCGCAGCCGCACTGGGTGGGACATCAGCTACAATGTCGATCTGATGTCGGCGGTGGCGATGTTTGATACGGCGCTGCCCCATTTCCGGGTGGCTGGCGGCGGGGCATTCGTCCAGCTCTCCACCATCACCGCCATCGAGAACCACGCCTTTGGCGAAAGCGGGCTGAGCTATGGGGCGATCAAGGCGGCGCTAATCAATTACGTGCACCAGCTTTCGATCGACTACATGAAGGAAGGCATAAGGGCCAATTGCGTCTGCCCCGGGCCAACCTGGGTGGACGACGGCAGCTGGGCGTTCCTCGAGGATGTGATGCCCGATTACGTCGTCGCCAACCGGGATCGTCACCCGGCGGGGCGGTTTGGACGGCCCGGGGAAATCGCCAATGCGGTGCTGTTCCTCGCCTCGCAGAAAGCCTCGTGGATCACTGGCGCGAATCTGACCGTGGATGGCGGCTTCACCCGCAACGTCAAATATTAGGGCGCTATTGCCGCGTCATCGCCCCGCCATCCACGAAGAAGCCCTGCCCCGACATGAAGCGCGCATCGTCAGACGCGAGGAAGGCGATGACATCGGCGATGTCTTCGGGCTGGCCCAGCCGGCCAAGCGCGGCTTTCTTTTCGAAATAGCTGCGAAACTCGGGCATCGCGCTGAAGGCTGGCGCGGTCATCGGGGTCTCGATCACGCCGGGCTGGAGGCAGTTTACCGTGATGCCCCATGGCCCCAGCTCGCAGGCGGCGGAGCGGGTAAGCCCCAGCACCGCGTGCTTCGAGGCCCCATAGGCCGCCAGCCCGGCATCGCCAAACCGCGCCATGGTGGAGCCGATGGTGATGATCCGGCCATGCGCCGATTGCTTGAGCGCCGGTATCGCATCGCGGATCAGGCGGAACACGGCGGTGACATTGACCGCCATCACCGTGTCGAGATAGGCGTCGTCGTGGCCCTCCAGCGGATGGAAGGCGGAGATGCCCGCGCAGGGCACCACGATATCAAGCCCGCCGTGGCGCGCCACCGCCTGCGTCACCAGCTCGGCATTGATGCCGGGGCTGGTGACATCGGCCAGGCAATCGACCGCACCCGAGAGATCAACCGTAAATACCCGCGCCCCATCTGCCGCCAGACGGCGCGCGGTGGCGGCGCCGATGCCCGATCCCGCGCCGGTAACCAGCGCGCTGCGCCCGGCCAGCCTGCCAGTCATCAGGCGATTTTCAGCACCAGTTTCCCGGTGTTGGCACCGGAAAACAGCCGCATGAAGGCGGGATAGGCGTTCTCCAATCCCGCCTGCTGATCCTCATCCATGCGGATTTTCCCCTGCGCCAGCCATTGCGCCATTTGCGCGGCCCCTTCGGCAAAGCGCGGCACATAGCCGGAGATGAGAAAACCGTGGATCGTCGCCTCCTTGGCCAGCACCTGCCACAGGTTGCGGATGCCGATCTTTTCCGGCTCGTTATATTCGCTGATCAGCCCGCACAGAATGATGCGGGCCTTGCGGGCAAGGTTGAAAAGCTCCGCTTCCAGCACGGTTCCGCCCACATTCTCGAACACGATATCGACGCCGCCGGGTGCGGCGGCGGCGATCTCGGCCGAGAGCTCGGCCACGCCCTTGCCCTTGTAGTCGATGGCGACGTCAAAGCCGTAGTCCTCGATCAACCGCCGGCATTTATCCGCTCCGCCAGCGATGCCGATCACCCGGCAACCCATGATTTTGCCGATCTGCCCCACCACCGAGCCGACCGCGCCCGCCGCGCCCGAGACCAGCAGGGTTTCGCCGGCCTTAGGCTTGGCAACATCGGTCATGCCGAAATAGGCGGTCAGCCCGACCGCGCCGAGGGTTGATAGAAAGCGGGAGGGCGAATCGACTTGCGAGACATCTATCGGGCCGGTGAACCCGCCCGCAACATCAACCGAATAATCCTCCAGCCCATTAAGACCGAGTACCCAGTCTCCCGGCTTAAAATCAGGATTATCAGAGGCATGAATCACGCCAACCGTGGTCGCCCGCACGGGATCGCCCAAAGTGATTGGTGGCATATAGCTGGGGGCGTCGTCCATCCATCCGCGCTGCGCCGGATCGAGCGAGGCGTAATGGTTGCGCACCACGAAGCCTCCCTTGGGCGGCACCGGGATAGGGGCCTCCACGAGGCTGAAATCCTCGGCAACCGGGTTGCCATGGGGTCTGCGCATCAGCAGAAAACGGCGATTTACGGACATTGATCCCCTCCCGGACAGGTCTCGTCTGTTCGCGCTTCGGGGCTGTTGGCGCACCTGTAACAAGTAGCAGTTCCAACTTTCGGGATCGAATAGTAGCTACAGAACCCAGGGTATCAATATTGCGAAATTACCGCAAAGTTCCAGGGAGTGGGAATATGTTTAAGCTTTTTAAGCGCCGATTGGTATTGTGTGCTTTGACCAGCACGGCGCTTGTCGGGGTTGCCACCCCAGCGCTGGCCAATGATGCGGCGCCGGCTGCCAGCTCTGCATCCAACGCAGCTGACGCCAACACCATCATCGTTTCGGCCCGTCGCCGCAGCGAGTCCTTGCAGTCGACGCCGGTGGCCATCACCGCGATCAACACCGCCATGCTGGAGGCCAAGGGCTCGACCAACATTGCCGATCTGCAGGGTGCCGCACCTGGCCTGCTGATCACCCAGCAGAACTCGGGTGCTGCAGCCGCCAACCTCTCGATGCGTGGCCTGACCTACGCCGACGTCGAAAAGTCGCAGACCCCGACCGTGGGCGTGGTGGTCGATGGCGTGGCGCTGGGCACCAACACCGGCCAGCTGCAGGATACGTTCGACGTTGCCCAGATCGAAGTGCTGCGCGGGCCGCAGGGCACGCTGTTTGGTGCCAACACCATCGGCGGCGTGGTCAGCATTCAGCGCACGAAGCCGACCATGGAAACCGGCGCCAAGATGGAGTTTTCCTACGGCCAGTGGAACACTTGGGACGGCAAGGCGCTCGTCAATTTCGGCAATGGCACGAGCTGGGGCATCAAGGCGTGGTATACCCACAACCAGACCGACGGCTATTACATCAACACCACCACCAACAGCCGCACCGGCGGCAGCAAGGAAGACAATTTCGGCGCATCGGTGCTGTTCAAGCCGGTGGGTTCAGACTTCGACGCGCAGCTGACGGTTGAGGATATCATCCAGTCGTTCACCCCGGTGAACATCAGCCTCACCCAGCCGGGCGAGGCGTTCTATGACCCCACCAACGTGCCGGCCAATCTCTACCAGGTTTCCGACGCGCCGACCTTCAGCCATTATCACGCCCCCGATGCCACGCTGACCATGAACTATGATTTGGGTGATGTGAAGCTCACCGCGATCACCGGCTGGCGGCACAGCAGCGAGGCCCAGACCCAGGACTTTGCCACCGCTGGTACTTACTACGTGCTGCGTGATCAGGTTTACACGCAGTGGAGCCAGGAACTGCGCGCCTCGGGCAAGATCGGCTCGAACTTCGACTATGTTGTTGGCGGCTATTATTTCAACTCGCACTACAATTTCCGCCAATACACCACGATCGGCAGTGGCGATGCCCTGTTCACCTCGACGGATCCCGCCACTACCGCCCCTGGCTATCAGATCGAATATGCCGCGACGCGCAGCTATGCGGGCTTCGGCGATTTCAACTGGGCCTTTGCCGACAAGTTCCGCTTGAGCTTCGGTGGCCGCTGGACGCATGACACCAAGATCCTGAACAATGGGTTCGAAGGTGCGCCCTTCCCGCCGGGCGAGGCCAGCTTCTCGAAATTCACCCCGAAGGTGGGGATCGATTACCGGCCCAACGCCGAAACCATGGTCTATGCCAGCTTTACCCGCGGCTATCGTTCGGGCGGCTTCAGCCCGCGCGCTGGCGATGCGGCCCGTGCCGACACGCCGTTCCAGCCGGAGACCGTGGACAGCTACGAAATCGGCACCAAGCTTGATCTGTTCGATCGCAAGGTTCAGCTGAACCTCGCTGGCTTTGTTGCCGATTACAAGAACATGCAGCAGAACCTGACGATCCCCTGCACCTGCTCCACCGGCAACCAGACGATCACCGGCAACGTGCCCGGCGGCGCGCTGATCAAGGGTCTCGAGGGTGATCTGACCGTGCGGCCGATGCAGGGCCTCAAGATCACCGCGACCGTGGCGTATACCGACTCGCACTTCCGCAACTACGTTGTGGGCGGTGAGAACCCCGGGGGCACCGCTATCGTCAACTACAACTACTCGGCGAACAACATGATCTACGCGCCGAAGTTCTCGGGTTCGCTCAATGCCGAATACACCGCACCGACCAGCTTCGGTAAGGTGGTGACCGCGGTCGGGCTGCGTCATATCAGCCCCTATGATGAGCAGATCTCGCTCGGCGCGCTCAGCGGCGATCTGGTCAACGGCCCGATCACCGTCAATGGCAACGATCCGCGCGTGCGGACCATCACGCAGGATCTGGTGGATGCCAGCATTACGGCCAACTTCAAGCTGATGGGCACCGATGCCTATGTCCGCGTGTTTGGCCGCAACCTTGCCGATATCCACACCACCACGGCGGCCTTTACCGTGGCTGGCCTGTGGGCCTTCGGTTCGGCGCTGGAGCCCCGCACCTATGGCGCGACGGTTGGCGTGAAGTTCTAATCTGACCCGACTTTCAAGCCCTTGCAGGGGACGCGGTGGCTTTTGGCAACCGTGTCCCCTTTCTTTTTTGGAGTAGTATATGGCACGGCTAGCTAACAAGATCGCCTTGGTAACCGGCGGCGCTTCGGTGCCCGGTCTCGGCAGCGCCACCGCGCATCGCTTCGCGCAGGAAGGGGCGGTGGTCTATGTTACCGATCGGGATGGCGTGGGGGCAGAAAAGGTGGCGCAGTCTATCCGCGATGCGGGCGGCAAAGCCCATGCTCTGGCGCACGACGTGACCAGCGAGGCGGACTGGGACAAGGTGATGGCGGCGATTGATGCCGCGCATGGCCGGCTGGATGTGTTGGTCAACAATGCCGGGATCGCGGTGCTGCGCCCGATTGGCGAGCTCACCACCGCCGACTGGCTGCTGCAAAACGACGTCAATTTGAACAGCGTGTTCTACGGCACCAAGCGGGCTGTGCTGGCCATGCGTAAAGCGGGCAAGGGCGGATCGATCATCAACATCTCGTCGGTGGTGGGGCAGGTTGGTGTTCCGGCTTGCGGTGCCTATGCGGCGGCCAAGGGCGGTGTCCGCATTTTCTCGAAGTCGATCGCGGTGGAGTGCGGGCGCGAGGGTATCCGGGTCAATTCGGTGCACCCGGGTATGATCCTCACCAATATGCAGGGCGTGGCTCTGGAGGATAATGCCGCGAACTATGATGCCACAATGGCCCTGATCCCGATGGGCAGAATGGGCGAGCCGGACGACATCGCCAATATGAACCTGTTCCTCGCCTCGGACGAGGCCAACTATATCACGGGGGCGGAGTTCACCGTGGATGGCGGAATGATCGCCCAATAATTCCGGAGCCGTAATCCCGAGCCAGCACCGGCGCCTGCGCGGTGCTGGCTCGGGGAAAGTGCCCGCCTACTGGCGGTGGATATTGCGGAAGCTGCGGCTGGCGAAGCGCCATTGGCCATCGATACGCACGCAGACATCCTCGTATACGCCGCGATCGCGCTTGGTCACGCCGTCCTGATCATAGACCTCCGAGGTGTAGCTGCGCATGATGGCCCGCTCGCCGCTGACCTCTATCGAGCCCGGCCAGGCTTCGAACATGATGCTGGGATAGGCCTTCATCGCCTCGATCCACATCGCCACAATCGCCTCGCGGCCCTTGGTGGTGCCGATTTCGGGATAATCGGGCAAAGACCATTCGGCATCCGCTGCCCAGGTGGCACCCCAGGCGGCTGAATCGCGCTGGGTTACGGCATCGGCGTAAGTTTCGAGTAGTTCGCGAATGGCGAGGCGGTCCTCGGCGGGCCCGGTAAATGGCATGGCATAGTCTCCCGTGATTGTTGTGGGGAGACTAATCACGCCCGGCGCGAGGGCAAGCTGTGGCTTAGGCGAGGTGACGGGGGCGAGGTGACGGGGCGAGGTTCGCCAGGCGGGGGATCACAAGACGACGGGCAGCTCGTCCATGGTCGGCGGTTGATCGGGCACGGATACCTCGATCATGCCATCGCGCACCCGCAGCGCAAACTGGCGTAAATCGCGATAGGCCGCGCCAAGGCAGCGGCCCGTTGCCAGCTCGAACCTTGCGCCATGCAGCGCGCACATCACCGCGCCGCGCCGGATGCGGCCGGTGGAAAGCAGCGCCGCCTGGTGGGTGCAGCGATCGTTCACGGCATGGAGCCCATCCTCGGTGCGGGCGACCAGCACATACCAGCCCGCGAGTTTGGTGGCGAGCTTGCCTTCTGGCGGGAAATCACTTTCGGGGAGTAGAGGGTGCCAGCTTTCGGTCACGTCAGGCCTCTTGGAATGCAATAGGGGTAAGGATGTCGCCCCCGCGATAGCCCCGCGCCGCGCTGGAGACCATATCATAAAACCCGGTCAGGGCTGGCAGCGGGGCATAGAGCTCCAGCATATGGCCGTAAGCGGCGGATGTGTCGATAAAGGCGAAGACGAACCCGTCCCGCATCTCGCAGCGCTGCGCTAGGGCAAAGCCGTCTGCCGCAAGGCGCGTGGCTTCGGCGTCGACATCCTCTACAAACAGGGCGGCATGGTGCAGGCCCCAGCGGCCCGATCCCTCGGGATAGAGGTCGTGGAAGGCCGAGGGCCCCGGATTATTCTGCTGGACGAACTCGATCATCACCGCGCCCCACTGGCCATAGGCCGAGCTGTGGTCGAAGGGGGCCTCGCGCCCGCGATGCAGCGAGGAGCGCAGCGGAATGTGATCGGCGACGAAATAGGGCCCCGAACCGAACCGCTGGTGATGCGCCAGCGCCGCGGCCCGCACATCGGGGCAGAAATAGGCGAGTTGCCGGATGGGCAGCCTTGGCGGTGGTGGCATCAGAGGGTGCTGCCGCCATCGATGCGGAACTCGGCACCGGTGGCAAAGGCGGATTCATCCGAGGCGAGATAGGTTGCCAGCCCGGCGATCTCTTCGGGCTTGCCCAGCCGGCCGATGGGGAGAGTGGCTTCCCAGGACGCCAGCAGCGCTTGCGGATCGGCCGATTGCGCCATCACCTTGCCAAGGATCGGGGTCTGGATCAGGCCGGGGTGGATCGAATTGCAGTGGATGCCATAGCCCTGTTCGGCATAATGCAGCGCGCAGCTCTTGGTCATGTGGGTTACCGCCGCCTTGGCCGCATTATAGGCCACCAGATTGCCCTGCGCCCGCACCCCGGTCATCGAGGACATATTGATGATCGATCCGCCATGCGGGCGCATCTTCGGGATCACATGCTTGCAGCCGAGGAAGACCCCGACCACATCGATCTGGAACTCGTGCATCAGCTGGGCTAGGGTAACATCCTCGATGCTGCCCAGCGTGGTGATCCCGGCATTGTTGACCAGCACATCGAGAGCCTCGCAGCTATCGAGCGCGGCCAGCCACTGGTCTTCCTGCGACACATCCAGATGCACAAAACGCGCAGCATCGCCAAGCTCCGCGGCCAGAGCCTCGCCGCCGGCGACATCGATATCGGCGATGACCACGCTGGCACCCTCGGCCACGAAACGGCGCGCAATCGCCTCGCCAAGGCCCGATGCCCCGCCGCTGATGAAGCTGCGCTTGCCCTGTAGCCTGCCTGTCATGGTCACCCGCTCTTAAACCCGCACCAGCGTTTTGCCGGTGGTCTGGCCCGACATCAGCGCGATGAAGGCCCCCGGTAATTGCTCAAACCCCTCGCGCACACTGGCCAGCGGCTTCAGCCGTCCATCCGCGGCAAGGGCATCAAGCTCGGCCTGCGCGCGGTCGAGCACCTCGGGGTGATCGTAGGTCAGGAATCCGCGGATCGAGACGCGGTTGACCACCAGTTGCCAGAGGTTCTGGATGCCGTGGGGATGATCCGCGTTGTTGTATTGGGCGATCATGCCGCATAGCGCGATGCGCCCGTGCAGGCGCATCAGGGGCAGCACCGCGTCGAGCGTCTCGCCGCCGACATTGTCGAAATAGACGTCGATGCCATCGGGGGCGGCGGCCTGGATCGCGCCTGCCAGATCCTCTGTCGCCCGGTAATTGATAACGGCATCCGCACCGAGCTTGGCGACTATTCGCGCCTTGGCGGCAGAGCCAGCCAGCCCGATTACCCGGCACCCCGCCGCCTTGGCCAATTGCACCACGGTGCTGCCGGTGGCTCCGGCTGCGGCGCTGACCAGCACGGTTTCCCCTGCCTTGGCCTTGCCGATCTCGAACAGGCCAACCCAGGCGGTGAGGCCAACCGGGCCCAGCGCGCCCATATAGTGCTCCAAAGGCACGCCGGGGGCGGCATTTACCCGCTCCAGACCCAGCGCATCCGCGCTCACCACATAATGATCCGACCATGTGGCAAAGGTGCGGAGCAGCGTGCCCACCGGCCATTCCGAATTATGCGATTCCACCACCTCGCCCAGCGACATGCCGTTAATCGGCGCACCAATGGCCACCGGGGGAAGATAGCTGGGCCGATCATCCAGAAAGCCGCGTATCGCCGGATCCAGCGAGCAGACCCGCATCCTGACCAGCATTTGCCCGGCACCCGCCACCGGCATCGGGGCGGTGGCAAGGGCGAAGTCCTCGGGCGAGGGTATGCCCTGTGGGCGGCGGGCAAGGATGATCTGGCGAATGGTTTTCATGGGTCCAACCTTAGCCTGCATGAGCCGGGAGGAGGGGCTAGCCATATCGCTAGGTTCCCCGCGCGCCGGATTCAAACGAAAGCTTGCTGCAGAAAAGCCACGAGAGGAACCCGCCATGACACTATCCGCACAGGCCAAAGAGCAGATGATCGACGACCTCTATACCGCCACCGGCGTGGGGGACTGGGACAAGGCCGCCGCGATGCTGACCGACGACTTTTTTATCACCGAGGCGGATATTCTGCCGATGGCGGGGGTTTATCGCGGCAAGAATGCGCTGAAGGATCTGTTCATCAAGGTGATGGGCATGATGGATGTGGCCGCGCTGGATCGGGTGCAGACCACGGTGGGCGGTGATTTCGCGGTGACCATCCTGTCGTTCCGCTTCACGGACCCCGCTTTGGTCCCGGCAGAGCTGTGCGAGATGTTCCGTTTTCGCGATGGCAAGATTTGCGAGATCCGGCCTTTTTACTTCGATCCACGCACAATCGTGGCCGCTTGCGATGCGCGCACCGCCAGCAGCCAGCCTGCCGCGTGACAGGCCAGCGGCCGCTTATGGATAACACAGGAGCCGTGCATGTCGGAGAGTCATGATGTCATCGTGCTGGGGTCGGGGCCCGGCGGGTATGTCGCGGCCATCCGCTGTGCGCAGCTGGGCCTGAACACAGCCATTGTCGAGCGCGAGAATCTGGGCGGGGTGTGTCTCAACTGGGGCTGCATCCCGACCAAGGCGCTGCTGCGTTCGGCCGAGGTGTTCCACCAGATGAAACACGCCCAATCCTATGGCTTGGCAGCGGACAATATCACGGCGGATATCGCGGCGGTTGTTGCCCGGTCGCGCGGCGTGGCCAAGCGGCTGAATCAGGGCGTTACGCATCTGATGAAGAAGAACAAGATCACCGTGCATATGGGCACCGGTGTGCTACGGGATGCCAACACCCTCGAGGTGAGCAGCGACAAAGGCACGCAACTTCTCTCCGCCCGGCATATCATCGTGGCGACGGGCGCGCGGGCGCGCGATCTGCCCTTTGCCAAGGCCGATGGCGAGCGGGTGTGGACCTATCGTCACGCCATGGTGCCCAGGGAAATACCCGGCAAGCTGCTGGTTATCGGCTCTGGCGCGATTGGCATAGAATTCGCCAGTTTCTACAATGACATGGGGTCAGAGGTTACCGTTGTCGAAATGCTGGATCGGATCGTTCCGGTGGAAGACAGCGATGTTTCCAGCTTCCTCGAAAAGGCGCTGACCGGGCAGGGCTTGACCATCATGACCGGTGCCGGGGTGGAAAATCTGGAGGTTGGCGCCAAGGGCGTCACGGCGAGGATCAAGGGCAAGGACGGCAAGGTCAGCGAGGGCGTCTACAGCCATGTGATTGTCGCCGCGGGCATCTTGCCCAATACCGAGAACATCGGCCTCGAAGCGCTTGGCGTGACAACCGAAAGAGGGATCATCCAGATCGATGGCTTCGGGCGAACCAATGTCGCTGGAGTATGGGCCATCGGCGATGTCACGCCGGGGCCGTGGCTGGCGCATAAGGCCAGCCACGAGGGCATGATCGCCGCCGAGGCAATCGCCGCCGAGCTTGGCAACAAGGACGTCCACCCGCATCCGATGGATCGTGCCAATATCCCGGGCTGCACCTATTGCCACCCGCAGATTGCCAGCGTCGGCCTGACCGAGGCCAAGGCGAGGGAGGCCGGGTATACCGTCAAGGTCGGCACTTTCCCCTTCAGCGGCAACGGCAAGGCTATCGCTCTGGGCGAGGCGGAGGGTTTCGTGAAAACCGTTTTCGACGCCACCACCGGCGAATTGCTCGGCGCGCATCTGATTGGCGTGGAAGTGACGGAGATGATTCAGGGCTACGTCATCGGCAAGACGCTGGAGGCGACCGAGGTGGAGCTGATCCAGACGGTGTTCCCGCATCCGACGATCAGCGAAGCGATGCACGAAAGTGTCTTGGCGGCCTATGGCAGGGCGCTGCATATATGAAGGCCCGTTTCGGCGGTTCGACGCGTTGCCCGATGGGATACGGATGGCGGTGATGCTGTATGGTCGCTACTGGCTGGGCCGGTGCGATTTCAAGGTGAGGGTGCGGCTATGAGCGAGACTTTGATCCGGCACGACACGCATGAGGGCAGCATTGCCGTCATCACCTTGGCTCGGGCGGCGGCGCGCAATGCGCTGACGCTGGACATGGTGCGGCAATTGCGCGCCGTGCTGGCCGATGTTGCCGCCGATCCGGCGATCCGCGTGGTGGTGCTGGCGGGAGAGGGCAAGGCGTTCTGCGCCGGGCTCGATCTCAAGCAGGTGATTTTAGGCGAAGAGGCGCCCAAGGGGCCGGTGGCCAACATCGCCCTGCAAGAGCTGTTTGCCGGGCTGATGCTGCAGATCCACCGGATGCGCCAGCCGGTGATCGCCGCTGTGCAGGGCGCGGCGGTGGGGGCCGGCTTTGGCGTGGCGCTGGCGGCCGATATCCGCATCGCCGGGGCATCGGCGCAGTTTGTGATCGGCGCGGTGCGGATCGGGCTTTCGGCTGGCGAATGCGGCATATCCTATCATCTGCCGCGCCTGATTGGGGCGGGGCGGGCTTTCGAGATCATGCTGACCGGGCGGCCGGTCTCCGCTGGGGAGGCCCTTGCCACGGGCCTCGCGACGCAAGTGGTGGAGGATGCCGCCCTGCTGGATGAGGCGCTGGCGACGGCGCGGACGATCGCGGCCAACGCCCCTTTCTCAAGCAAGCATACCAAGCAGGTCATGTGGGCCAATCTGGAGGCCCCCAGTCTGGCTTCGGCCATCGAACTGGAAAACCATGTGCAGGTGGTGGCCTTGTTGTCGGATGATTTTGCCGAGGCTTGTCGAGCATTTATCGAAAAGCGCCCGCCCGTTTTCCAGGGGGAGTGACGGGCTGCTTTGCCTGCGGCTGACATGGCCGCCAGCAGCTATGTCAGAGACGCGTTGCGATTAGACTGACAGCACCGACAGCACCGACAGCACCTTGGCCGATGCTTACCCGGTCCGGGTTACGCCTGTCCGACCCAGCGACCAGCCGTTTCGCTGATAGTCCCATGTCGAATCCCCGATCGGTCGAGCGCGCAAATTGTATTTCTCGACCTTCTGCGTCGGAGTCCGGGGAAAGCTGTCAACGATGTCGATGTAGCGCGGAACCATGAAATACGGCATGTTCTTCCCGCACCACAGAAAGAGTTCTTCCGCCGTGCCCGGCGCATCGCCCTTCGGGATTACGTAGATCCTTACTTCATCTTCCCCGATTTCAGAGGGATAAGGCACCGCCACCGCTTCGGAAACCATCGGATGGCGCCCGACCAGGGACTCCACTTCGAACGACGATATATTTTCGCCCCGGCGCCTCATCGAATCGCTTTTGCGGTCGACAAAATAGAACCAGCCATCTTCATCGATGCGGCCGAGGTCTCCGGAGTGGAGCCATAGATTGCGCCACGCTTCGATCGTTCGTTCCGGCATCCCGATGTAACCCGAGCCGACGAAAAACGGCAGCTTTGGCCGGATGACGATTTCGCCGATTTGCCCTACAGGAAGCTCGTTATCGAGATCGTCGACGATCCTGAGTTCATAATAGGGGCTGAGCTTGCCGGTCGCATTTGGTCGGTATCCATCGTCGATGCCGCGCCAGATGGGCAGTCCAATTTCCGTGGAACCATAGACAGAAGTGAGATGGCAGCGGAACCGCCGTTCGAGTTCCTGATGGGCGCCATCGGGATCTGGAACGGCGTAAATCGTGCGGATCGGCGCCGCGCCATCACGCGGGGTTTCCGGCTGGGACAACAGCATATTACAGATCCCGCCCACGCCCATGAAATGCGTGATGCCATGCGCGAAGACGTCATCCATGAACCGGGAGATGCTTAGCCGGCGCTGCAATATCATCCGCCCCCCGCAGAGCAGCGTGCTGATGGTTATATTCTTGGCGGCGATTGTTCGGCGTCAGCGCCTTTGGCCAAAAAATGGGGTTGCGGATAACGGAGGGATTGGGTCTCGTCGTAGTGACGTAAGGAACGAAGATG